>OLGI01001302.1_pt1 | contig 22032 bp, 16 predicted proteins | sample 1605221 | NCBI WGS metagenome assembly OLGI01 (sample SAMEA3888915, study PRJEB22519) | human gut metagenome | biome: human gut; feature: human-associated habitat; material: faeces | place: Denmark | collected 2010 | reverse complement strand
CTGAAAGGGCAAAAGCTTTCAATTTCAAAGCTTTTGCCCTTTCAGGGCGACCTTGATTCTTGCCAACATTACCCAGGGCGCTGCCCTGGGCTAGGAGCTTTTGGGCTTTCAGCCCGTCTTCGGCTGCCATTATTTAGACTTATGACACACCCTTTTTTTTAATGAGCGCTCAAACATAAATTATTGCGCTTCCTTCATCTGTCGCAACAACTCCTTCTGCTTTTCGTTCAAGCCGGTAGGCAACTTCACGTTATAGGTAATCATCAGATCACCGAAGGTGCCGTCGCCCCTGTCGTAACCCTTGCCGCGCACACGAACCTTCGTGCCGTTCTGGGTCTCTGGCTTAATCTTCAGCTTAATCTTCGAACCATTGCTCAAGGTGATGATTCCCTCGCCACCAAGCAAGGCTGTGTACATGTCGATGTTCACGTTCATGTTCATCTCGCCCGTATTGGTTCGGGCACCCTGGCTGCCGCAGCCGCTATTGCAGCCGCCACCGCAGCCACCAGTTCCGAAATCAGCACCAGCACCATAGCCGGCGTTGGCTCCTCCGCCGAAACCTCCGAAACCACCAAAACCGCCGAAACCAGCGCCTTGCTGACCGCCACGGGCACGGCCTCCTCCGAAGAGATTTTCGAAGAAGCTGGAGAATCCACCTCCGCCATTTCCGAAACTGCTGAAGTCGAAGCCCTCGAAAGGATTTCCTCCGGCTCCGCCAGCACCACCGGCTCCACCACCGAAGCCGCCACCACCGAAGCCGCCAGCGTTCTTCCAGTTTTCGCCAAACTGATCGTATTTGGCGCGCTTATCTGGGTCGGAAATCACCTCGTATGCCTCGTTCAGCGCCTGGAACTTAGCCTTCGCCTTCGGGTCATTCGGGTGCAAATCCGGATGGAATTGTTTTGCACGTTTACGATATGCTGCCCTCACATCCTTCTGGGGGATGTTCTTGTCAACACCGAGAATCTTGTAATAATCTACAAATGCCATATTATAAAACCTCCTATTTTTATGTTTTTAATAAGAATCCAACAAAAAGTATGCCGTAATTGGCAACTTTTTTGTAATTTTGCACATGAATTTAAATAATAAATAAAAAATAATATGAAACAACTGTTCGCAGCGCTCCTCATGGCGCTCACCTTTAATTCGCAGGCAATGGCACAACAGCGTACCGTAAAACTGAGAGTGGTTCAGACGAGTGATGTTCATGGAGCTTTCTTTCCATACGACTTCATCACCCGCAAGCCCAAGGCTGGAACCCTGGCGCGCGTCTCCTCTTACGTCAACGATTTGCGCAAAACCTACAAGGACAACGTCATCCTCCTGGAGAACGGTGACATCCTGCAGGGCCAGCCTACCTGCTACTTTTATAATTATGTGAACACCCAGGCACGCAATGTGGCTGCCGACGTAGTCAACTATATGAAGTATGACGCCCAGGCATTCGGAAACCACGATGTGGAAACGGGGCATGCTGTGTATGATAAATGGATCAAGGAACTGAACTGTCCAGTGCTCGGCGCCAACATCATCAACACCAAGACCGGGCAGCCTTACGTGAAGCCTTACATCATCCTGAACCGTGAGGGCGTGAAGATTGCCGTGCTCGGAATGCTGACACCAGCCATTCCCAACTGGCTGACAGAGAACCTCTGGAGCGGACTTAAGTTTGAAAACATGGTAACCTGTGCCCGTAAATGGATGAAGCACATCCAGGAGACGGAGAAGCCAGACGTGGTGATTGGCGTTTTCCACAGCGGTAAGGACGGTGGTATTGTCACCCCGGAATACGAGGAGGATGCCTCCCTGCGTGTAGCAAAGGAAGTGCCAGGTTTCGACATGGTACTCTTCGGCCACGACCACACCCGCTGCAACGAGACCATCACCAACGTGGAAGGCAAGCCAGTGGTCTGTCTCGACCCTGCCAACAACGCCCTCAACGTGGCTGACGCCGAGGTAACGCTCACCTTAAATAAAAAGAAGGTGAATGGCAAGAAGCAGTATGTGGTGACTGACAAGAAGGTGACGGGCTCCCTGCCCGATGTGACAAAATGTCCTATCGACGAAGACTTCATGAAGGCGTTCGAGCCTCAGATAGCCGAAATCAACCAGTTTGTGAGCAAGCAAATTGGTACATTCAAGAACACCATCCACAGCCGCGAGTCGTTCTTCGGCAGTTGCCCGTTCAATGATTTCATCCTCAACCTGCAGCTCGACATCACCAAGGCCGACATCGCCTTCAACGCCCCATTGCAGTTCAACGCCACCATCCAGGCGGGTCCTATCTGCGTAGGTGACATGTTCAACCTCTATAAATATGAGAACCAGCTCTACGTGATGCGCCTCACCGGCGAGGAAATCCGCAAGCATCTGGAGATGAGCTACGACCTCTGGGTAAACACGATGAAGAGTCCCAACGACCATCTCCTCCTGCTCGACACCCACACCAAGGGCGACCAGCAGCGCCTGGGCTTCAAGAACCTCTCGTTCAATTTCGACAGTGCTGCCGGCATTGATTACGAGGTGGATGTTACGAAGCCAGATGGCGAGAAGGTGAAGATTCTGCGCATGAGCAACGGCCAACCTTTCGATGAGAAGAAGTGGTACAAGGTGGCAGTGAACAGCTATCGTGGCAATGGCGGCGGTGAGCTCCTTACCCATGGTGCCGGCATTCCGAAGGACAGTCTGGAGAGCCGCATCATCTACCGCAGCGAGCGCGACCAGCGTTACTATCTGATGGAGGCGATAGAGAAGATGGGAACCGTAGAGGCAAAGGCCAACAACAACTGGAAGTTTGTGCCGGAAGCATGGACCAAGCCTGCTGCCCAGCGCGACTATGACTTGCTTTTCGGAAAGAAAAAATAAGATATTATGAAGTATTGGTTTATATTTTGCAAGACAGATATCTTGCTTGAGAAGAGAGAAGACGGAACCTATACGATTCCATGTAGCGAGGAGAGTCCGATAGAGCTCAAGCCCTGGACTCACGTCCTCAACATCACCCCGATGAGCGACGGCACGGAAGTGAAAACCTTCACCATTCCAGAGCCGGTGACCGACCATCCGAAATACGAGATGTGCGGTCTGCGCCCCAGCTTCTACAAGCTCACCCCCGAGCTTTACCAGAAGGCAGGAAAGTGCCAGGAGCTGAACTATTGGGATATGAACACGAAGTTCTGCGGCGTTTGCGGCGCTCCGATGAAGATGGATACAGACATCAGCAAGAAGTGCACCGAATGCGGCAAGACGGTGTGGCCATCCCTTGCCACAGCCATCATCGTGCTCATCAGGAAGGGCGACCAGGTGCTCCTGGTTCATGCCCGCAATTTCAAGGGCAACTTCGATTCGCTCGTGGCTGGTTTCGTAGAGACCGGCGAGAGCCTGGAAGAAGCCGTTCATCGTGAGGTAATGGAAGAAACCGGATTGACTATCAAGAACTTGAAGTATTTCAGTTCCCAGCCATGGCCTTATCCTAGCGGACTGATGGTAGGCTTCACTGCCGAGTACGTGGATGGCGAGATTCATCTTCAGAAAGAAGAACTCTCCCGTGGCAAGTGGTTCAGCAAGGATGCTCTGCCGATTCTCCCGGAGAAACTTTCCATCGCCCGCAGACTCATTGACGCCTGGCTGGAGGATAAGATTTAACGAGAATGAAAGAAAAACGTTGAAACAGGAACAATGAAAGAGAAACTTTGGAATGCGAATTACATCAAGGTGATGACCACCAACTTCCTGCTCTACTTCGCCTTCTACCTCCTCACCCCACTCCTCCCGCTCTATCTGAGCGAGACTTTCGGGGCAACGAAGGATGTGATAGGCATTGTTCTAAGCGGATATACGGTGGCGGCACTCATCATCCGTCCGTTCAGCGGATATGTGGTGGATAGCTTTTCGCGCAAGAAGGTGCTGATGGTCTGTCTGTCAGCCTTCGCCATCTTCTTTGCAGGCTACATCGCCGCCGGCACCATCCTGATGTTCGCCATTTGCCGCACCCTGCATGGCGGTCCCTTTGGAGCCGTCACCGTGGCCAACAGCACCTGTGCCATCGACGTACTGCCAGCCAGCCGCCGCAACGAAGGCATCGGTCTCTATGGCTTGAGCAACAACTTCGCCATGGCGATAGCCCCATCCATCGGCATCTATCTTCACAACATCGTGGGCAGTTACATGGTGCTGTTCTGGATAGCCTTCGTGGTGGCAATAGCCTCCGTGGTGATTGCCGGAACCATCAAACTCCCTGAGAAAGAGATTGTCAAGAACAAGGAGAAGCTTTCTCTGGATAGATTCTTCCTCACCCGAGCCTGGCTGCTCGCCATCAACATCTGCATGTTCGGATTCTGCTGGGGCGTGCTGAGCAACTACCTCGCCATCTACAGCAAGGAAGAACTGGGCATTACGGGAGGCACGGGCACCTATTTCGCCATCCTCTCGATGGGACTCTTCATGAGCCGCCTGCAGGGCAGGAAGGCACTGAGCCAGGGCAAGCTGACGCAGAATGCAGCCGAGGGAATGCTGATTTCGCTGGTGGGATTCACCATCTTCGTTGCCATTAAGCACCCGATAGCCTACTATCTTTCGGCAGCGCTGATAGGATTGGGCAACGGCCATCTCTACCCTGCCTTCCTGAATATGTTTATAAATGTGGCGCGCCACGACCAGCGAGGCACGGCGAATAGCAGCATTCTTACGGGCTGGGACTTGGGCTTCGGAATCGGTTGTCTGCTGGGTGGAATTGTTGCCGAGCATTTCGGCTACAGTGGAGCCTTCTGGATGGTAGCCATAGAGAATGCCGCCGCCGTGGTACTCTTCTTTGCCGCATCCAGGACATTTTTTGAAAAAAGAAGACGAAAGGAATAGAAGCCTTCCGTCAGCATAAAACCCGTCTTAAGGCAAAATATATTTTTCCTTAAGGCTAAAAATATTTATCCTTAAGGCTAGGAATATTTTGCCTTAAGGGTAAATATACCTCCCCATTTTGGCAGGTAAGCCAATGGTTACCAACAAGAAAGAGCATTCGTGAGGAAATCTTTAACAAATCCTCTCGAATGCTCTTGTTGTTTTCTTTCAAATCTCTTCCTGCAATTTAGAATGGGAGATCGTCAGCACTACCACCCTGTGCAGGAGCAGCTGGCTGAGAAGCAGGGAATGGAGCTGTAGCACCAGCTGCTGGCGCAGCTGCAGGAGCGGTACCCATTGGCGCAGCACCCATAGGAGGGAATGTGGCAGCACCTGGCTGCATACCGCCCATGGCACCAGCTACGGCGTTAGGGTCGATGCGCTGAACATTCCATGCACGAACGCTGTTGAACCAGCGGCCCTGATACTCGTGAGCATCGATATCGAATGAAACCAGAAGCTCCTCGCCACTCTGGATGTTAAACTGTGCAAGACGATCAGCTCCGAACACATCGAAGCAAAGCTTCTTAGGATACTGCTCATGAGTCTCGATAACGAACGACTGAGCCTTCCACTCACCTCTTGCAGAAACGCCGCTTCTTTCAGGCAAAACGGCAATCACCTTTCCTTGTAATTCCATATAATTAATTTATTAAATGTTGTCTGTTCTATCATTGCAAAACGATGGGCACCTTGCTTCATCATGACCCCTCGAAAAAGCACAAAATAGAGTGATTCTTTTATCAAGTTTTTCTTTCTGACTGCGAAATTACTAAAAATAGTTCTAAAACCGAAACATTTCTTCGATTATTTTTGTCTATCCCCGATATTTTTTGTATTTTTGTACTCATAATTGCGAAAGGGCACCCAAACTGGGGGCGTACGCAAATAAAATAAGGAAAATAAACAATAATAAAAATAACGACTCATGAGATTTACAGTATCAAGTTCAGCATTGAGCAGCAAACTCAACATGCTTGTGAAGGTGATTGGCAGCAAAAACTCGTTGCCTATCCTCGAGAATTTCCTGTTCCAGATTGAAAGCGGTGAACTGAACATCACCGCCAGCGACAGTGACAACATCATCAAGAGTACTATCGCCCTGACCGAGTGCGAAGGCGAAGGTGAATTCTGCGTGCCTACACGCGTAGTCATCGATGCCCTCAAGGAACTCCCAGAGCAGCCTCTCAGCTTCGAGGTAGAAAAAAACTCCGACGCTTACGCCATCAAGATCGTATATCAGAATGGTCTTTATAACTTCACCGGTATCAATGCCGAGGACTATCCACGCTCTCAGCCTATGGGCGACGGATGCACCGTCATCACCCTTTCCACCGATATTCTGATTGACAACATCTCACGATCTCTCTTCGCTACAGCGTCAGACGAGTTGCGCCCTGTGATGAACGGTATCTATTTCGACCTGACTCCAGAGGCACTTGCCGTGGTTTCCAGCGATGGTCATAAACTGGTGAGAAGCAAGAACTTCAGCATCAAGAGTGAGACTCCTGCCAATTTCAACTTGCCTAAGAAGCCAGCCACCCTGCTCAAGAACATCCTGAGCAAGGAAGATGAGGCTACCATCAAGTTTGATGAGCGCAGCGCAGAAATCCAGTTCAGCGACGGCATGCTGAGATGCAGACTCATCGACGGCCGCTACCCTAACTACAACTCTGTGATTCCAACCAACAATCCTGCACAGATCACCGTAGACCGCAAGGCGCTGCAGAGCGCATTGCGCCGCGTGCTGCCTTTCGCCAGCGAGAGCAGCCAGCTCATCCGTTTCCACATTGAGAACGGCCGATTCGAGGTTTCTTCCGAGGATATCGACTTCAGCACTTCTGCCAAGGAAGTTCTGGCTTGCGAATACTCAGGTTCAACCATCAACATCGGTTTCAAGGGAAGCAGCCTGATGGAAATCCTGAGCAATCTTAACAGCGAGCAGATCGTCTTCCAGCTCGCCGACCCAAGTCGCGCCGGAATCGTAATCCCATCAGAGCAGCCAGAGGACGAAGATGTCCTGATGCTCATCATGCCTATGCTCCTTAACGACTAAGGAGCCATAGGCTCTTTTACGTTCTGCCAGCCAAAAGGCAGAAAAATTATCAAGAACCAAAAATAAAAGAAATGAAATTAAATTTAACGAAGCCCCTCATCGTCTTCGATCTGGAGACCACAGGACTTGACATGGTAAAGGATAGAATCATTCAGATTTCATATATTAAGGTGAACCCGGATGGAACAGAGATTCGTAAGAACCTGTTTGTAAACCCGGAAAAGCAGATTCCTGAAGAGGTGATTGCACTCACCGGAATCACCAACGAGGACGTGAAGGATGCGCCAACCTTCAAGCAGTTGGCTGCCACCCTGAGCCAGGAGTTCACCGGCTGCGATTTCGCCGGCTACAACTCCAACCACTTCGACGTTCCGATGCTCGCCGAGGAATTCCTGCGTGCCGGAATCGACTTCGATTTCTCCAAGTGCCGTCTCATCGACGCCCAGACCATCTTCATGAAGATGGAGCGCCGCAACCTTGCCGCAGCCTACAAGTTCTACTGCGGAAGAAAGATGGAGGAGGATTTCGAGGCCCACCGTGCCGACCAGGATACCGAGGCCACCTATCGCGTGCTGATGGGCGAGCTCGACCGCTATGCGCCTGGCGTTCAGGAGGAAGCAGACCGCGTGCTCAACAACAACATGGACGAGCTTGCCGAATTCTCAAAGCACAACGACAATGTTGACTTTGCAGGCCGCATCGTATGGCAGGAACTGAAGGATGCCCAGGGCAACGTGCTTCTCAATGAGAAGGGCGAACCGAAGAAGCACGAAGTGTTCAATTTCGGCAAGTACAAAGGCTGGGATGTTGCAGAGGTTCTCACCAAGGACCCGGGCTACTTCACCTGGATTCTGGGCAGCGAGTTCACCAACAATACCAAGCAGGTACTCACCCGCATCCGCCTGCGCGAGTATAACAAGAGAATGGGAAAATAATTATGCTGAAAGGAAAGAAAATCGTATTGGGCATTACGGGCTCCATTGCGGCCTATAAATCATGCCTCATCATACGCGGACTGATTAAGCGGGGAGCCGAGGTGCAGGTGGTCATCACCCCTGCGGGCAAGGAGTTCATCACCCCTATCACCCTCTCGGCACTCACCCACAAGCCCGTGGTGAGCGAGTTCTTCTCGCAGCGCGACGGCACCTGGAATTCGCACGTTGACCTCGGTCTCTGGGCGGACGCCATGCTCATCGCTCCCTGCACCGCCTCTACCATGGGCAAGATGGCTCACGGCATTGCCGACAACATGCTCATCACCACCTATCTCTCCATGAAGGCTCCCGTCTTCATCGCTCCAGCCATGGATCTCGACATGTACAAGCATCCGTCTACCCAGGCAAACATGAAGACACTCATCAGCTACGGCAACCATATCATCGAGCCGGAAGTGGGATTCCTCGCCAGCGGACTCGAAGGCAAGGGACGCATGGAGGAACCCGATGTCATCGTGGATTATCTCGACAGATATTTCAAGATGAAAGCAGATTCTGAGAAAGAAGCTGAAGGCAATGCCGAGGCTGAAGTGAAGGCTGAGGCTGAAGGTAATGCTGAGGCTGAAGTGAAGGCTGAGGCTTCGCTCGATTTATCCGGCAAGAAGGTGATGATTACGGCAGGACCTACCTACGAGAAGATAGACCCCGTTCGCTTCATCGGCAACTATTCTTCGGGAAAGATGGGATTCGCCCTCGCCGAAGAATGCCTGCGCCGTGGTGCTGACGTCACCCTCATCGCCGGTCCGGTAGCCCTCAGCTGCAGTCCCGCCATCCACCGCATCAACGTGGAGAGCTGCGAGGAAATGTATCAGGCTTCAACCCAGGCATTCGGGCAAAGCGATGCAGCCATCCTCTGTGCCGCCGTTGCCGACTTCAAGCCGAGCACCGTGGCCGATAAGAAAATCAAGCGCGAGAAGGATGACCTGGAACTCACCCTGGTGCCTACCCACGACATTGCGGCAGCTCTGGGAGGGATGAAACAAAAACATCAGCGAATCGTAGCTTTCGCCCTGGAAACCAACGACGAAGAGAGCAATGCACAGAAGAAGAGAGTGAAGAAAAACGCTGACTTCATCGTGCTCAACTCTACCCGCAACCCGGGCACTACCTTCCGCACCGACGACAACCAGATTACCATCATCTCGGAAAAAGGAAAGAAAGAATATGAAAAGAAACCGAAGACTGAAGTGGCTCGCGACATCATTGATGAGCTGGCTCGTCTGCTGTAATCCTGCACCCCTCGTGGCGCAGGAACTGCAGGCAAAGATTACCATCAACCATGCCCAGATCTCGGGCACGGAGAAAAGCGTGTTTGACAATCTGCAACAAACCCTGGAGCAGTTTGTCAACGACCGCCAATGGACTCATCTTCAGTTTCAGAAGAACGAGCGCATCGTATGTAACTTCAACCTGCAGGTAACCAAGTATGATAAAGACCAGGGCATCTTTACCTGCAAGGCTACCATCCAGGCCAACCGCCCGGTGTATAATTCGGCCTACACCTCCACCTTATATAATAATGTGGATGAAAACTTCACGTTCAAGTTTGCCGAGTTCGAACAGCTGGAGTTTAACGAGGAGCAGATAGACAACCAACTTACTGCCCTCTTCGCCTACTATGCGTATCTTCTCATCGGTTTAGACCTCGACAGTTTTTCACCCAAGGGTGGCGAGGACGTGCTGCAGCGTTGCATGAATCTCACCAACAATGCGCAGAACCTCGACTACCCGGGCTGGAAGGCTTTCGACAACGACCGCAACCGCTTCGCCATCATCAACGACTATCTTGACGGCTCGATGGAGCCCTTCCGCCAGTTGCAGTACGACTACTACCGCAAGGGACTCGACGAGATGGCGAACAATGCGGAACGAGGCAGAACCGAGATAACCACAGCCCTGGAAACAGGACTGAAGAAAGCCAAGGAGAATCGCCCGCTCAGCATGTTGCCACAAATCTGGACGGATTACAAGAAGGATGAACTTGCCAACATCTACAAGGGCAAGGGCACCCAGAAGGAGAAGGAAACCGTGTTCGAAATCCTCACCTCCATCAATCCGTCGCAAAACAAATATTGGGACCAGATAAAGGAATAATATAACCAATTATGCTCAAGCAATTATATATCAAGAACTTCACACTCATCGACGAGCTGAATATCGCACTCTATCCGGGCTTCTCCGTCATCACTGGAGAAACCGGAGCCGGAAAGAGCATCATCCTCGGCGCCATCGGTCTGCTCCTGGGTAACAGAGCCGACACCAAGGCCATCAAGGCAGGCAGAGACCGCTGCGTGATAGAAGCCCATTTCGACCTTTCGAGATACGGAATGCAGGCGTTCTTCGATGACAACGACATCGACTACGATGGCAACGACACCATCATCAGAAGAGAGTTGACGGCGGCAGGCAAAAGCCGTGCCTTCATCAACGATACTCCTGTGCCCCTCACCCGGATGAGAGAGTTGGGCGAACAGCTCGTAGACATCCATTCGCAGCACCAGAACCTGCTGCTGCAGAAGGAAGACTTCCAGCTCAACGTGGTGGACATCATCGCTCAGAACAATAAGCAACTCGCAGCCTATCAGAAGGATTACAAGTCCTACCATCAAGCAAAGGTTCAACTGGAAAATCTGAAGGAAGAGATTCTCAAAAACCGAGAGAACGAGGAGTTCATGCGATTCCAGCTGAAGGAACTGGAAGATGCACAGCTGAAGGAAGGAGAACTTGAGCAGCTGGAACAGGAAGCAGAAACCCTGAGCCACAGCGAGGACATCAAGACCGCACTCTACGAGGCAGACAACGCCCTGAGCGGCGACGACAACAGCATACTCGACAAACTGAAAACCGCTACTGACCAACTGGAAAATATTCGTGAGGTGTATCCGAGCATGGCCGAGATTTCCGACCGCATGCAGAGCAGTTATATCGAACTGAAAGACATCGCCCAGGAAATCAGCCACAGCGTGGATGGTGTTGACTTCGACCCCAACCGTCTGGAAACCATCAACACCCGTCTCGACCAGCTCTACACCCTGCAGCAGAAATTCCGTGTAGATTCGGTGGCAGAACTCATTGCCACCCGCGACCATATTGCCGGTCAGCTCTCCAACATCGACAATGGCGATGAGCAGGTGGAAGCCCTGGAGAAGCAGGTAGCCATCCTGCTCGAAAAAGCCCGGAAGCAAGCAGCCCTGCTCACCGCCGTGCGCCAGAAATCGGCCAAGACGATAGAGGCAGAGATGAAGCAGCGCCTGGTTCCGCTGGGAATCCCGAACGTAAGATTCGAGATTGCCTTTGCCGACAAGGGATTGAGCAGCAACGGAACCGACAAGGTTAGCTTCCTCTTCAGTGCCAACAAGAGCACGCCGCTGCAGCCTGTAACCCAGGTAGCATCGGGTGGAGAAATCGCCCGCGTCATGCTCTCGCTCAAGGCAATGATCAGCGGTGCCGTGAAGTTGCCAACCATCATCTTCGACGAAATCGATACCGGCGTGAGCGGCAAGATAGCCGAAAAGATGGCAGACATCATGGCAGAGATGGGTCACCTGGAACGACAGGTCATCTCCATCACCCACCTGCCGCAGATAGCAGCCAAGGGAAGCCATCACTACAAGGTACTGAAGGAGGAAACCGAACAGGGCACCATCTCGCAGATGAAGGAACTCAACAGCGAGCAGCGCGTGGAGGAAATCGCCCAGATGCTCAGCGGCAGCGACATTACGCAGGCGGCACTCGCCAACGCCAGGGAACTGCTGAGGTCCAACCGCCCATAAAAACGACTGTTTTGAAATATGAAGAAAATATATATGATTATGTTGGGACTGATGCTGGGTGCATCGTCCCTATTCGCTCAACCGGGAGCTGTGCAGAAATCAGCCAAGAGCGTATTTACTCTCACCACCTTCAACAAGGATGGAAACATCATTTCATCCACGCAGGGTGTATTTATTGACAACAAGGGCACTGCCATCAGTACCTTTAAGCCATTCATCGGAGCCGTCAAGGCGAGCATCGTGGATGCTTCGGGCAAGTCGATGGAGGTAGATGCCCTTCTCGGAGCCGACGAGCTTTACGATGTGGCGAAGTTCAGAGTGGTGGGCAACACCCCGGCGGCACGCATCGCAGCCAAGGAATCGGAGGCAGGCAGCAAGGTGTGGCTCGTTCCCTATTCCATCAAGAAGTCACCATTCCAGCAGGAGGAGATTTCAAGCGTAGAGAAGTTCAAGACCACCTACAATTACTACATCTTCTCCATCACCGTGCCCGATAATGCCGTGGGTTGTCCTTTCGTCAACAAAGACGGTCAGGTAATCGGAATCATGCATAGCAACGGTCAGGTTACGGCCATCGACGCCAACTATGCCAAGGAGCTGAAGGTAACGGGACTTTCCACCCTCGATGCAGCGCTTCGTCAGACGGGCATCCGCACCGCCCTGCCTGATGTGGAGCAGGACGCCATCACCATGATGACGCTCAACAAGGCGCAGCTGAGCCGTGAAGCCTACACCAAGTATGCAGACGAGTTCCTCGCCAGTTTCCCAACCTCCGCCTTCGGATACAAGGAGAAGGGAACGGTTCTGGTAGAGCAGAACGAGTTTGAGGAGGCAGCCAAACTGATGGAAGAAGGCATCAAGAAGGCGAATGCCAAGGATGAGGCTCACTCCAACTATTCAGAGCTGATTTATCAGAAACTGGTTTATAAGGGTGATTCAGCGTTCAAGGCGTGGACTTACGACAAGGCGATTGAGGAGGCGCAGAAGGCTTATGCCATCAAGGCGAATCCGGTGTATAAGCATCAGGAAGCCCGCATCTGGTTTACCAAGGGTGATTACCAGAAGGCATACGATATGTTCATGGATTTGACCAAGACAGACATCCGCAGCGGCGAACTCTATCTGGAGGCAGCTCAGTCGAAGACCCGTCTGAAGGCACCTGCATCAGAAATCAGGGTACTTCTGGATAGTGCCATCGTAGCATCAAAGAATGCGGGAGTATTGGCAGGAAATTACTATCTGGCTCGTGGCCAGTTCCTGGACGAGCAGGGCGAGTATCGCAGTGCTTTGGCCGATTACAACCAGTATGATTCCATAGTCCGCCCCGTGAATCCGGAGTTTTTCTACACCCGCTACAAGTGTGAGACCCGATTGCGTATGTGGCAGCCGGCGCTCATCGACATAGCCCGTGCCTGCTATCTTTCACCAAAGGAGCCTACGTATTTTGCCGAGTGGGCAAGTCTGGATTTGCGTGTCAAGAGATTTGAGGAGGGTGTCAGTGCTGCCAAGCAGTGCATAGCCCTGGCTCCGGAATACGCCGACGGCTATCTTCTCCTCGGTTTGCTCCAGATAGAATTGAAGCAGAAGGACGAGGCATTAAAGAATCTGGCGAAGGCAAAGGAGCTGGGTGATGCTCGTGCAGAAGGATATATTAAGAAGTATAGCCGATAGTTTACTGAAGTTTCACAAGTGGTTCAAGCACGGGCTGAAGGCCCAACAGCTCCTAGGAGGGTGTGTCATAAGTCACATCCAATACGCCCTGAAAGGGCAGAAGCTCCTAGCCCAGGGCGATGCCCTGGGCTAGGAGCTTCTGCCCTTTCAGGGCGTGCTGCTTCTGGAGCTTTTGGGCTTTCAGGGCGTGCTGCTTCTGGAGTTTTTGGGCTTTCAGGGCGTGTTGCTTCTGGAGCTTTTGGGCTTTCAGTCCGACCTCGGCTGCTATTATCTGGGCTTATGACACACCCTCATAAGCTCGTCCTTATGGCGTTCTTGACTTCTTTTTCAATTCCAATTTCGGGATCTTGACTTTCTGGCCGGCTTTCAACTTGCCGGAACCATTGAGAGCCTCAACGTAACACTCCATGCCCGGACCGAAATAACGCTTACTGATGGCTTCTATGGTCTGACCTTCTCGGGCTGTAACCACCTCAGCTACACCCACAATGCGATAGGCACCCGTGCGGACACGAGCATCCTGATCGTATTTGGCAGATGCATGGGCGGCAGCTTTTTCGGCTTGCAGCTTCTTAGCCTCAGCTGCTTTCTTAGCCTCAGCAGCTTTCTTAGCCTCAGCAGCTTTCTTAGCCTCAGCAGCTTTCTTTGCCTCTGCCAACTTCTTGGCATCAGCCCGCTTATTCAATTCAGCCTGCTTCTTAGCCTCAGCATCTTTCTGCTTCTTAGCGGCAAGAAGAGAATCCTTCTTATCAGCCTGCTTCCCATCAGCCTCAGCCATTTTCACGGCTTCGCTAGCCTGCGCCATTCTGATGCTATCTTCTATCGCCTTCTTTCTCATGATTTCTTCCTGCGAAAGAGGAGCCGGAGTTGGTTTAGCAGCCTTGTTGCCCTGATGGAAGTTGTCCAGTTGCAATGCGAGATGGTCGCGCTGCGCTGCCATCTTACCATAATTAAAGGCAAGCCAACCGATGCCGCCAATCAAGGCTACGATGATGAAGCAGGCAACTATTACCAGATAACGAGGAATCACTACACCCTTTTTGGTAGATTCAAAAGTATCGTAAGACTCTGAGTCTTCGGATGTTTCTGAATCGGATGCACAAGCTGATTCAACTACAGGTTCTGAATCTGGAGCTGATATTTGCTCAGGCTTAGGTGCTGGTTCAAGGGTTGGCTCAGGTGTTGGCTCAAGTGTAGACTCAGGCTCAAGTGTTGGCTCAGCCTCATCCTCATCCTTCATTTCCTTAACCGACTTTTCTACGATAGTTTCTGTTATGATTTCAGGAGAAGCATCATATTGAGGTTCAGATTCGCCTATTACAACGACCTTATCGCTCACGGATGGAGCTTCTGATTCATCCAGGAAATCAATCACATCTGAAGTTTCAGAAGTGTCTGATATTTCAGAAGTATCTGAAGTTTCAGAAGTATCAGAGATTTCAGAAATACCAGTTGCTTCTGAAGTTTCCTCTGATATTTCAGAACCATCCAATGGTTCTGGAATCTCCTCAGCCTCATCCATCTGCTGATTCTCAGCCAGCTGTTCTTCTGCCTCAAACTTCCTGTCGATTTCATCAAACTCTACCCCGTCGTTCACCACCACCGTCTCAAACTGGGCAAACGGCTTGTTGATGATTTCCTTGAGAATCGTATCCGGGGTAAAGGAGATCTTATCTCTTCCCTCAATGACGATACGCTCGCCGGTGTTGACATCCACGCTCTCACGATCCTTCACCGAAGTAACCTTGAAGGTTCCAAGCCATTTCATCTTTACCTGCTTGTCAGCCTGGAGCCCTTCATTGACTACATCAAACATCTTTCTGATGAACAACTCGGCATCCTGCTGACTAATACCCGTTTTCTCAGCCAGCTTCTGTGCCAATACAGTCAAACTGTTCTTACTCATAAGCTTCTCCTCCATTCTTTAGCTTCTCCTTGACGGCAGCAACAGGACGAAAGCCGAGCACCAGTTTAGGCGGAACCAGCTGTCGCTTCCTGGTGGTAGGATTCACCACCACGCGCTCTAGGCGCTTCTTCACCTCGAACGTACCAAAGTTGGGGATGGAGACCATTTCCCCTTCCTCAAATTCAGCAATCATGGCGTCTATCACCTTGCGCACCATCTTCTGGGTGTCGTCTTGCGAATAACCCGTCTGCTGAGCCAGTTCTGCTATATAGTCCTTATTGTTCATCTTCTGATTCTTTAAATATAATTCTATCTCACTACTTCGCCATACAGGTCGAACTCCTCGCTGCTGGTCATCTTTACCTTGTAGAAACTGCCCACACGCAAGCGCTGGTCTGCCTTGATAAGCACCTCTGGGTCAACCTCTGGCGAACAGAACTCCGTTCTGCCGATATAGTAATCTCCTTCCTTGCGGTCGATAACCACCGGCATCGTGAGTCCCACCTTGCCTGCCTCAATCTCTGCACTGATGTCCTGCTGCAAAATCATCAGTTCGTCAAGACGGCGCTGCTTCACATCGGCAGGAACATCATCCTCGTAGTTCTTGGCACTGTAGGTTCCCTCCTCCTCAGAATAGGCGAAGGCACCCATGCGCTCGAAACGCTGTTCACGCACGAAGTCGAGCAACTCGTGGAAATCCTCCTCGGTCTCACCTGGGAAACCTACCATCAGCGTGGTGCGGATATGGATGCCCGGCACGCGGTTGCGGATGATGGTGAGCAGGTCGAGCGTCTCCTGCTTGGTTACGTGGCGATGCATGCGAGTGAGCATGTGGTCGCTGATGTGCTGCAGGGCGATGTCGAGATACTTGCATACGTTTGGCTTCTCGCGCATCACATCGAGCAGATCGAGCGGGAACTGGTTTGGATAAGCGTAATGCAGACGAATCCACTTAACGCCAGGGATGTCGGCCATCTCGCTGATGAGTTCGGTGATATGATGCTTGCCATCGATATCCATGCCGTAGTAGGTAAGTTCCTGAGCGATGATCTGGAACTCCTTCACGCCGTCGGCTACCAGTTCGCGCACCTCGTTGAGGATATCTTCCTTAGGACGGGAAACGTGCTTGCCCGTGATGAGCGGAATGGCGCAATAGGCGCAGCGGCGGTCGCAGCCCTCTGAAATCTTGATGTATGCATAGTGGTGAGGGGTGGTAAGATGGCGGCGCTCGTTGCAGGCAGGCACTTCGGCCTTACCCAGCTCCTTGAGCAGTTCCTTGTAGTTGAACTTGCCGTAGAACTTATCCACCTCAGGCATCTCAGCCTCCAATTCCTTCTGATAACGCTGCGAGAGGCAGCCCATCACATAGAGTTTGTTCAGGCGTCCCTCTTCCTTAGCCTGGATAAATTCGAGGATGGTGTCGATGCTTTCCTGCTTGGCATCCTCGATGAAGCCGCATGTGTTGATGACGGCTATCTCGCCCTGAGGGCGCTTTGAATCGTGTACACAATGGTAGCCGTTCGCCTCAAACTGCTTCATCAACAGCTCGCTGTCGACCAGGTTTTTGGAACAGCCCAAAGTTATGATATCTATCTGGTTCTTTTTCATTCACCTATACCTTATTATATATACTAATCTGATTCCCGTTTCTTTTCACATAAATTGCATCCGAAATCTACTTTGATTTCTTGAACAGGGAATCCACGAATTCCTTCTTGTTGAAGAGCTGCATGTCTTCCATTCCCTCACCCAATCCGATGTATTTCACCGGCACCTTGAGCTGGTCGGAGATTCCGATGACCACGCCGCCCTTGGCTGTGCCGTCGAGCTTGGTGATGGCAAGAGAAGTGATATTGGTAACGGCAGCAAACTGCTTGGCCTGCTCGAAGGCGTTCTGACCCGTACTGCCATCCAATACGAGCATCACCTCGTCTGGCGCCTCAGGCATCACCTTCTTCATCACCTCCTTAATCTTCTTCAGCTCGTTCATCAGGTTCACCTTGTTATGCAATCTTCCTGCAGTATCGATGAGCACCACGTCGGCACCATTTGCCTTGGCACTCTGCAGGGTGTCGAAAGCCACGCTTGCAGGGTCGGAACCCATCTGCTGCTTCACCACCGGTACACCCACGCGGTCGCCCCAGATGGAAATCTGCTCCACGGCTGCGGCACGGAAGGTATCGGCAGCACCCAGATAAACCTTCTTGCCAGCCTTCTTAAACTGGTAGGCAAGCTTACCGATGGTAGTAGTCTTGCCTACTCCATTAACACCCACCACCAGGATAACGTATGGCTTGTGGTCGGAAGGCAAGTCCCAATTCTCATTGTCATCGCTATGGTTCTCTTCCAGGAGACTGGCGATTTCCTCTCTTAAGATTCTGTCGAGCTCTGAGGTAGAAACATACTTGTCGCGAGCCACGCGCTCCTCAATGCGATGAATGATCTTCACCGTAGTCTCTACGCCCACATCCGATGTGATGAGCACCTCTTCGAGGTCGTCGAGCACATCGTCATCTACGGTTGACTTACCAGCCACCGCACGAGCTAATTTGCTAAACACACTCTCCTTGGTTTTTTCAAGTCCTTTATCGAGAGTTTCTTTCTTTTTGTTGCTGAATAATCCGAATAATCCCATAATTATAGCTATATTTTTTGCAAAGATACAAAAAAAAACGAAAGCATCGGTACATTTTTTGGAAAAAACACCAAAAAAAGCACCGATGCATGCTATTTATTCCTTAATTGACTATTTTTACAGGCTATTATTGAGTGCCATTAAGGCAAGAACAGCCTCATTATATTCGTTGACCACCTCAGCCTGCTTCAACCGCATATCTATCGCCTCCTGCAAGGCGCTGGCGTATTCCACATAACTGATTTCACCATTTTCATACTCCAGGGTGCTGAGACGTTCTATGTCCTTCGCCTTCGCCATATTCTCGCCGCTGTAATATTCCATTCGCTTGATGGCATTCTGCAGGCGGTTATATCCCTGTTTGTAATCCCGCTCCTTTTCGCGCTGCTCCTGCTGCATCGCCAACTGAGCCACCTCGCGATCTTTCTGCGCAGCCTTCACCTTCGCCTTGGTTGCGCCATAGAAGAGCGGAACCCCCACGGTTACTTCGAAACCGAAGAAATTGCCTTCGGTGAAGCGCTGGCGATTGATGTGATAGGGATCCCAGCTATCGATGAGAAGCTGCGAGCGCAAAGCCAGAGAGAGCGATGGCGCATAGCCCGTCTTGGCACACTTCACCTCTTGGTCGAGCGCCGAGATGAGGTCTTTCTGATATTGCGCATCGGCAGTCTGCTGATAGTTGAAGACTGCATTCATGGGCGAACTCTGCGAGATGACAAGGTTGTCGGCGGCAGGCACCACAGGCGTAGTGGTGTTGAGCAGCGCCATCAGGGCTGTCTGCAGATTCTCTGCCTCGTTCTTCACCTTCGTCATCTCCAGGCGGTTGTCGTTTCTCATGCGATCGGCAGAGAGGAACTCCAGCTGTCTCGCCTCGCCCGCCCTGTATCTCTTCCCGGCAACATCGCAATAGCGCTGGATGACGGAATCCTGCTGCAGCAGAATCTGAAGGCGATGGGTCTGATAGAGCATCGCATAGTAGGCACTGGCGATTTCGAGTCTGAGCTGCTGGGAGGTGACGTTCAACCGGCTTTTCTCTGCCTGGGTCTCCGCCTTCAACTGATTGCGACGAGCTGTATAGACCGTAGGAAACTCTATGCTCTGCGAGAAGGTGAGTCCATTATCGGTATCACCGCTGGAAGCCGGGTTCTGCGAGAAGGCGATTTCCGTCTTGTCCAGATCCCATGCTGTTCCCTGCATGACCTGAGCCTTTTCTACGGCTTTTCTGCCGGATTGCAAGGCGAGGTTCTGCCTATCAGCCAGTTGGAAACACTGCTGCAAGGTCATCTTCTCGCCGGGGATGCTTGCATCAAAACCCTGGACACCCGATGCGGACGAAAGATGAGCTTCTGCCGACAGAGGCAGAAGCAGCATCAGAGAAGCAAGCACTATAGTATTCTTATCTAAAAACTTCTTCATAATTGTTCTATTCTAACGCTTGGTAAATCAATTCTAACGCTTGGTAAATGTCTTGTAGATGGCAGGGAGCACCAGCAGAGTGAGCAGGGTACTCGTGATGAGTCCGCCAATCACCACCGTGGCAAGTGGTCGCTGCACCTCGGCACCATCGCCCTGCGAGAGCGCCATCGGGAGGAATCCCATGGAAGCCACCAAAGCCGTCATCAGGACAGGACGCAGACGGAGCATGCAGCTATCGATGATGCGACGATGAATCATCTCACCCGCACTGGTTCCCGCTGTCGGTGGCAACCGGAGCTGTTCCTTCTGCATCTGGTTCATCTGACCGATGAGCACGATGCCGTTGAGCACCGCCACACCGAAGAGGGCGATGAAGCCCACACCTGCCGAAATACTGAAAGGCATACCGCGGAGCCACAAAGCCCAGACACCACCTATCGCAGCCAGAGGAATAGCCGAGAACACGAAGAGCGACTCTTTTACATTCTTCACCGTGGCATAGAGCAGCAGCAGGATGATGACCAGCGCTATCGGAATCACCACCATCAGTCGGCGGCTGGCACTCTGCAGATTCTCAAACTCACCACCATAATTATAATAGTAGCCTTCAGGGAGTTTCAGCTTTTCGTCGAGAATCTCCTGGATATCCTCCACCGTGCTTTGCACATCACGCCCCTTCACATTGAAGCCCACGTAGATGCGCCGGGCACCATTCTCATGCGACACCTGTGCCGGAGCAGGCGAATAATCGATATCCGCTACTTGCGAAAGAGGAATATTCGTGCCATCCTTCAGCGAAATACTCAACAGTTCAAGCTGCTCTACATTGCGCTGCGATGGATCCATGCGGAGCACGACGTCAAACTTCTTGTCGCCCTCGTAGACGGAACCAGCCACGGCACCGGCAAAGGTAGTCTCCAGAACACTGCTGATATCATCCACGCTGATACCGTAAGCCGCCATCTTCTCGTGGTTGTATCTTACCTGGATTTGAGGCAAGCCGGCAACTTCTTCTACAAAGATGCCACTCACGCCCGGCACGCCTTCTATCATCTTCTTCACCTTTCCTGCCTGCTGGGTAAGCACTTCGAGGTCGTCACCGAAAATCTTGATAGCCACATCCTGCTTGATACCGGTGAGCAACTCATTGTTGCGCATCTGGATAGGCTGGGAAATCTCTGCCTCCAGACCAGGAATGGCGCTGAGGGTTTCCTCCATCTTCTCCATCAGTTCGGGAGTCGTCTTGGCAGAGGTCCATTCTGCCTTCGGTTTCAGGGCTATCATGATGTCGGCACGTTCCACAGGCATCGGGTCGGTAGGAATCTCGGCGCTTCCGATGCGGCTCACCACCTGCTTGATTTCAGGATATTCCTTCTTGAGCAGTTTTTCTGCCTTGCTGCAGCTCTCCACCATCTGCGAGAGCGACGTTCCCTGCGACATACTCATTTCCACAGCGAAATCGCCTTCTTCCAGACTCGGGATAAACTCGCCTCCCAGATACTTGAAGCCCACCACGCTGACGCAGAACAGAGCTACGGCTCCCGTGATGACATCCCTGTTGCGGGCAAGCACCCAATCGAGGATAGGACGATACCAGCCCTGCAACTTCTCTATCATCTTATCAGAGAAAGTCTTCCTGCTGTGCACCTTGCGGCTCAACAGGAGCGAACTTGCCATCGGCACATAGGTGAGCGACAGGATGAAGGCACCGAGGATGGCGAAGAACACGGTGAGCGCCATCGGACGGAACATCTTTCCCTCGATGCCCACCAGGGTCATCAGCGGAATGTATACAATCATGATGATGATTTCGCCGAAGGCTGCACTCTGGCGGATGCGGGAAGCCGAGAAGTGAACCTCCTCGTCCATCTGCTTCTGGGTCAAGGCGAAAGGAACCGCATTTCCTTCCTTCTGGCATTGGGCAAGATTGGCAGCACGCACCTCGGGCTGCGAGAAATGACCTGTATTAATATGTGTAACCACCGCCTCGACGATGATGACGGCGGAATCGACAATCATACCGAAGTCGATGGCACCCAATGACATCAGGTTGCCGTCGATGCCGAAGGTCTTCATCATGCCGAAGGCAAAGAGCATACTGAGCGGGATGACACTCGCCACCACCAGTCCTGCACGCCAGTTGCCCAGAAAGATGACAAGCACGAAGATAACGATGAGTCCACCTTCGATGAGGTTGCGGGCGATGGTGCTCTCTACTCTATCCACCAGGTTGGTACGGTCGATAAACGGTTCGATGACCACACCTTCGGGCAATGATTTCTGAATCTGACTGATTCGCTCCTTCACGTTTTTGATTACCTCCTGGAAGTTCTCGCCCTTGAGCATGATGGCGATACCTGCCACCACCTCGCCTTCACCATTGCGGGTAACGGCTCCGAAACGGGTGGCATGCCCCAACTGAACCTTTGCCACGTCGCCCACCTTGACAGGTGTTCCATCCACTGTCTTCACCGTGATGTTGGCAACATCCTCCAGATTCTTCACTACACCGATGCCACGGATGTAATACTGATTGGAATTCTGCTCAATGTAGCTGCCGCCCGTATTGGCATTGTTGCGCTGCAAGGCATCAAACACCTCGCTTACGGAAACGCCGCTGGCGTTGAGCTGGTCGGTATTGATAGCCACCTCATATTGCTTGACATAGCCGCCCCAACCGC
>OLGI01001284.1_pt1 | contig 22303 bp, 19 predicted proteins | sample 1605221 | NCBI WGS metagenome assembly OLGI01 (sample SAMEA3888915, study PRJEB22519) | human gut metagenome | biome: human gut; feature: human-associated habitat; material: faeces | place: Denmark | collected 2010 | reverse complement strand
CCTGATGGAAGTGTGTGTAATGCAAATTTTCCATAATCATTGATAATTGTATGACCTGCATTCGCGCCTCCCTGGAATCTTACGATGATATCTGCCTGCTCAGCCAGCATATCTGTAATCTTACCTTTTCCTTCGTCGCCCCAGTTGGCACCGACTACTGCTTTAACCATATCCATTCCTCCTGCGTTATTAACATGACTTATCAGTCTACTTTAGCGAGTCTAATCAAACCGCCTTAAGCATTATACTATACATTTTATCTTGGTTCAATAATATTTTTACAGAAAATACATATGATTTCCTGTATTCTTTACATTAAAGGCGCAACCAGTCTTAACACCTGCCCGGCTACCTTCATAAGAACTCCTCTGTTTCTCACCTCGGTCACTGTCACTTTGTGACATTTTGCCAGGGTATTCTGGAAGTCTTCTTCTACTTTCTGAACCTCCGGATTATCATAAATAAATACTCCGTTTTCAAAATGCAGATAGAGACTCCGGAAATCCAGATTGATACTGCCTACTGTTGCCGTATCATCATCAGATACAAATACTTTCGCATGTACAAATCCAGGTGTATACTCATAGATCTGCACTCCGCCTTCAATCAATTCTTTATAATATGTCTTTGCTACCGCGAATGCATACCATTTATCCGGAATATGCGGCATGATAATAATGACCTCCACGCCGCGCTTTGCCGCAAACTTGAGCGCCGCCAGCGTCGTATCGTCGAGAATCAGATACGGAGTCGTGATGTGCACATACCGGCGTGAACGCCCTAAAATATCGAGGTACACCGACTCGCCGACATTTTCCCCGTCGAGCGGGCTGTCCGCATATGGCATCACAAAGCCACCGTAGTCCAGCCCCTCCGGCATATGAAATTCCGGCGGACATAAAAATCGGCGGTACTCCTCGCCATCCCGCTCCGTCACATCCCAGAGCTGCAGAAACATCATCGTAAAACTATCCACGGCTTTTCCTTTGATCAGGACTGCCGTGTCCTTCCAGTGTCCAAAGCGCACCCGCTGGTTGATATACTCATCCGCCAGGTTCACGCCTCCGGTAAACGCAGTATGACCATCAATCACGCAGATCTTCCGGTGATCGCGGTTATTCTGGTAACTCGAGAGAGCCGGACGCACCGGTGCAAAAATCTTGCACTGAATCCCCTTCTCCTGCATCGCCTTCTCATAGCCGTGCGGCAGCGTGAAGAGATTTCCCATGCCGTCATACATAAATCGGACTTCCACGCCCTCGGCGGCCTTCGTCTCTAACACCTGTAAAATCGCATCCCACATCACTCCGTGTTCTACGATAAAATATTCCATAAATATAAAATGTTCCGCTTTTTTGAGTTCTTCCAATAATACTGGAAACATATCATCTCCCAGCGGGAAATAACGTGCCCCCGTATTTTCATACGCCGGGAAACGTCCGTACTGGTTCATATAGCGGACGAGATTGCCGCCACTGGCGCTGATGCTCTCATAGTGTGCCAGCACCTCCGGATCCTGTAAAAGGTACGGACGAAGTTTTGTCCCAACCTCCTCGATCCGCCGGTTAATGCGGCGCGTGCCCGGCTGCAGCGTCAAAAACAGATAAAACAGCGTTCCAAACACCGGAAATATCAATATCGGCACTACCCAGGACAGCTTGATCGTGCTGTTTCCTTCATCGCTGATAATATAGATCAAAACCAGCGCACTGAGCATCGCAGATCCACCGTACATATAGATCAGGTACTCTCTAAACCAGTCAAACCCGGCAAAGAGCACAAGAATCTGTATCAGCAGAAACAGCGTTCCCAGCGTGGTACGCCCGAAAATCAGACGCAACAGTTTTTTCAATTTTTTAAGTATTTTCTCCATTTTCTACCAGTCCATTTCTCTATCTTGTTCATCGGGCATCTGCCATATCATTTAAAACTACAGTGCCATCTCTCATAGTATGACAGATTTTTGCAAATAAAACAAGAGGTCAGCCAGAGACTGACACAGATTTATGTGTCATCCCGACTGACCTGTCGTTGTAAGCGCTCATTTTAACAACCGCATTGAAACATCTCACGGATACCCGGCATAAGGCTGTTATATCGCCATTCCTGGCATTTTAGTCCTCCAGCGCCTGACGGATATCCTCGATGATATCATCCACATTCTCAATTCCGACACTCAAACGGATCAGGCTTGGATCAACGCCTGCCTCCCTGAGCTGCTCATCGGAGAGCTGACGGTGAGTATGGCTTGCCGGATGCAGAACGCAGGTTCTCGCATCGGCAACATGGGTTACGATAGCTGCCAGTTTCAGCTTATCCATGAACTCGCCAGCTGCCTGACGACCGCCCTTTAAGCCGAAAGAAATAACGCCGCATGTACCGTTCGGCATATATTTCTGAGCCAGTTCGTAGTATTTGTTTCCCGGAAGACCACAATAGTTCACCCAGGCTACTTTGTCGTTTTTAGAAAGATATTCAGCTACTTTCTGTGCGTTGCCACAATGTTGAGGCATGCGGAGGTGTAACGTTTCCAGTCCTAAATTCAACAGGAAAGCATTCTGCGGGCTTTGGATACTGCCTAAGTCGCGCATCAGTTGGGCAGTAGCTTTGGTTATATATGCCATTTTACCAAAAGAGGTAGTGTAGGTCAATCCATGGTAAGACTCATCCGGTGTGCAAAGTCCGGGGAATTTATCGGCATGGGCATCCCAGTCGAAGTTGCCACTGTCTACGATACAGCCGCCTACGCTGGTGGCATGTCCATCCATGTATTTGGTAGTAGAGTGTACCACGATGTCTGCTCCCCACTCAAACGGGCGGCAGTTGATAGGAGTAGGGAATGTATTGTCTACAATCAACGGAACGCCATTGCTATGGGCGATGCGGGCAAACTTTTCGATATCCAGTACTTCGAGAGACGGATTGGAGATTGTTTCGCCAAACAGTGCCTTGGTGTTAGGGCGGAAAGCCGCGGAGATTTCTTCCTCACTGGCATCGGGATTGACAAAAGTAACACCAATACCTAACTTCTTCATCGTCACTCCGAACAGGTTGAATGTACCGCCGTAGATGGCCGATGAACAAACAAAATGATCGCCTGCCTGGCAAATGTTGAATATGGCATAAAAATTGGCTGCCTGCCCGCTGGAAGTCAGCATAGCAGCTACACCTCCTTCGAGTGCAGCAATCTTGGCAGCTACGGCATCGTTGGTAGGGTTTTGCAGGCGGGTGTAGAAATAACCACTATCCTCAAGATCAAACAAACGGGCCATCTGCTCACTGGTTTCATATTTGAAAGTAGTACTCTGATAGATGGGCAGCACACGCGGCTCCCCTTTTTTAGGAGTCCATCCTGCTTGTACACACAGGGTTTCGGGTTTGAATTGTTTTGCCATAATTGTTATTGGGTTTTCAGATTTATTGCCTTAAAAAAGTTATATCGATGCAAAAGTAGAGAAAATAATTGGTTTAAAAGGTTATCTTTGCGGAGTTATTCAATTGACATTATTTAATTGACAGTTGACAGTTATTCAATTGACAGTTGACAATTGACAGTTATCCAGTTGGCAATTGTTCAACGAACGGTTACCTATTGACATTGAACACATAACTCGTATCCGCGCAGCCCACTGTCAACTGTCAACTGTCAACTGTCAATTGAATAACTGTCAATTGAATAACTGTCAATTAAATAATTTTCAACTTTCAACTTTCAATTTTCAATTAAATATGAATCGTCTCCTCTGTCTTTTTCTGTTTATCTCTTTTCTGTTTGTTGCCCCGGATGTGTGGGCGCAGCAGAAAGCTACTCCGAAAGCCGGTGAAGGAATTTCGTCTTTTCTACTGCGCCACAACCGTGCCCCCAAGAAGTACTATGATGATTTTGTTGAGTTGAACAAAGCTAAATTAGGAAAAGATAAAACACTTAAAATGGGAGTTACCTATCTGATTCCTCCTGCAAAAAGTTCTGTATCTGCTGCTACGGCTAAGTCTGCTCCTGCCGGAAAAAACGTTGAGAAGCAGGATAAACCCAAACCTGCACGGCGGACAGAAATCAATGAACCTCTCTTCGGAAAATTGCTGGCAAACACAAAAGTAACCTCCAGTCGCCTGGCTGGTGCCTGTTTTTATGTGGTCAGCGGGCATGGCGGACCTGATCCCGGAGCTATTGGCAGGGTGGGGAAGCACGAGCTTCACGAGGATGAATATGCCTATGATATTGCTCTGCGTCTGGCACGTAACCTGATGCAGGAAGGAGCAGAAGTACATATCATTATTCAGGATGCCAAAGACGGAATCCGCGACAGCCGCTACCTTTCCAACAGTAAGCGGGAAACGTGCATGGGCGATGCCATTCCGCTGAATCAGGTAGCCCGCCTGCAACAGCGTTGCACCAAAATCAATGAACTCTACCGGAAAGACCGTAGGAAGTATAAGTATTGCCGGGCTATATTCTTGCATGTGGACAGCCGCAGCAGGAGTGCGCAGACGGATGTATTCTTTTACCATGCTCCGAAAAGCGTGTCGGGAAAGAAACTGGCGGTTACCATGAAAGAAACTTTCGAATCGAAATATGACAAACATCAGCCCAATCGCGGATTTGAAGGGACTGTCAGTTCGCGTAACCTCTACGTGTTGCTGCAAGCCGCTCCGGTTTCGGTCTTCGTTGAACTGGGTAATATCCAGAATACGTTCGACCAGCGCCGTTTCGTTATCAGCTCCAACCGCCAGGCTCTGGCAAAGTGGATGACGGAAGGATTCATTGCGGACTATAAGCAGGTGAAGTAGGGGTGTTTGTCTGTTTCATAAGGTATGGTTTCTCATTCCGGACATAATGAAGAATGACGAACCCATACCTTACATATTTTAATTTATTCTATCGGAATATAGATTTCTGTCAGTAACTCATCCGGTGCAGTATCAGCCGGATTATTCAGGTATCGTTCGGCACTGGTTTCATCCCTGAATGTACATTCCATTTCAGGGATGTATTTTCCATAGATTGTGTCGTACACACTTTGCAGGTGTTCGTACGAACCCTTATACAGGAATATGGCATAGCGTCCTGCCGGAAGTTGCTTGAAGCCGATATTACCTTTCGGAGTTACGGCGGCAGGCATAACCATACATACATCGGTACGCAGTTTCTCTATCGGGGTCACTTTAGGGTCGTCATGAAAAATACAGTAAGGCATCACTTCTCCCATTGGTAGCTTTTCCTCTTGGACAAATTGTTGAAGGCGCATCCACGTGCCGCAATAATCATTTAGTTTATAGTCTCCAAACAATCGGATATAGATCATGTTTCGGACCGGAAGTTCTTTGATTTCCCGTTTCAGTTTGAGTTCCGGACGGATAATAGCTGGTTTCATAATTACAAAGTTTTTATTGTTACGATACTCTAATGGTGAAATGCCATAGAACTGCTTGAATACTTTTGACAGTGACGAGGGCGAAGAGTAGCCTATACGGTAGGCTATGTCCGCTATCGGCATGTCCGAGTAACGAAGCAACCGGGCAGCGGCTTCGGTACGCGTCCGGACAATGAACGTACCGACGGGTTCACCCAGGAAAGCTTTCATGATGCGGTGGAAGTAGAAGGGAGAGAAATGGGAAATCCTGGCCAAAGATTTCAGGTCAATTTCTTCTCCGAGGTGCAGATTTATATAATCCACTACTGCGTTCACGCACTTTTGGTATTCCTCCTGGGTTGTCTTTTTCTGTTGCATGGTTCTATTGGGCTTTTTCATGTTGCAAAAATAGGAGGAAAAGAAATAGGTTACTTGTCCGATGTTGCTATAAATGCAAAATCTTTAAAATAAGATAAGCTGTATTCCGGCACAACTTTTTCGTGCAAGCATGAAAGTTTTGCATTCGATTTGCAATATCTTTGCATTTCAGATGAAAAAACAAATGCTTGCAGATGACCGAGGAGATTAAAAGACAACTTTGGGAGTGGGCGGCGGCCTATCATTGCGCCGGCTTCATTCAGAACGACCCCGTACAGTTTCCACATCGCTATGAACGGAAGCAGGATATTGAAATCAGTGGGTTGCTGACTGCCATCATGAGTTTCGGCAACCGTAAACAGATATTGAAAAAGGCTGATGAGTTGCATAGGTTGATGGGGGTATCACCTCATCAATACGTGTTGTCCTGCCGATGGAAGAATGACTTCCCTGCTACGGACAGAAGCAGTTTTTACCGGATGCTTTCTTATGCCGACTTTCATTCCTATTTCAGACGTTTGCATGCTGCTTATTCTGCTTTTGACAGTCTGGAGGATGCCTTATGTACGTATGCAGGTAATCCGATGGAAAGGTTATGCGCATTTTTGGAAGTCTCGGCAAAGAGCCCCCAGAAGAAACTGAACATGTTTCTGCGCTGGATGATAAGGAAAGGTCCGGAAGTGGATTTTGGTATTTGGGAGAGATTTGATTGCAGGGACCTGATTGTGCCTTTGGACACGCATGTCTGCCGTGTGGCCTATGCTTTGGGACTCACCGAGACAGAAACATTTTCTTTGAAGAATGCCCGCCGGATTACTGAAGCTCTGGCAGAGGCCTTTCCGGACGACCCGTGCCTGGGGGACTTTGCTTTGTTTGGAAGCGGAGTCAGCGGAGTATTGTAGCGTGTTACCAGTCAATTTCTTGTATCCCTCTGCTCCGTAAGAAATCGTTGGCTTTACTGAAGTGCCTGCAACCGAAGAATCCGTATTCGGCAGAACGTGGGGACGGATGGACGGTAGTCAGAATCAAGTGTCTGCTGCTATTGATTAAAGCGGCTTTCTCTTTGGCGTACGCTCCCCAAAGCATGAATACAAGATTCTCCCGTTCATCACTCAGTTTCTTGATAACAGCGTCTGTGAAGGTTTCCCATCCCATGTTCCGGTGCGAGCCGGTTTCGTGGGCACGTACTGTGAGGACGGAATTCATAGGAAACACGCCTTGCGCTACCCAACGGTCCAGATTTCCGGAAGTCGGAATGGGCTTTCCCAGGTCCTGATGTATTTCCTTGAATATGTTTGTCAGAGAACCGGGAATGGCTACTCCTTTCGGTACGGAAAAGCAGACTCCATAATACTGACCGGGATTAGGATAAGGGTCTTGTCCGAGTATGACGACTTTCACTTTCTCGAACGGGCAAGAGTTGAAGACGTGGAAAATTTGATGGCCGGGAGGTAGCACGTTGGCATGCCCGTACTCACTTTTTACAAATGCTACCAGCTTCTCAAAATAAGGTTTGTCAAACTCCTCTTGCAGGCGTTTTCTCCAGCTTTCTTCTATTTTTACGTTCATAAGAGTCTTGCAGTTACATATGAATGGGAAATGATGTTGCAAACATACAAATAATCCGGATGAGACGGATGCTTTTATGAGTATAAAGAATGTTTTTATTATTGTATGAAACGATAGTTATTTTGAGTAAGTTTATTACTTTTGTGGTGCAATGCCGGACACTAAGCATAGAGTCGCCATTGCTGAGGTTGAACTGATTGGTAAAATAAAGGAATGGAAAATTTTCATCGTATGGATGCTTGTCCGGTACGGGATGTACTGAGCAGGTTGGGAGACAAATGGACAATGCTTGTGCTGGTCACACTGAAAGCGAATGGAACGATGCGTTTTTGCGATATACAGAAAACCATAGGGGATATTTCCCAGCGGATGCTGACGGTTACATTGCGCTCATTGGAGACGGACGGGCTGATTGTTAGGAAAGTCTATGCGGAAGTTCCTCCCCGTGTGGAGTATAACCTTACAGAAATCGGATGTAGCCTGATGCCGCATATTGAATCTTTGGTAGGATGGGCATTGGAGCATATGAATGATATTTTGAATCGGCGCAGTCTGCAGAACTGATGGGTCGATATGCAAAGAGGGTGTGTCGAAACTGGTATTCACCACAGATTACACAGATTTGCACAGATAAGCATCTTTGATTATCAGTAGATTAAGCTCATTCTGTGTTAATCCGTGTAATCTGTGGTGAATTTTGACACACCCCTTCAGAAGTTTCCAAGTGCTTGTTTTATTTCTTAGCATCGGCAAAATTGTGAACCTTGTTTTTCAGATTGTCAGCTTTCTCTGCGGCCTCATGGGCCTCATGGGCCATCTTGTCTGCTACTTTGGTGCCAACGTGCAATGCTTCTTCTTCAGCAGTGTTGATGAACTCCTTGGCTTCGCCACTTGCTTTGTGGATGGCACGGCATATGGCATCTTCCAGCTTTTTAGCTTTCTCCGTACGGGAGAAGTGGTAGGCCAATGCACCGGCAACCGAACCTATTCCCAGTCCAATCCAGAAATTAGAATCTTTACATTTCATAATCAAGTCAGTTTTTAATAGTTAAAGTTAGAATCAATTCTGATGAGACAACATACTTGCCAAAGATTGGTTCATCCGGCGAGAAAGGAATTAATAACAATTTACTTTTGTTGGTGGAGATATTTATTCTGCTTAAATTTGCGATGCACTTAAAATTTATACAAGTATGATTAGATTAAATGTTTTTATTCAGGTAAGTGCGGAGAACCGTGCCGCAGTATTGGAATCTGCCAAAGAACTGGTTGCATATTCCTTGAAGGACAATGGATGCATTGCTTATGATGTGTTTGAGAGCGCCACTCGCAGCGATGTTCTTATGATTTGTGAAACATGGAAAGATGCAGAGTCATTGTCTGCCCATGAAAAAGCAGACCATTTTGTGGCCCTGGTGCCCAAAATCCAGGGGCTGGCTGCCATGAAGTTGGAAAAATTCGAGTTCTGAATCAGTAATTTGAGGTAGTAAGGGGTTGTGTGATCATGCGTAAATAAGTATATTTGTGCATTCTTAATATACATATTTATGCTGATTACCCTTATTATCCTTGTTCTCTCCGCTGCCTTTTTTGTAGCAGGCAAAGTCCGTTCGGACATTGTGGCGCTTTGTGCGCTGATTGGTTTATTGATATTTCAGATTCTTACTCCTGAAGAGGCCCTTTCCGGCTTCTCCAACTCGGTGGTGATTATGATGGTGGGCTTGTTCGTTGTGGGCGGCGCCATTTTTCAGACCGGGCTGGCTAAAATGATAAGTTCGCGCATTTTAAAGCTGGCAGGCAAAAGCGAGCTGAAACTCTTCTTGCTGGTTATGCTGGTTACCTCTGCCATTGGTGCTTTTGTGAGCAATACGGGAACGGTGGCTTTGATGCTGCCTATCGTGGTGAGCTTGGCACTGAGTGCCGGAATGAATCCTAGCCGTCTATTGATGCCTTTGGCTTTTGCCAGCAGCATGGGCGGTATGATGACACTTATCGGTACGCCTCCTAACTTGGTCATTCAGAATACATTGACGGGAGCGGGCTTTGAACCGCTGTCTTTCTTCTCCTTTTTGCCGGTGGGCATTGTGTGCGTGATAGTGGGAACTTTGGTTTTAATGCCTCTGACCAAATGGTTTCTCTCCAAGAAAGGTAAAAAGAATGACGGAACATTGTCGGGCAAATCATTGGACCAACTGGTACAGGAGTACGGACTTTCCAGCAATCTGTTCCGTTTGAGGGCTGTCAATGACTCCCGTCTGATAGGAAAAACCATCATAGACCTGGATGTACGCCGCAAGTATGGTCTGAATATCATTGAAGTACGGCGTGTAGACTCTTCCCAACATAGATTCCTGAAAACCATTACCCAGAAATTGGCATCGCCCGATACGACCATTTGGGTGGGCGACGTGCTTTACATTACGGGAGAGGTGTCGAACGTAAATCGTTTTGCTGAAGACTTTTTAATGGAAATGCTCGACGGGCATACCACTGAAGAAGCCTCCAAAGCCGACAAGTCCCTTGACTTTTATGACATCGGAATCGCCGAAATCGTGTTGATGCCCTCTTCCAATATTGTGAACCGGACGGTGAAGGAAGCAGGGTTCCGTGATAAATTTAATGTAAATGTATTGGGCATCCGTCGTAAGAAGGAATATATATTACGTGAATTGGGACGTGAGCGTATGCATAGTGGCGATGTTTTGCTGGTGCAGGGTGCGTGGCAGGACATCGCACGGATAAGCAGGGAAGATTCCGATTGGGTGGTATTGGGGCAGCCTTTGGCAGAAGCCGCCAAAGTGACGCTGGATTATAAAGCGCCCATAGCTGCCGCTATCATGGTGCTGATGGTTGCCATGATGGTCTTCGACTTTATTCCCGTGGCCCCGGTGACAGCGGTGATGATTGCCGGCTTGCTGATGGTGCTGACGGGATGTTTCAGGAATGTGGAAGCCGCCTATAAAACGATAAACTGGGAAACGATTGTGCTCTTTGCAGCCATGCTCCCCATGTCTCTTGCACTCGAAAAAACCGGTGCCTCGGAATATATATCCAACAGTCTTGTGAGCGGATTGGGTAGTTATGGTCCTATTGTGTTGATGGCAGGTATCTATTTCACCACTTCATTGATGACCATGTTCATCAGCAATACGGTGACGGCAGTGCTGATGGCCCCTATTGCTCTTCAAAGTGCGGTTCAGATTGGAGTAAGTCCCGTTCCGTTCTTGTTTGCCGTGACGGTTGCGGCAAGCATGTGTTTCGCTTCTCCATTCTCTACACCGCCCAATGCACTGGTGATGCCGGCAGGACAATATACATTCATGGATTATATAAAAGTGGGGCTCCCGTTGCAGATTATTATGGGAGTGGTGATGGTATTTGTGTTGCCGTTGCTGTTTCCTTTTTAATAAAGTATATGACCACTTCATTATGCTGTAATATTAGGCGCGGATTACGTGGAATAACGCGGACTATGCAAATTGAATTCTTGAAATCTGCGTAATCCGCGCCTAAAAAATAGTAAGGTAGTTTTGACACGTTCCTCCTTTTTACTGTTACAGCTTTATACTTTTTTTCTTTCCTGCATAGCTTATTGTCTTTCCGCCTTTCATCGGCCGGTCTCCCGTACCGGAGTTCTGACCGACCAGAACAACCTTGAACTTGCGGCTTTTCAGCATACCCGGAAAACTGCCTTCCCGCTCTTCTATTGTCAGGCGACGAGCCTTGTCGTCCCAATGGAAGCGGATGGTGGAATAAGCTCCCTTTTCGTAGTTGTAGTTGTCATTTTCGTCCTCGTAGAGGGTGAATGTGCCGTCGGCACCCGGATAGATGCGTATCTCCAGATTGTCCCAATTCTTTTCGGCGGAATACTGTACTTTGGGACCGAACGGCAGGATACTGCCGGCTTTTACATAGACGGGCAGAATCTCTTTCGATACACAGCGGTTCAAGGTCTGTCCGCCCTGCTGTTTTTCGTTACTCCAGAAGTCCCACCAGTCTGCGCCTTGAGGAAGGTAAACCGACCATTCCGTCACTTCCGGCCGGGTGACCGGTGCTACCAGTAGGGAGCGTCCGAAAAGAAATTCGCCGCCAACTTCATGTGTTTTAGAATCTGCTGCAAAATCCATTACTAAAGGACGCATGAATGTACCGTCATTGTGGGACACATCCCAGGAAGTGCTGTAAATGTAGGGCAGAAGGCGATAGCGCAGATTAATCATCTTCTCCTGGGCATCGAAACACCACTCGCCACGCTTGCCGAAGTTCCAGATTTCACGGGGCAACTCCGTACCGTGCGAACGCATCATCGGGCAGAAAGTGCCGAACTGCATCCAGCGTACATACAGTTCTTGGTATTTGGGGTTCTTGGCTCCCCCTTCTTGGTTCCAGCGTCCGGCAAAGAAGCCGCCTATGTCACTGTTCCAGTTCGGAATGCCCATTAAGGTGTAGTTCAGTGCGGCAGGAATCTGTTTCTCCAGCATGTCCCAAGTGGAGGTCACGTCACTACTCCAGGTGTTGCAACCGTAACGTTGTTGTCCGATAAATCCGGAACGGGTTAGGATGACAACGCGTTTGTCTTTGCTCAAAGCCTTTTGATGCGAGGCTATTCCGCTGTTGTGCATCAGTGAGTAGGCGTTCTTTACACTTCGGTAAGATCCCAAGTGAGTGGGGAGGTCATAGTCCGATTCTTGTCGGTTGATATGGTCGGGCTCTGTAGAATCGAGCCACCAGCCGTCGTTGCCGATGTAACTGAAAATGCCTTTATTCAGATATTTCCAATAAATGTCCCTTGCTTCGGGATTGTAGACGTCGTAGGGGCGTGCGCCACTTTGTGGAGGCCAGGTATCAAAATTGATAATCATGCCTTTGGTATCCAGCTCCTTGCGTTGCTCTGTGTGGGTGCCAAAGCCGGGCCATGCCACAATCATCAGCTTGGCATTCAGCTTGTGTATTTCGTCGGCCCACTTCTTGGGGTTGGGAAAGCGTTCAGGGTCAAAGCTGTGTGAGTTCCACGCACTGTCCGTCTTCTGATATTCGGGCCAGTAGCGCCAGTCTTGAATCATACAGTCAATGGGAATTTGTAGTTCGCGATACTTCTTCAAGACATTCAGGCTTTCTTCCTGCGTATGATAGCGCTCCTTGCTTTGGAAGAAACCGTATGCCCACAGTGGAAGCATGGGGGAGTGTCCCGTCAAGTCGCGCACCTGGGCGATGATGCCGTCGGCGTTTCCGCCATACATGAAATAATAGTCCGCACAGTGTCCCAGGCTCTGGAAAGCGAGTTCCTGCGGAGTATCCATGAATTCTGAAATGGAGTAGTTGTCCCAATATACGGCATAGCCTTTCACGGGCGACATGAAATAAGGAGAATAGGTGAACATGTTCTCGTTCTGCATGTGGTGCATGGAGTTGCGGCGGTTGAATTTGCCGTCCATCACTTGTCCTACTCCGTAGATGGGTTCGTCTTTATCCAATAGGAAAGAGCCCCTTACTTGATAGGAGGGAGTGCCGGCATCATTCTTATCGGCAAAAGAGGTGCCGTAGTCCTTGTCTTTCAGCAGCTCGTTGCCGGCGATGGTATGGAAACTGATGCCTCCGGTTGCCGGATTGACAAGAACTTTCAATATAGAAGATTTCAGCACGGTTTGTCCTGCTTCCTCCGAAAAGTCCACTTTGACCGTTTCGGGTGATTTGACCACTACCAGACTTTCTTTGTTGTAGGGTTTGCCTTCGGGAGTTTTGTAAACCCGCACAATGGAAGGCGAATAGAATTCCACACGGATGTCCATTCCTTGTGTGGTGCATTTCATTCCTTGAGGTGTGCGCTCTGTGTTCTGGGCGGCACACAAGTTTGCAAGCATGGTTGCACAAGTCAGCACGAAGCCGGCTCTTTTCATAAAATTCATTTTCATGGTTCTTTTAAAATTATGCTGCAAAAGTAGCCTTGAATCCCCTTTAGGTGGCAACAATCTTGTTGAAACGGAACAACACTCAAGTTGATTTCTGCATTTTCTCCGCATATTCCGAGGGACGGCAGCCGTATATTTCCTGGAAACATTTGCTGAGATAGCTGGAACTGCTGAAGCCGGTACGCTCTGCGATTTCCGTAATGCTGAGGCTGCCTTCCAGGATGAGTTGTGCCGCACGTTGCAAGCGGATGTTGCGGATGAAGAGGCTGGGGGACTGGTCGAGCATGGCTACCAGTTTCCGGTAAAGTCCGGTGCGTTCCATACACAAGTCGCGGCTTAGCTGCTCTACGGAGTAGCCGGGTACATGCAGGTTTTTTTCCACCAGTTCGATAGCTTTTGTCAGGAAAACAGATTCGGATGCGTCTTGCTTGTTTTCTGTTTGGGGAGGTTCGGTATGGCTATGTACACAAGTTATGTTTTTTCCTTCCGGTGATTTCTTTTGTTCCGCTTCATAACGGTTGCACTGCTCTATCAAGTTGCGGATGCGGAGCAAAAGGATTTCTTCTTTGTGTTTCCGTTCCATCTCCTTCCGGGTGCGGTGTATGTAGAGGCGGATGCTTGCCGCAATGATGGCGATTGACAAGACTATATAGATGACGTATGCAACGCCGGTTTTCCACCAGGGAGCATGGACTGTTAGGCTTATCCGGGCCGTTTGCTCTTCATTCCAATGCTTTCCATCGTTAGAGGCCATTACCTTGAAGGTGTAGCTTCCCGGTGGCAAGTTGGTATAGGGAGCTTGGAGAATGCCGTTGCTCTGCTTCATGTTGCCGGCGGTTACCCATTGTGCGTCGATACCTTCCAGCTGATAGCGGTAATGGGTGTGCTCGCGGTTGAAGTAATTCAATGCGGAGAACTCGAGAGTAAGGAAGTTCTGGCTGTGGCTCAATGATATTTCTTTCACATAAGGAGAGGCTTCGGGTAGTATAGTCCGGTTTTCATAGCTTCTGCCCGGGAGGATGCATTCTCCATGCACATGGATTGCCGTGAAAACCGGTGGATAGGGCAGACTGGAAGATGGGGGCTCCGGATTGGGGGAAAAGATGTTGCATCCGTCGGCGTCTCCGAAATAGAGCGTTCCGTCATGTGACACGAATGCCGCTTCCGAACCGTATTCCCCTTGTAGCTCTTTGGGCAGGGTGGATGCTTCTACCGGTATGAGTATCCGGTTGCCGTCTTCCTGCAGGTCGAGCTTATAGATAGCTGTCCGGTCCTTTATGAATATGTTGCCGTCCCGGTCTTCCGTAAAGTTTGCTACGGCTGTATTTCTTTCAAGTGATAGGGGGAAATCCTTCTTGTCTATGTGGATGTGCTTATATAAGGCCGGATGGTAGTACAGCAATCCTCTGTTGAATGTTCCGAACCATAAAGCTCCTTGCCGGTCCTGGAAAATCGTACTGATTTCTGTAGCAAGGACGTTGCCCTTTCGGGTCCTCAAGGTGGGCATGTAGTGGCGTGTCCTCTTTTCGGGGTCAATAATCCAAAAGCCACGGATGCAGCTGATGTATGCTTTCTCATCTGCGGAGATCATCAGTGTATTGAGGGTATACTCTGTTTCCATCAGCTTCTCCCATGCTCGCTTATGGAGGTCGAAATGGAAAAATCCTCCTTTAGAGCCGTTGCGCAGTTGATAGAACCCGTTTTTTCCTCTGAGTATGAGGGAGGTGTTTTGGAACTTCTCTTGTTCCGTCCGGGGATATGCGGCAATGTCATACTGTTGTTTTCCGTTTTTTACATCATAGCACACGATTTCTCCCGTGTCATGGAACAGATACAGAGATTCTTCGTCTGCAGTCAGGTCTTGTATTGTTCCTCGGCCTTCAGACAGTTTCAATCGGAAGGAAAGTTCCGGCTGTAACAGCTCGCCATGGCTGATTACCCAGACGAGCCCCCGTTCGTCCGCAAACAAATCCTCTATGGGATGCTGCATACCTTTCTGTTGAAAGACGGAGTCCAGGTTGGCAATGTATCGCTCGTTATGGAGATTGATGCACATCAGCCGTTGGTAATCCTTTATCCACAAGAGGGAATCACCGCTCAGATAGACATGGTAGAAGCCCTTGTATTGTTTCAGCGGATATATATATTCGGGGGTAGGCTGCAGAGAGGTGAAGTTGGCTCCATCATACAGATTGACGTTCTGGGTGGTGGTAAATACCATTCTTCCGTCCGGAAGTTGGAGGATATAGCGTATCTGGTTATCACTCAGACCGTGCGAGGTGTCAATGGAAGTGAATAGAAAGTCATTGGCAGAGATGGGAAATGCCATGCTGAGACATAATACCAACACTACCATGAACTTTATATCTGTTGGATGGATTTTTCCCATCTTTATTTTCCCCCTTTCCAGATACTGATAATTTTTTTGCCTATTGCCAAAATATTCAGCAGTGATACAGCAAAAAATAATAGGCAACCGGTCAATATGCATGGAAGCAGTGAACCGCTCTCCAGTTGCGGGAAGAGGTTTTGGACTACTTCTATATAGTAACTGCGTACCCATGCCACGCAGCCGATGGCGAGGAGCAGTACCAGTACATTCAGCCCTACTGTCAGTATATAATAAGGCGTGGCTACCCGCGTCGGGCTATATCCTATCAGCAGCAGGTTTTCCAGTTTTACCGTATTCTTTTGGAGAAGCAGGAAGATGCTCAGCATCAGGATGTAGAATGACAGAATGCTGATGAACAGTCCTACTCCCATGACAATAGCTGTAATGAGGCGCAGGAAATAAGTTGTCTTTCCGGCATCCAGATTGTTGCCTTCGGTTTCGTAATTCTTTTGCTGGAAATAGTCGGTGATGGCTGTGTCGGTAGGATTCTTCACTTCCACAATAAGTCGGGACGGTTCAGCTTCTTTTTCCGGTGCAAAATTCTTGTTGGCCCAGTCCATGAAGGATTGGGGGACGAGAATGGTATTCAGCCGGTTGGAGAATCCTACAATGTTGCCTTTATATTGTTCCACACGTCCGTTGCCCCGCATCATGATATCCATCTGTACCAGACTCATCAAACCTTCGGAGAGTTTCGGCAGACTCCGGCTTTGTGCAAAGCCAAAGTTATAGAGGTTCAGATAATTGCGCGGAACGATGATGGGAATTATCCGGGTATCTTCATCAAAATGCCATTTGTCCAGACTGACATCCACATATTCGTCGGGTACAGACTCGAAAAACATCTCTGTCGACAAGCGGATACCGGCTTCCTGCATACCGAGTCCGGCAGAGACTTTGAACAAGGAAGGAGTGAACGCGCCTACCCCTTTGGTGAAAGGTTGGGCTTTCAGGTCTTTTATCTCATCTTTGGAGAAGGTATTGCTTTTCCCGGCAAAGCTGCCCAAAGTACTGATTTTCTTGGTAGCAATGATATAATCCTTCTTCATGAAACTGTCCCCTTCCGTAAAAACGGGAAGGACATCACGATAGAATTGTACGCTCAGCAATACAATCATCATGCCGAAGAGATTGGCGAGGAAAAAGCCTGCCAACTGTCCGACACTGATGTGCTGGCGGAGAAGTTTCCAAACAAGTCGGTTCATATTAGCCACATTTATAATTGATAAATTTCATCATAATCCAATTCCAGATGTTTGCCGATGGAAGTCACTATGATTCCCGCTCCTTGGCGGCTGGCTTCTTCTGTCAGCAGCCTGCCCATGATTGTTCCGTTCTCGTCATCCAGATGGCTGACGGGTTCGTCCAGGAAGATGAAGTCGAAAGGCTGGCAGAGGCTGCGGATAAAGGCGACTCTTTGTTGCTGGCCGAAAGATAGCTTCCCGGCTTTCTCGTTTACCTTGTCGGCAATGCCGATTGCCTCGAATAGGGTAAGGACTTCTTTCCTTTTTTTGAAGTTGGTAAGCCGGTTCTTCAGTTGTATGTTCTCGATGGCGGTAAGTTCGGGAAAGATACGCAACTCCTGAAAAAGAATGCTGAGGGAGTGTTTGCGTATATCTGTCCAGTCATTGACGGAGAGTGAACGGATATTGCGCTCATCAAAGTTGATGATTCCCTGATAATCGTTGCGGTAACCGTAAACATAGCTGCAAAGCGATGATTTTCCGGTGCCCGAAGCGGCTTCTATGAGATAACGTTTCCCTTTGTGGAACGTAATGTCCCGATGCCATACGTCTGAGGTAATGGCATCACGGTCGGCAAACACTTGAGGTAGTGTTTGCCGTAGGTGAATCCTATTCATGAGTGGTATTAATCCTTAATCTCTAATCCTTAATCCTTAAATTACATTCCTGCAAACTGCTTGATAAAGTCCACAATCTGTTTCAGTGCATTAACATTCTTGTTCTTCAGCTGCAGGGTGACGGTTGCCTTGTCCTCGTTGCCGACAGCTTCCAGATACGAGATATTGCCGAGCAGCGAGTAATAGGTGCTATACTCTTGTCCGCCAAATCCAGCTAGCATTTTTACAACGGGCAGGTCAAGTACGGCTTCCGCATTGATGACAAAGGCTGTGCGCTTGCCTTTCAGACTGGAAGCGAAGTCCGTCTCTTTGGCAGACGGGTCAGCGGTCTTGCATGCATTCTTATACAGCAGTTCGTCATTGGTGGCGTACATCTGTTTGTCTCGTATGCCGAAGAATATGTTGATAGCGCGTGATTTATAGACATATTCATTCTCATTCAATTTCACGATGTCTTCGCCGCGTTTCAGTCCCAGTTCGGACTTTTTCTCATAAAGGGCTTTCAAGGGAGCGTCGTTCTTTACGCTGGCATAGGCCAGGAAAGAAGGATTGCTGTTCATGGTTACATTGATAAGGCCTATGGTCAGGTCGTTGTGGAAAGCACTGAACAAGTCTTTTACTTCAGCGGCTTTGGTAATGGAGAAATCGTTGCGGAACTGCTCATTCTCTTGCAGCACATTGTAGAACTCTTCTCCATTGATACCTATGCTGAATAGCGCCAGGGTAGATTTTGGGAAATACTTCAAGAACGTGTTTTCGATGGGACAAGTACTTTTGATTTGCTTTTCGAAAAGTGCTTTCAATTCTGTGTTCTCGGTATAGCTCTCTACTTTCAGTTCTATTTTCCCTTTTTCGAAGGAGAGACTTCCCAGCATCTTCAAGTCTTTCAGGTCGATATTGTGGGATATTCCGTAATTCAGCGGATTGGCGTATGCACTCAGCAGGCTGGAAGGAGAGATGAGCATATTGATGTCTCCATCCTGCTTTTGCATTTTCTTGAAAGCGGTGTTGCTGTTGATGCTGTTTTCTCCGGTCTGTTTCAGCAAGGCGGGAATTCCTTCTTTGACTTTTTCCAGTTGTGATGTGCCGGTGTAGTTCACCACCATAAGCGTGGTAGGAGTGAAAGCGAGCAATGCCCGCTTGTTGATTTGTGCAAAACTGTAACCGTCCGCTTCTGCCACATGGCTGATTATCTGTTCTTTCTCCGTAACTTCCAGAAGCTTCAGCAAATCATCCTCACTTTGAACCTTGGCTACCATGGTGGTATAGGGGAACGAGGGAGCGTTGAAGACATAAATCGGCGCATTGACGTCCACTCCCGATTTGGCAGGGTCTTTCAGTACAGCCTCCAATTGTTGGAAAGTAGCTGCATTCATATCGCTTTTCAAGGCATCTGTCAGCTTTTGCAGTGCTTCTTTAGTCTCTTTATCTTTGGTACCGGCCTTGTCTGCCAATGATTTTAAATTGACAGCGATGACTTGCGAGGCATCGGAAGGAATAACGTTGGTGTATTCTGGCTTTTTGGACGAACAAGCGCTTATCAGCACGATGAGCATTGCCAGTACTGAGAAGTGGAAGAATAGGTTCTTTTTCATATAGTTTTTGTTTTAGTGAGTATCATTGATTCTGTAAATTGAGGATGTGGCAGGCAACCAGTGCCGCCGTCTCTGTACGCAACCTTGATTTTCCCAAGCTGATGGGGATAAAATCGTTTTCCGTCGCCTTCCGGACTTCCTCTTCGCTGAAGTCTCCTTCAGGACCGATTAGTACGAGGGCATCCTCTCCGGGATGTACCATATCCTTCAAAAGCGGTTTTTCGCCTTCATAACAGTGGGCGATGAATTTCTGACCCGGAAAAGGCTGTGTGATGAACTTGTTGAAGTCTGTCATTTCATTCAGTTGGGGCAGGCGTGCCTTGAGCGACTGCTTGATGGCGGAAACCAGAATTTTGGAGATGCGCTCCGTCTTGATGACTTTCCGTTCCGAGAAACGGCAGTTCAGGAATGTCAGTTCGTCAAACCCAATTTCCGTCGCTTTCTCGGCAAACCACTCTGTGCGGTCCATATTCTTGGTAGGCGCCATGGCAATGTGCAGATGACCTTTCCACAAGGGGGCTTGCGGAAGGGTTTCCAGGATATTCACCAGACAGCGCTTGTTTGTAGCCGTACTGATTTCGGCACGATAAAAGCAGCCTTTTCCGTCTGTCAACATGACCTCGTCTCCAGCCTGCAAGCGCAAGACGCGTACGGCGTGTGCGGCTTCCTCTTCGGGCAGCTCTGCGTGGGCTTGTATGTCGGGGGTATAGAATACGTGCATATTACAAATTGTTCTTGAGTTGGTTAATCTGGTCTCTTAGCTGTGCGGCACGTTCATAGTCCTCTTCATCGACTGCTTTTTGCAGGGCCGTTTTCAGTATGCCTATCGTGTCTTCCTGCAGCAGTTCGTCTTTGTCCGGTTCGCTGCCTTCCATCGGGTCGATGGAACCTTCGACGGTTTTCAGACATTCTGCTTCGAGGATGTCTTCGTAGACAAAGATAGGGGCATTCATGCGCAATGCCAGGGCAACTGCGTCGCTGGTACGCGCGTCAATCCGGAGAATGGTTTCTTCGGCTTTCATATAAAGGTAAGAGTAAAATACTCCGTTGTCTACTTTATAGATAAGAATACGCATCAGTTTTACACCCAGCACTTCAAGGACGGAAGCAAATAGGTTATGGGTCAGCGGACGGGGCGGTACAATACCTTTCATCTCGATGACCATAGCTTGTGCTTCGGTGGCACCTATAATAATCGGAAGCTGGCGTTCGCCACCCACTTCACCCAGTACCAAGGCATAGGCACCCGCTTGCGCCTGGCTGTTGGAAATGTTTAGTACTTGTAGTTCTATCTTTTTCTTATTCATACCTATTAAATCAACCTGACTCTCAATCAGTTTTTCTCTATTTTTTCCGGATTATGTTTATAGCGGAACACCATTCCAAATAGCAGACCAATGACTAAAGCATATCCTGCAAAGATAAGCCATACCGGTGTCCAGTCGCGGCTTACCAGTCCTCCGCCTTCGGCATATACCGAGAAGGCATCCACCACGGCTCCGCTGGCATAACCTCCGATGATGGCTCCCACACCGTTCGTCATCATAAAGAACAAGCCTTGTGCGCTGGCGCGGATACTGGGATGTGCCTCCATTTCTGTAAACAGCGAGCCCGATACATTGAAAAAGTCAAATGCCATGCCGTAGACAATCATCGAGAGAATGAGCATCCAGAGTCCGCTTCCCGGGTCTCCGAGGGCAAAGAGCCCGAAACGGAATACCCATGCAAACATACTAATTAACATAACACGCTTGATTCCGAAATGTTTTAGGAAGAAGGGGATGGCAAGGATAAACAACGTCTCACTCATTTGCGAGATGGAGAGCAGGATGACGGAGTGTTTTACACCGAACGAATCTGCATATTCGGGTATGGAAGCAAACGAACCCAGGAAAAGGTCGCCGTATGTGTTTGTTATTTGAAGGGCGGCTCCCAGCAGCATGGAGAACAAGAAGAAGATAGCCATCTTCTTGCGCTTGAACAGCACCAGTGCGTCCAGTCCGAAAGCGGAGAGCATCGTTTTTCCTTCGCTGCGCATGGGGGGGCAGGCTGGCAAAGTGAAAGCATAAAGTCCCAGCATGGCTGCCGATATGGCTGCCACCCGCGCCGCAGCCGCGGGGCGGTTCAACGATCCGCAGCTTTCGGTCGAGTACGGCAACAACCAGGACTGGAACATGCAGATGGGGCAGGGCATTTCGGGCGAACTGAGCAAAACGTTCTCACCGGGTAAGCGCAGCGCCAACATCCATTTGGCCGGCAGCGAAAAAGAGCTGACGCAGGCGCTTCTGGACGACTATTTCCGCAACCTGCGCTGCGAGGCGACCCTGGCTTACCTCGATGCGCTGAAGCAAGCCGAACTGTTCCGTGTCAAGCAGAACGCTTACGACAACATGCGGCGGTTGGCAGAGGGAGACAGCGTCAAATTCGCATTGGGCAAGATCACCGAGGTCGATGCGACGCAAAGCCGCGTCGAGGCCGGCGTGATGCGCAACGATTTGCTGCAGGCCGAGGCGGAATTGCACAATGCCTTCCTGTCGCTGGGGATGATGCTCGGAAGCGCGACCGATACGCTTTACCTGCCGCAGGGATCGCTTCGCTTGGCCGAACGCGCTTTCCCTGCCGGTATGCTGGTCGCTTCGGCGCTCGAAAACCGGGCCGACCTGGTCGCTGCGATGCGTAACGTCGATGTCGCACAGCGGGCCGTAACCGTGGCGCGGCGCGAACGTAACATGGATTTCGACCTGGCCCTCGGCGTGAACCACAATGGCACCGTTCGCAACGAAATTGCTCCGGCCCCGCGTTTTACCGGTTTTACGGTCGGTCTTTCGGTACCGCTCAAGTTCTCGAATTTCAACAAGGGAACGGTCGAGGCGGCGCGTTACCGCGAACAACAGGCGCAGACGGCCTATGAGCAGGCACGGTTGCAGGTGCAGACCGAGGTGATGCAGAATTACCGCCGTTACACGTCGCTGATCGGACAGGTGCGCCATTACGACAACGGACTGCTGGAAAATGCCGCATCGGTGGTCAAAGGTAAAATTTACAGTTATGACCGCGGCGAAACCTCGCTGCTGGAAGTGCTCAATGCCCAGCGGACTTACGATGAGGTGCGCACACTCTATATCGAGACGCTGTACAACTATGCCGCGTCGCTGGTCGAACTGGAGACGAGCGCCGGAATCTGGGATATCGCTGTTGAGTAGGAGAGCTGCCTCTTTTCCCGGCGGGGGAATGTCGGTAGGAGACCC
>OLGI01001272.1_pt1 | contig 22462 bp, 22 predicted proteins | sample 1605221 | NCBI WGS metagenome assembly OLGI01 (sample SAMEA3888915, study PRJEB22519) | human gut metagenome | biome: human gut; feature: human-associated habitat; material: faeces | place: Denmark | collected 2010 | reverse complement strand
CACGCCGTACTGGGCCTTCAGGCCCTCGGAGATCTCCTTGTTGGTCACGGCGCCGAACAGCTTGCCGCCGTTACCGGCCTTGGCGCTGAGCTTCACGGGGCAGTTCTGGAGCTTCCCGGCGATCTCCTGCGCCTCAGCCTTCAGCCGGGCTTCCTCGGCCTTGCGGGCCTTCTCCTTCAGGTTCATGGTGTTGATGGCGTCCGCCGTGGCAGGCACCGCCAGCTTTCTGGGCAGAAGGAAGTTCCGGCCGTAGCCCTCGGAAACCTCGATCATCTCGCCCTTCTTGCCCTGACCCTTCACGTCCTGCTGTAAAATCACTTTCATGTTATATATCCTCACTTTCCGAATGTTCTGAATGAATTTGCTTTTTCAATTCCTGAAGCTCCGCTTCCAGCGCTTCGACCTTTTGTGCCGTGCTGCTCCACGCGCAGACAGCAATCGCCAGAATCAGTGCGATCACAGCGCCTGCCCGATAGATGCCGGTACCTCTGAGATCAAACAGCATCCACCCACCGAAGAAGATAAATACCTCCATCAGGATCAGGCAGACCGCATACGCCTTCAAAAACGCCTTCATAGGCCACCTCACTTTTCAAAGTATGCGTCCAGAACCCCAATCAACTGCTGACGGACACTCTCCGGGTCCGTGTCCTCGATCCGTGCGCCTGCGGTGGTAGAGTTGCCGCCGCCGCCCAAGGCCTCCAGGATCACCTGCACATTGATCTCGCCCAGAGACCGGGCTGACATCAGCACCGCTCCCTCGGCGGCGTAGATCACGAAGGAAGCCTGAACGCCCTTCAGGGTCAGCAGATCGTCCGCCGCCTGGGCCGCTGCAACGCGGTCCACGCCCGGCTCCTCCACCACGGAGACCGCGATGTTGCTCCGGTACATCTCCGCGCGGCGGATGATGTCATATTTCGTGACCATATCCTTCAAATCGCCTTGGAACAGCCGCTGGACCTCAGCCGTATCCGCACCGGAACGCCGCAGGAAGGCCGCCGCCTCAAAGGTGCGGCCGCCGGTCCGCTGGGTGAAATGCTTGGTATCCAGCACGATACCCGCCAGCAGCGCCCCCGCTTCCTCCCGCAGAAGATCGGTGGGCTCCACCAGATATTGCAACAGCTCCGTCACCAGCTCGCTGGCGGACGAGGCGTAAGGCTCGTGGAAGTTGAAGGCAGCGTTTTCGATATAAGTCGCTGCCCGGCGGTGATGATCAATGACCGCCACCCGGTTGCAGGATTCCAAAAGCTGGGGATTTTCCACCATGTCCGGACGGTTGGTATCCACCACCACCAGAAGCGTGTCGGCCCGCATCTGCAAAAATGCCTCAGCTGGGGTAAGGAACACGCCGCTGTACTCCGGCAGCGCGTCCAGCCGGGCGATCAGGGTCTCGGCCGCGGTGTGCTCCCGGTCAATGACGATCCGTGCCTGCTTTCCACGCTTCCGGGCGGCGCAGCAGATACCCGCGGCAGCGCCCACGGCGTCCATATCCGCAAAGGAGTGGCCCATGATGTAGACCTCTCCCGCGTCTGCGATCAGCTCCCGGAAGGCGTTGGCCATCACGCGGGATTTCACTTTGGTCCGCTTCTCCGTGGCCTTGGTACGGCCGCCGTAGAAGGCGAAGTCCACCTGATTCCGCACCACCGCCTGATCGCCGCCCCGGCTCAGTGCCATTTCCAGCGAGAGCTTGGCGTTTTTGTACAGCTCCGGGATACTGGGAGAATCCTTGCCGATGCCGATGGACAAGGTTGGGTGGATATTCTCCGCCACGCGGATCGCCCGGACAGTGTCCAGAATGGAGAACTTTTCGTCTACAAAATGCTGAAAATACTGTTCTTCAAACAGGAACAGGTAATGGTTCCGGTCCGTTTTCAGCAGGATGCCCTGGCCTGCGTTGGCCCAGGTCTGCAATTTTTCGTCGATCTGCGCCAGGACCGCGCTGCGCTGGGTATCCTCGCAGGCCTTCATCAGGTCCTCGTAGTTGTCCAGCATCAGGATCGCCGCCACCGGGCGGCTGGCCTCGTAGACCTCTCTCAGATGATCGGCCTCCGTAGTCTCCACCCAGTAGGTGGTGGCCACCAGGCTCTGCACGCCGGTGCGGTTCCGGGAGCGCACCAGGCTCCCGTAGACCCGGAAACGGTGATTGTTCAACTCCACCCGCTCCGGGCTTTCCTGCTTTCCGCTCAGCAGCCACTGGACCTGAAAATCCGGTACAGCCTCGGAAAGCCGCATCTCAAAGAGATGCTCCCGGACGCCGGCCAGCTGCAAAAAGCTCTCGTTGCTCCAGATGATCTCCCCCGTATCCGGCCGGAACACCAGCGTGGGCAGAGGGGAGTTGATGAGGGTGGACTTACTGGCGGTGTCCACACTGCCGGTGACAGAGTCGATGTACTGCAAAACGCCCTGCCGCCGCTTCTGATTGCTCTGCCGGAAATAGAAGTACAGCAGAACGGTCAGAGTTCCCTCAGCCAAGGCCAGCTGCCAGTTGACCGGGATGGCCGCCACGGCAAAGAGCAACATAACGGCGAAATAAAATTTTAAATTCGGCTCCAACAGGCGGGAGAGTTTCTTATTGCTCATTCCTTACCTCATTCTCCGATGGGGCAGGCTGGCCTGTCCCTCAGAAATCATGAAATTCATCCGATAGGTTTTTTTATTATATCAGTTTACCGGCAAATACACAATGGTATTTCTACTGAAATCTTGCGAAAACAGGCGACAGGCGGGGTGGATACGCCCGATGGCGGAAACGCCCCGCTGCCCCGTGGGGCAGCAGGACGTTTTTTTAAGTGGATTCCTTTTCATGGAGTCTGATCCAAAGGGTATGGGCCACATTTTGCGGCAGCACCGCCGCCAGTGCCGTCTCGTCCGCCTCCCGGATGGCCTTCACCGTGCCGAAATGCTTCCGCAGCTCCGCCTGCCGCTTGGGTCCCAGACCGGGAACGCCGTCCAGTACGGAGCGCATGGCGCTCTTGGTATGGTGCTGGTGGTGATAGGTGATGGCGAAACGGTGGGTCTCCTCCTGGATCTGGCCGATGAGTGAAAACACCGCCTGATCGTTCACAATGCCGATCTCCCGGCCCTCTGGGGTGACCAGCGCCCGGGTCCGATGGCGGTCATCCTTCACCATGCCGAAGATGGGCACCGTGCAGCCGAATTGCTCCGCCACCTCCCGGACGGCGTCGGCATGGGTCACGCCGCCGTCGATCAAAAACACATCCGGCAAGGGCAGGAACTTTTCGTCCCCGTCCGCCGCCCTTTGCAGCCGCCGCCGCAGGACCTCCCGCATGGAGCCGTAGTCATCGGGATGGCCGCCAGTCAGCTCCTTGATCTGAAACCGGCGATAGGCGGATTTCAAAGGCTTCGCCCCCTGATAGACCACCATGGACGCCACAATGTCGCTGGCGCCGGTGTTGGAAATATCGAAAGACTCCATCCGTCTGGGCGGCTGGGGCAGGTTCAGCATTTTTTGCAGGGCTTCCAGCGTATACGCCGTTTTTTCCTCGGCGGTGGTGGCCCGCCGGACCTCCTCCTGTGCGTTGCGGACCGCCATATCCGCCAGTGTGGACTTCTCTCCCCGCTGGGGCACATGGACCCAGACCTTATGCCCCGCCCGCTGGGTCAGGGCCTCGGACAGTTCCTCGCAGTCCCCCGTGTCCACGCAGAGCAAGATCTCATGGGGCAGAATGGCCCGCGGCAGATAATACTGGGCCGTGACCGCCGCCAGCAGCTCCGCCGCCGATTCCTCCATAGGCGCGGTCAGCAGTTCCGTCTCCCGGCCCACCAGATCGCCGTTTTCCATGTGAAGAACGGCATAGCCGCTCTTGCCCGCCCCCCGGAACACGCCCCACACGTCCGTATCGGCGCACAGTCCCGCGATGACGGTCTGCTTTTTGCTCAGGGCGCTGATGGCTTGGATACGGTCTCTCAGCTGGGCCGCCTGCTCAAACCGCAGGGCCTCCGCCTCCGCTTCCATCTCGGTGGTCATGTCTCGGAGGAGCTGCTTGGAGCGCCCCTCCAGCAGCTGGGCCGCCTGCTCCATCCGGCGGTCATATTCCGCCTCCGGCATCTCCGGGCGGCAGAACCCGTCGCACCGGCCCATGTGGAAATTCAGGCAGGGCCGCTCCGCGCCGATGTCCCGCGGAAACTGTCGGCGGCAGGTGGGCAGGCGCAAAGCCTGACATACCGCATCCACTGCCTGACGGGTCTCGTACCGCCCGCCAAAGGGACCGAAGTACTTCGCGCCGTCATTGGCGGGTCGATTCACCAGAGTGAATTTAGGATACCGCCCCCGGCTGAGGCGCACCAGCGGATAGCCCTTGTCATCCTTCAGCAGGATGTTGTACCGGGGCATATGCCGCTTGATGAGGGAGTTTTCCAGCACCAGCGCCTCAAATTCACTGGTGACGAAGATCGTGTCGAAATGATCTACCTGACTGACCATCTGCCGGGTCTTGACACTGTGGGCCGCGCTGTCCTGAAAATACTGGCTCACCCGGTTTTTCAGTTTTTTCGCCTTGCCCACATAGATGACCTTCCCGGTCTTGTCCATCATCAGATAGACGCCGGGCTGTAAAGGCAGATCGTTGGCCTTTTCCCGCAGTTCGTCCTTTGTCATGATTTCGCCTCCTATCCGGCCTAAGAACAAAAGAGCATCACTTTACAGTGATGCTCTTTTTTGGTGCGCGAGGCGGGACTTGAACCCGCACGTCCGTAACGGACACTAGAACCTGAATCTAGCGAGTCTGCCAATTCCACCACTCGCGCGCATAAGCAATCTTTCCGGAGAGAAAACTGGTGCGGCTGACGGGACTTGAACCCACACGTCGAATCGACACCAGCACCTCAAGCTGGCCTGTCTACCAGTTCCAGCACAGCCGCAAACAAATACCGCCTAAAAAAGACTGCTTGATTATTATAGCCATTCGTATCCATAATGTCAACCAGAATTTGCGGTTTTTCTAAAAAAATTTTCCGGGCGGCAAAGCCGCCCGGAAAAGCCGGGTCTCAGAGCTGGGACAAAACCTCGCCGATGGGGTCCGTAATGACCAGCCCCGCCGCCAGATCCCGCGCCACCGGGGATTTGTTGATGAGGGCCAGCCGGTCCCCACGGAAATAGTTGATAAGTCCCGCCGCAGGCCACACATTCAGGGAGGTGCCGCCCACGATCAGCAGATCCGCCTGCGCGATAGCGTTCACCGCGCCGTCGATGACCCGGTCATTCAGAGCCTCCTCGTAGAGCACCACGTCCGGCTTGATGACGCCGCCGCAATCGCACCGGGGAACCCCTGTGGTGTGGAGGATGTGATCCAGATCGTAGAATTTTCCACATTTTTCGCAGTAATTCCTGTGTACGCTGCCGTGCAGCTCATAGACCTGTTTGCTGCCAGCGGCCTGATGAAGTCCGTCGATGTTCTGGGTCACCACTGCCAGCAGCTTCCCCTCCCGCTCCCATTCCGCCAGCTTTTTGTGGGCGGCGTTGGGCTTTGCGTCAGGGCAAAGCATTTTCGCCCGGTAAAAGCGGAAAAATTCTTCGGGATTGCTTTTATAAAACGTATGGCTTAAAATAGTCTCCGGAGGGTATTTCCACTCCTGATGGTATAAGCCGCCGGTGCTGCGGAAATCCGGGATGCCGGACTCCGTGGACACTCCGGCTCCGCCGAAAAAGACGATTTTCCGGGCCGCGTCGGTCCATTCTTTTAATGTTCTGACCGCATCCGTCATAAAAATATCCCTCCAGTCTGTATAATAAGGAAGTTATCTATGAACATTCAGATCTTCGGCTCCTCCAAATCCTTTGACTCGAAGAAGGCGGAGCGCTGGTTCAAGGAGCGCCGTATCAAGTATCAGTATATCGACGTTCCCTCAAAGGGATTATCCCCCCGGGAGTACCAATCCGTCAAGCAGAAAGTTGGCTTTGAGGCGCTGGTGAATACAAAATGCCGGGCGTACGAGGAGCTTTACATGGCCTATATCACCCCGGACGCCCAAGAGGAAAAGCTGCTGGAATATCCGGAGCTGTTCAACACCCCCATCGTCCGCAATGGCAAGGAGGCCACTGTGGGCTACTGCCCGGACGTCTGGGCCAAATGGGAGTAAAATCTTCCCGGAGGGAGACACTGCTATGTGGGACAACACCCTGCCGAAAAACCGATTTCTCCGCTTCTGTGTACTGATGGCCCATCGCTGCGGGCGGCATAACGTGGCCATGCAGAGCGCGGCGCTGGCCTTTTACCTGCTGTTCATGATCTTTCCCTTCCTCATTTTCATCAGCGCCCTGCTGGGTCTGCTGGATCTGAACATCACCGGCATGATGACCGTCCTCTCGGATTTTCTGCCGGAGGAAGTGGTGGACCTGCTCCGGATGTACTTCACTTACGTCACCGACAATCCCAGCCCCCAACTCATGGTATTCGGTCTGGTCTTTTCCATCTACTTCCCCATGCGGGCCACCAACTCTCTGATGGCCGCCGTGCGGACAGCCTACCATTTAGGCCCGCCCAAGGGCTTTATCACCCAATGGATCAAGGTGCTGCTCTATACCGTGACCCTCATTGTCACCATCGCCCTGACCTTGTCTCTGATGACCTTCGGAGAGCGGGCGCTGTGGTACACCGTGGAGCATTTTCACCTGCCGGAATTTCTGGCGAAGCTGTGGGTAACGCTGCGGTTCCCCGTAGCCGGGGCCGTCAGCTTTCTGGCACTGTTCCTGCTCTATGCCCTGGCCCAGGATACCATCCAACCCCTGAAAAATATCTGTCCCGGCGTTCTGTTCTCTCTGGCAGCGTGGATGGCGTTCAGCTGGCTCTATTCCTACTACGTCAACCACTTCTCCCACTACTCTGTGCTCTATGGCTCCATCGGCGCCGTCATTGTGGTGCTGATCTGGCTGAACCTCTCGGCATTCACATTGATTCTGGGTGCGGAGATGAACGGTGTGCTCATCAGTATGCGGAAGGACCGTCTGGAGCAGGACACCAATGTACCCAAGGCATAAATCGTCTGTCAAATCTCAGCCGCGGCCTCGCTGCGGGAAAGGAAGCTGTTTTATGGATACAAAATTGCAGGAATATGCAAAATTACTGATTGAAGTGGGCCTGAATGTCCAAAAGGGCCAGACCCTCATCATTTCATCGCCGGTGGAGTGCGCCTCCTTCGCCCGGCTGTGTGCTGACGCGGCCTATGACGCAGGCTGCCGGGAGGTCATCATGAACTGGAGTGACGACTATCTCAGCCGGCAGAAGTTCCTCCGGGCGGACGCCTCCGTTTTCGATGACACGCCGGAGTGGCGCGAAAAGTTTTTCACCAGCTATGCGGAAATGGGAGCCGCCTATCTGGCCATTGCCGCCAGCGATCCGGAAACGCTGAAGGGCGTGGACCCCGACCGGCTGGTCCGGTCTCAGAAATCCGGTTCCGTGCTCCGCAAGACCTTTGACCGGCTCCAGATGAGCAACGGCTTCCCCTGGTGCATCGCCTCGGTGCCTATTCCCTCCTGGGCCGCCACCGTGTTCCCGGACCTGCCGGAGGATCGGGCCATAGAAAAGCTGTGGGATGCCATTCTCCGCTCCGTCCGCATTCAGGGAGACGGCACCGCCGTTTCCGCCTGGCGTCAGCATTTGGATACCCTGGGCCGCCGGAAGGACCTGCTGAACAAGTACCACTTCAAATACCTGCACTACACCAATTCTCTGGGCACTGACCTCACCATCCAGCTGCCGGAGGACCATCTCTGGGCCTCCGGCAACTCCGTGATGAAAAACGGTGTGGAATTCGTGGCCAATATGCCCACGGAGGAAATTTTCACCGCCCCTCTGAAAACCGGCATTAACGGCGTGGTCTATTCCGCCATGCCTCTGGTGGACAGTGGCAACATCATCGACAAGTTCTACTTCATCATCCGGGACGGCAAGATTGTTGAGGCTCACGCCGAAAAGGGTGAGGAATTCCTGAAAGCCGCCATCAGTGTAGACGAGGGCGCCAGCTACTTCGGAGAAGTGGCTCTGGTCCCCTATGACAGCCCCATTTCCAACCAGAAGATCCTGTTCTACAACACCCTGTTTGACGAAAACGCTTCCTGCCATCTGGCCTTCGGCGAGGCATATCCCGAGTGCATTGAAGGCGGCGAGTCCATGACCCGGGAGGAGGTGCAGGCCCACGGCCTGAACTATTCGCTGACCCATGTGGACTTCATGGTTGGCACCGCCGACCTCTCCATCGTGGGCACCACCCATGACGGCCGGGAGATCCCCGTCTTTATCAACGGAAACTTTGCCATCTGATGCAGACCTAACAAGAAAGAGAGAATTTTATGATCACAAAACCGAAATTTGACGAATCCGTTTTTGTCTGTCCCGGTGCCGCCATCGTAGGGGACGTGACCCTGGGAAAGAATGTCAACGTGTGGTACAATGCCGTCCTCCGCGGAGATGACGGTGCCATCAAAGTGGGCGACAACACCAACGTTCAGGACTGCGCAGTGCTGCACGAGGAGACCACGGTCGGTTCCGGCTGCACCATCGGCCACGGGGCCATTGTCCACGGCTGCACCGTGGGCGACAATGTGCTCATCGGCATGGGCGCCACCGTTCTCAACGGTGCAAAGATCGGCGATAACTGCATCGTAGGCGCCGGGGCGCTGGTCACCGGCAAAATGGACGCTCCCGCCGGCTCCATGATCCTGGGCAGCCCCGCTAAGGTGGTCCGTCCCCTGACAGAGGCTGAGATCGAGAGCAACCGGGAATCCGCCCGGGAATACTGTCATCAGGCAGACCGGTACCGCGAGGACTGATTTGCGCCAAAAATAGGGAAAACGCTGAAAGAAGCCCGGAATTTCACACTTCTTTCGGCGCTTTGCCGCTTGCAACCAAACCGCCGTGCGCATATACTTGCTCCGATATTAAACGAGTACTTCTAAAACAAGGAGCAATTTATATGACATTGCAGGTTTCACCTCAGACCAAACGAGTCTTTCACCTCTCGCTGCCCATCTTCGCGGAGCTTCTCTTACAGCTTCTGGTGGGCAATATGGACCAATTCATGATCTCCCACTTCGGCCCCGCCGCCGTGGCCGCCATCGGCAACGGTAACCAGGTGATGAACGTGGTCATCATCGTGCTCACCACCATGAGCACCGCCGCCACCATTCTCCTGACCCAGCACATCGGCGCGGGCCGGGTCGGCGAGGAATGCAGCGAGATCGTCACCGTGGCCGTTACGGTCAGCGCCGTATTCAGCTTTCTGGTGGGTCTGTTTTTGCTTTTAGAGCCGGAACTGGTCTTTCAGCTCCTGCGGACGCCGGAGGACGCCTTTGACGGTGCCTGCCTTTACACCCGCATCGTAGGCGGTACGGTACTGCTTCAGGGGCTGTATATCCAGCTCTGCGCCGTTCTGCGGAGCTACACCTTACTGAAAGAGGTGGTGGTGCTCTCCGTTTCCATGAACCTTCTGAATGTGGCAGGCAACGCCATTCTGATCAACGGCTTCTTCGGCTTCCCGCAAATGGGCGTGGCAGGCGCCGCCGTATCCACCGTGATCTCCAAGGCTGTGGGCCTGACGCTGGCCTGCATCACCCTGAAACGCAAATGCACCGTCCGTTTTTCCCTGCAATATCTGCACCCCTTCCCCGCAAAGGCCTTCCGCGCCCTGCTGGGCATCGCCCTGCCCTCCGGTACGGAGGCCCTGTCCTACAACGTATCCCAGACCTTCATCCTCCGTTTCATCAATCTGATGGGTGCGGCGGTGGTCAGCGCCAAGGTCTATGGCAGTATGCTGGCCAACGTGGCCTATGTGTACTCCATCGCCGTGGGGCAGGCCACCCAGATCATTCTGGGCTACATGATCGGCGGCCGGAAGCTGGACGAGGTCAGCGGCCGTGTCTGGTCCACCATCCGCATCGCGCTGGCTGCCTCCGAGCTGCTGACACTGCTGATCCTCATTTTCTGCGATCCCATTTACAGCATCTTCACCGATGATCCTGTGATCCACGCGCTGGGCCGGCAGATCCTTTATGTGGAGTTCGGCCTGGAGATCGGACGGTCCATCAATATCGTCATGACCCGCTGCCTCACCACCGCCGGCGACGTCTGGTACCCTGTGGGCGTGGGCATTTTCAGCATGTGGATTGTGGCCGTAGGCGGAAGCTGGCTGCTGGGACACGCGCTGAACTGGGGTCTTGTGGGCATCTGGATTGCCATGGCCTGCGACGAATGTCTCCGGGGTGCGCTGTTTACGATCCGTTTCCGGAGCGGCAAGTGGAAGGAAACCCGACTGGTGTCTGATTCAACGAAAGGAACCTGACATATGGAATTCAACAAGCAGACCGTGAAAGCCCTGTTGGGCGTTGTCTGCGGCGGCATCGCCTTCGCCGCGGCGCTGCTGCATCTGGATGTGGTGGCAGGCGCCGCCGGGTGGCTGCTGGGCATTTTGTCCCCGCTGCTGCTGGGCTGTGCCATCGCCTTTATTCTCAATGTCCCCATGCGGGCGATGGAGCGCTGCCTGTTTCCCCATGCAAAAAAGGCCAATAAGCTCCGCCGCCCTCTGGCGCTGCTGCTCACCGTTGCGGCAGTATCCGCAGTGCTGGCGCTGGCGGGAATGGTGATCGTCCCCGGCGTGAGGGACGCTGTCACCTCTATCGCGGCGCAGGTACCGGAAGCCTTTGAGCGCTTGCAGGAAAGCGCCGCCCGCTTTCAGGAATACCTGCCCCTTCTGGCAGACCAGATCGAAGGGCTGTCTATCGACTGGGCCAGTCTTTCCCAGAAGGCCGTGGGGCTGGTCCAGAACTGGGGCAAGGGCCTTCTGATCTCCGGCGGTGGGCTGGTCAGCGGCATCGTCAGCGGCGTCACAACCTTTTTCATCGGCCTGATCTTTTCTCTGTACATCCTGCTGCAAAAGGAAAAACTGGCCCGGCAGGGCCGTCAGCTTTGCTACGCCTTTTTACCGGAAGCCGCCGCGGATCAGCTTCTGAATATTCTGCGGCTCAGTGAGCGGACCTTTTCCAGCTTTCTCTCCGGTCAATGTCTGGAGGCCGTGATCCTGGGCACCATGTTTTTTGTATCCATGACCCTGCTCCATTTCCCCTACGCACTGCTGGTGGGCGTTTTGATCGCACTGACCGCCCTGATCCCCATTGTAGGGGCGTTCATCGGCTGCGCCGTGGGTGCGCTGCTGATGCTGGTGAATGATCCGTGGCAGGCGCTGTGGTTCATCGTCCTGTTTCTGGTGCTCCAACAGATCGAGGGCAACCTCATCTATCCCCATGTGGTGGGCTCTTCCGTGGGACTGCCCTCCATCTGGGTGCTGGCGGCCGTGACGGTGGGCGGCAGTCTCATGGGCATTCTGGGAATGCTGGTGTTTATTCCCCTGTGCAGTGTACTGTACGCCTTGCTACGGCAGCTTACGGTCCATCGGCTGAAGCAGCGGCGTGTCCCCGCCGAAAAGTGGCGGGAACCGCCCAAAAAATAGGGAAACAGTTTCATATAACCGAAGAAAGCCAAGCCGCGAATGCGGCTTGGCTTTTTGCGGTTTTGCGGAACATAGCCGCGATACCGTGCACGAGGGGACACCATCGTTCCGTCTGACGATTCAGATTTGTCAATTTCCCTCATCTATGATCGCTTTCCACTGGCGATACTCCGGGGTTTCATCCCACTCCAGCGCCCTGTCTATATAGAACTCTGCAAGCTCAAAAGACGCGGGCGGCGTCAATGCGATAAAAAGATAATACGCCATCAAAAACGCACAGTAGGCAGCGGTTTTCATGCGTTCTTTCCCTTGAAACCTATGCAGTGACGCCTCCAAAACAAAGAACAGGTTGAGCCGGTCAACTTCACTTGCGTCCGCATAAAAGCAATTCAGGTCATCCTGCGTGAGTCCCAATAGGACTTCCTCTTCAAAATACGGATGCCCGAAATCGATCGTTATCTTCATAGAATTCGCCTCCACGGGGCCGTTCCGCCAGCTTTCCCGCTATTTCAACTGGTCCAGCGTGAGAGAAAAGCTGGGCATGAAGGTCTCCAGAAAATACGCCACCTCCGGCAGCTCGTATTCCTCCAGCGCCGCGCGGGTCTGGGCAGCGGCGTCCCGGAACTCGCTGTTCCCGGCCTTCAATTCCTCCACGCATTTGATGTAGGCGGACAGCTTGTCCGCCGCCTTCACCAGCCGCTCCGTCTCCGGGTCCGTCACCGTGAGGATGGGGGCGTACACCGGCTGAAATTCCTCCGGCAGCATATGCAGCAGCTTTTCCTCCGCCACCGCTTCCACCTCCTTGTAGGCTTTGCGGATGGCGGGGTTGTCGTACTTGATGGGCGTAGGCATATCGCCGGTCAGGATCTCGCTGGCGTCATGATACAGCGCCGCCACCGCCACCGCTCCGGCGTCCGCATGGCCGCCGAACTTCTCATTGCGGATCACCGCTAAGGCGTGGGCCAGCACCGCCACCTGATGGCTGTGCTCCTGCACGTTTTCCGGGGCCGTGTTCCGCATCAGCGCCCAGCGTTGGATGAAGCGCATCCGGGAGAGATAGGCGAAAAAGTGACTGCCGATCCTCATGTTTCTGCCTCCTGTTCCACGATTTCTCCCAACAGGGCCTCGCCGTCCACATCGGTGATCCGCACGGTCCGCAGTGCATTATGCAATTCCGCACCGTCCACCAAAACTTCCATATAATTCGGGGCGTGGCCGAAGAATTTCCCGTTTTTCGGCTGCTCAAACAGCACCGGATACGTCCGGCCCACGCAGCCCTCCAAATAGCTCCGGTGCATTTCCTCCGCCACCGCCGCCGCCCGGCGGGCCCGCTCCTCCTTGACAGCCTTGGATACCTGTTCCATCTTGGCGGCCGGGGTGCCGGGACGGATGGAGTAGGGGAAAATGTGCATCTGGGCAAAGCGGCATTTCCGGATGAAGTCTAAGGTCTGAGCGAACTCCTCCTCCGTTTCCTCCGGGAAGCCGGTGATGAGGTCCGTGGTAACGGCGGGGCGGTCAAACCAGCGGTTCAGCAGTTCCACGGATTCCAGATACCGGGCGGTATCGTACTTCCGGTTCATCCGCTTCAAGGTGGCATCGCACCCGCTCTGCATAGACAGGTGGAACTGGGGGCACAAGTTCGGCAGCGCCGCCGCCCGGCGGCAGAAGTCCTCCGTCACAGTGCGGGGCTCCAGACTGCCCAGCCGCAGGCGCACCTCCGGCGCCGCGGCGGACAGGGCCTCCAGCAGGTCGATAAGGCTTTGGCCGTTTTTGAAGTCATGGCCCCAGGAGGAGATTTCGATGCCTGTCAGCACGATCTCCCGGTAGCCCTCTGCTGCCAGCTGCCGCGTCTGCCCCACCGCCTGTTCCAGCGAAAGGGAGCGCACTGGTCCCCGGGCATAGGGGATGATACAGTAGGTGCAGAAGTTCACGCAGCCGTCCTCGATTTTCAGCATGGCGCGGGTGCGGCCCTCCATGCCGCCGGCAGGCAGCACCTCAAACACCCGCCGCTCAAAGGACTTGTCAATGGCCTCCAGCTTTTTCTTTCCGGCGGCAGCCTCCTCAAGCAGGGAAATGAACCCCTCCCGGTCACCGGTACCGGCGATGAGATCCGCCCCCAGCTTCCGCACATCCTCCGGATGGGTCTGGGGATAGCAGCCGCACACTGCCACCACCGCCGCCGGATGCTGCTTCTGTACCCGATGGATCACCTGCCGGGACTTCTGGTCGCTGACGGCGGTGACAGAGCAGGTATTCACCACATAGGCGTCGGCCTCGTCGGAAAATTCCACTACCTGATGTCCTTTTGCCCGGAGGGTCTGCTCCATAGCCTGCGTCTCATATTGATTTACCTTGCAGCCAAGGGTGTAAATGGCAACTTTCATAGGTTCTCCTTGCGTTTTCAGAATCGTTCTTATATAATGAATAATTACGCTATTGAAAGAGATTTCCGGGGGGATTCCCGTGATTTCCCTCCCATTATACGTTTATTTTCGGAATAGGGCAAGAGGAGGATTTTTTATGATCTATCTGGACCACGCCGCCACCACGCCGGTCCCCAAGGCTGTGGCGGACGCCATGTACACCGTGCTGACAGAACAGTACGCCAACCCCAACGCACAATATCCCTTCGGACAGGAAATGCGCCGCAGCGTGGAGGATTGGCGGGCTGTGATTGCCAAAGCCGTAGGCTGCGAAGCAAACCAGCTTTTCTTTACCTCCTGCGGCACTGAGGGTGACAACTGGGCCATCCGGGCCGCCTGCTGGCAGAACCGCCATGTGGGCCGCCACATCGTCACCACCGCCGTGGAGCACCACGCCGTCCTCAACTGCTGCCAGCAGCTGGAGCAGGAGGGCTGGGAGGTCACGACCATCCTGCCGGATCAAAACGGCGACATTTCCGCCGAATCCGTTCTGGCGGCGGTGCGGCCGGACACGGCGCTGGTGTCCGTGATGATGGTGAACAACGAGCTGGGCAGCATCTATCCCATTGCAGACATCGCCAAGGGTTTGAAGGCCGTCAACGAAAAAACCCTGCTCCACACCGACGCGGTTCAGGGCTTTTTGAAAGTCCCCTTCTCTGCCAAAGCTCTGGGAGCGGACTTCATCGCCATCTCCGGCCACAAGATCGGCACGCCCAAGGGCATCGGCGCTCTTTATATCGGCCCCCGGGTTCGGAATCCCCGGCCCTTGCTGCCCGGCGGCGGTCAGGAAATGGGCCTGCGCTCCGGCACGGAGGCCACCGCCCAGATCGCGGGTTTCGCCAAAGCGGTGGAGCTGCGTTGGGACCATTTGGAGGACAAACTGCATCACATGGCTGAGGTCAAGGCCTACGCCGTGGAAAAGCTGACGGCCATTCCGGACCTCCAGATTATCGGGGACGGCAAGGCCCCCCATGTCCTGTCCGTTTCCATGGCGGGCTGGCCCAGCCAGAATGTGGTAAACGATCTTGGCAGTCAGGGAATCTGCATCTCCGCAGGCTCCGCCTGTCATCACGGAAAGTCCAGTCAGGTCGTGTCGGCTCTGGGCCTGCCTAAGCGGGTGGCTGCCGGTGTCATCCGGCTGAGCTTCGGCCCCGAGACCACCTTCGCCGAGATCGACGCCTGCGCGGAGGCCCTCCGGAATCATCACGATCACCGGATGCCCATGCTATAAAGCTATAAAATATCAAGGGGGAGCAGACTCCCCCTTGAGAATTCCCCACACGGTTCACTGCTATGCAGAAGGTGAATTGCCGCAAAGCTGCAAGAGACGCCCCTCTGGAGAGCTCGCTATGCTCGCACACTTGTGAACCGCAAAGTATGTTTTGTCAGGTACACGCCCTGACAAAACATGGATTCCATTTATTATTCTGAATAAGGAATTTCATTTTATGAATTTCAGCTATCTTCGCCGGGAGCCCGGCTTCTACCGCCGGGTCTTTACACTGGCTCTGCCAGTGGTCCTTCAGAACCTCATCACCACCTCTCTTGGCTTCATGGACACCTTCATGGTGGGTCTGGTCGGTCAGGAGCAGATGTCCGCCGTCACCGTGGCCAATGTACCCATCTATATCATCCAGCTCATCGTTTTCGGTCTGCAAAGCGGCTCCCGCGTGCTCATCAGCCAGTTCTGGGGTCGGGGAGATCGGGAATCCATCAACCGGGTCATGGGCATCGGCTTCTTTGTGGCAGGAGGCATTTCCACCCTCTGCGCTCTGACCATGGGTCTGTTCCCCCGACAGGTGCTGATGCTCATTACCGACAATGCCCGTCTGGTGGAGTTGGGCACCTCCTACATCCGCATCGTGGGCTTCTCCTATATTCTCAACTCCCTCTCCTCCATCTACATCGGTATGCAGCAGAGCATTGAGAATCCCCGCTTCGGCATGACGGTATTCGCCATTTCCACCGTCTGCAACACCGTAGGCAACTACATTCTGATCTTCGGCAAGCTGGGTCTGCCCGCACTGGGGATCACCGGCGCCGCCATCGCCACCTTCTCCTCCCGTGTGGTGGAATTTGTCATTTCCCTTGTCTACGCCCTGCACTGCAAGCAGATGCCTCTGTTGCCCGCCTGTATTCTCCGGCCCGGCAAGGCCACCTTCCGCAGCTTCGTGAAATTCTCCACGCCGGTGCTGCTGAACGAGACTCTCTGGGGTACCGGCACCTCACTCTACACCGTCATCATGGGCCACATGGCGGGCAGCACAGACCTGATCTCCGCCTACACCGTGGCGGGCAACATCGACAAGATGGTGACGGTAGCCATCTTCGGCGTGGCAGCGGCAGCCGCCGTGATCGTCGGCAAGGAGGTTGGCATGGGCGGCAAAAACGCCTATCCCATTGGTCAGGCCCTGACCTTTGTGGCCTTTTGCACCGGCTTTGGTGTCGCAATAGCGGAGCAGATCCTGTTCTGGCTCGTGCTGAAGCCCCACGTGCTGCCTCTGTTCTCCATGACCGCCGCCTCAGCGTCTCTCTGCGTGACCATGATGATCTGCTACTCCATCTCTGCCCCGCTCCACGCCTTTGCCACCACCGGCATTGTGGGCGTTCTCCGGGGAGGCGGCGATGTGCGGATTGCCATGCTGATTGACGTTCTCCCCCTGTGGTGCTTCACTCTGCCGCTGCTGGTGCTGCTGGGGCTGGTGCTCCACGCTCCCATCGCCATCTTCTGCTTCATCATGGCCACGGAATCCGCTTTGAAGGTTCCCTTCGGCCTGCACCGGATCCGCGGCGGCAAGTGGATCCATGACGTGACCCAAGATCTGAACGCATAGGAGGGATCGTATGAAATCTCTGTTCCGCTGTCCTGTCTGCGGCGGTCCGCTGGACCGGGAGGAACGGGTCTACCGCTGCGCTGACCGACACAGCTACGACATCGCCAAGGAGGGCTACACCTATCTGCTGCCCCCCAATCAGAAGCACTCCGCCGATCCCGGCGATGACAAGGCTATGTCGGCAGCTCGCCGGGATTTCCTATCCAAAGAGTATTATGCGCCGCTTTTAAATACACTTTGTAGCCGGATTTTGCCGCTTGTGGGCGAGCATCCGGTAATTTTGGATGCCGGCTGCGGAGAGGGGTACTACACTGCCGGCATCCGGGCAGCCCTGACTGCCGTCGGGAAAACGCCCGCTATAGCCGGTATCGACATCTCCAAATCTATCCTCCGGCTGGCCGCCAAACGGGAAAAGCAGGTGGAGTTCGCGGTGGCCTCCTGCTATCATCTTCCCTTTGCGAATGAAACAGCAGACCTGCTGCTGGACTGCTTCTCCCCCTTGGCCATTGACGAATTCCGCCGGGTCCTGAAGCCCGGAGGCCATTTTCTCTATGTGGTACCCGGCGCCGACCATCTGTGGGAGCTGAAGCGGGTCCTCTACGATGCGCCCTACCCCAACGAGGAAAAAGAGACTCCCTACGAGGGCTTCACCTATGAGGCCATCGTTCCGGTGGACTTCACCCTCCATCTGGCAAATCAGGCGGATATCCAATCCCTCTTCCGTATGACGCCCTACTGCTGGAAAACCCCCAAGGCGGGCGTAGAGCGGATGGAAGCGTTGGAAAATCTGGACTGTCAGGCGTCCTTCCGCATCCACATCTTCAAAAAGCTATAAAAAATACGGGCCGGTTTTGAAAACCGACCCGTATTTTTGTCCTTCTGTCAGACGGTCTGACCGGCCAGCCGCAGCCCCCGGCCAAAATCCTGAAATGCCTTTGTGATCAAGCCCTGACCGACGGTGTTGGGGTGGGTACCATCGGCGCAGAGAGTCTGCTCCAGGTGGCCGTAGTCCAAAAAGGCTCCTCGGACATCCACCAGCGGCACATTTTCCTCCCGGGCCAAACGCTCCACCGCACGGGAATACCGCTCCTGCCAGACGTAGATGTTGCCCACGTCTCCCAGCCAGCGCATCACAGCCTCTTTGTCCAGATCTCCGCACCACCAGTTGAAAAAACGCTCGCTGTCCAGCGGCGGCAGGTTGGTAAGGATGGGCCGGATACCGTGGCTCCGTACCCGCCGGATCATCTCCCGGTACAGCTCCACAAACTCTGGCAGCGGCACGTTGGGCTGATGGTCCCCCGTGGGGTCCTCCGCGATCTCCTTCCAACGGAAGTCGCAGTCATTGCCGCCGAAGTCCATCACCATCATGTCGCAGGGCAGCTTCCGGGCCAGCATCCGGTCCAGCAAGCGGCTGCCCTTGCGGACCGTGGCTCCAAAGTGCGCGTCATTATGAATGGAAAGCTGAAATTCCGATTCCAGTGCCTCCACATTGATTTCATTATGAGTACGATAGCGCCGGTCACCCAGATCTACCTGAATTCCCTTCAGGATGGAATCCCCTAACAGGGTCACCTGTCTGTTCTGTACCATACGATCACCTCATTGCCGTGTAATATAGTTTTCAAAACTATATTACATAGTATTCATCGTTTTGTCAAGGGCTATTCTTCAAAACGAAGGAACCATGACCCCGGTAGTCTGTTCGGTCAGCTCAAACGCCGCCCCTTGCAGATGGTGGACCTCCTCCGCGGGCCACAGCTCCAGAAATGGCTCCACGCTGTCCACCTCCGTCAGGCCGTAGGGCGCGTGGTGGTAGTGCATGGGCACCACGCAGCGAGGATGCAGCGCATCGCACACCGCCTTTGCTCCGGCGGCATCCACTGTGTAAACGCCCCCGACCGGCACCAGCACGGCGTCCACCGGGCCGATGGCCGCTGCCTGCTCCACCGTCAGCTGGTGCCCCAGATCGCCCAGATGGGCCACAGACAGGCCGCCGGCTGTAAAGATCCGGACCGTGTTGGTCCCCCGCAGCGCGCCGCCTCGGTCATCATGAAAGGTCTCTATCTCCCGGACCGTAAACGGGCTTTCCCGCTCCGGCAGCAGCTCCACACAGTCTGTGGCGTGATGGTCAAAATGGCCGTGGCTGCAAAAAACGGCGTGGGCCTGTATGTGCAAAGGCGGGTATCCCGCCACGCCGGTATACGGGTCCAGTACAATGCGATAGCCGTCCTCCTCCAAAAGAAAACAGGCGTGTCCCAGCCAGGTCAGCTTCATAACGATCCCTCCTAAAATATCAGAAAAGGCAGCGGTCTCCCGCTGCCTTTAGTCTATCAGGTATCACCGGACTTGTCATCCGGTTTTACATCGTTTTTCTTCTTGAACAGCGGTTTTTTCATTCCGCTCCGCCGCCGGATCTTCCGCAGGATGACCACCGCCGTCACGATGATGACCGCCCACAGGATCAGCCACATCCAGCTGTACGCCAGCGCCACGGCGAAGTCCTCCATGCCGTTCACAAAGGAATGCCAGCCCCGGCTCATAGCGCTGCTCAGGCGATCTCCGAAATTCTCCGGCAGCGCCTCCGTGTCGGAATACTTATAGACCTCCGACACATGGACATTGACGGTGGCGAAGTCCACCAGCGCGTCATAGTGCCGCAGGGTGCCGGAAAGGTCCTCGATATTCCACTCTGTTTCGGAAATGGCGGACTCGATGGTGATGATGTCCTCCATGTTTTCCGCCTGGGACAGCAGCTTTTGCAGCCGCTCCAGCTTGATCTGCTGGGTCTTCAGGCGGCCCGCCGTGTCATAATAGGTCTCTGTGATGTTTTCCAAATTGGTGTTCCGCCACGTCACATGGGCAAGCTCCCCGGCCTGATCCAGAAAGCTCTGAAACTGAGCGGAGGGCACCCGGACGGTATAATCCGCCCACCGGTAGCCCCGGCTCCCGCCGCCTACGGTGCTGCTCTCCAGATAGCCGCCCTTGACCTCCGCCAGCGCTGCCAGCGCCTTAACGGTCTCGTCAAACGCCGTGGTCTCCAGATTGATGTCTCCGGTGTAGATGATCTTCTGGTTTTCCAGAACACTTCCTCCGCTGTCCCGGCCCTCGTCGTCATAACCGCCGTTGGTCTCAGCGTCGAAATATCCCTTCTCCTCTGTCGCGGAGACGGTATCCGGGCGGCTGTTGGCGCTGGAAGCCGCAGTTTTGCTGGCGGCTCCGCAGGCAGTCAGGCTCAGGAGCATGGTCAGTGCAAGAAAACAGACAAATAACCTTCTTTTCATAGCGCTTCCTCCTTTTCAGCGGTCGTGCCGCTCTTCTACTTATATAGACGAAATTCCCGCCAAAAAGTTCCGCCGCTCTCAACATTTTACCGACTTGTATTTTTCTGCCGCCTGCTGTAAAATGAGGCCAATCGGGAATATGTTTGATCTTTAACGGGATTTTTACAAAGCTATACGATTCAGGAGGAAACTGCAATGACTTATCAGGAAGTTTTGGAGCAGGCCCGGACCTGCATGGGCAAATGCCACGCCTGCCCTGTGTGCAACGGCCTCGCCTGCAAAAACACGGTCCCCGGTCCCGGCGCCAAGGGTCTGGGCACCGGCGCCATCCGCAACTACCAGAAATGGCAGGAGCTGTGCGTCAATATGGACACCATCTGTGAAAACGGTGATGTGGACACCTCTTATGATTTCTTCGGCCACAAGCTGGCGATCCCTGTGATGGCAGGCCCTGTGGGCGCCGTGACGCTGCACTACAGCGATAAGCACGATGACCTGAGCTACAATAATGTTCTGGTAGAGGGTTGCGCCAATGCTGGTATTATCGCCTTCACCGGTGACGGCACCAACCCCGCTGTTATGGAAGCCACAGCCGAGGCACTGAGGACCAACGGCGGCTGCGGTGTTCCTACTGTGAAGCCCTGGAATCTGGAAACCGTCCGGCAGAAGATGGACCTGGTAAAGGCCGCTGATCCCTGCGCCATCGCCATGGATATCGACGCTGCCGGCCTGCCCTTCCTAAAGGGACTGAATCCCCCCGCCGGCAGTAAAACCGTGGACCAGCTGAAGGAGATCGCCGCCATGGCCGGCAAGCCCTTTATCCTCAAGGGCATCATGACGGTAAAGGGTGCGGAAAAGGCACTGGAAGCCGGAGCCGCCGGCATTGTTGTTTCCAACCACGGCGGTCGTGTGTTGGATCAATGCCCCGCCACCGCCGAGGTTTTGCCCGCCATCGTAGACGCCGTGGGCGGCAAGATGAAGGTCTTTGTGGACGGCGGCATCCGCTCCGGCATGGACGTGTTCAAGGCTCTGGCTCTGGGTGCCGACGCGGTGCTCATCGCCCGTCCTTTCGTCACCATGGTCTATGGCGGCGGTCAGGAGGGCGTGCAGGCCTATGTGGACAAGCTTCAGGCAGAGCTTGCGGACACCATGGCCATGTGCGGCGCTCACAGTCTGGCTGACATTGACCGCTCTATGCTCTTCGGCTTTTGAGTGACGTGAACGCAGATAAGATCCCTGTCCCGGCGCAGCCGGAGGTCCTGCTGCACTGTCTCATGGACATTGCGGAAGCGCTTCTGGCCGTAGGGGCAGAGGTAAACCGGGTGGAGGACACTCTGACCCGTATGGGCACGGCCTACGGGGCTGTTCGGATGAATGCCTTTGTCATCACCTCCAGCATCGTGGTAACCATGACGCTGCCCAGCGGGCGGGACATCACCCAGACCCGCCGGATCCTGACTCCCGGCGGCACGGATTTCACCGTTCTGGAAGCGCTGAACGATCTGAGCCGCCGGTGCTGCGCCGATCCTATTCCGCTGGATGAGCTGCGTCGGGAAGTCGCCCAGATCACGGCTGCGGCCCCCAAGCCGCTGCTGGTCTATCTGGGCAGCGCACTGGCCGCAGGAAGCTGCGCCCTGTTTTTCGGCGGTTCCATGACGGATGGTCTGGTGGCTGCCCTGTTTGGCTTGGTGATCTGCCGCCTCCAGCGGCATTTTGGCCCTCAGTGCCCCAACCGCTTGGTATTCAATCTGCTCTCCGCTCTGGCTGTTGGCATCAGCATTACCCTGTGCGCCTTTTTCCTGCCGGAGCTCCACGCCGACAAAATCCTGATCGGTGACATCATGCTGCTGATCCCCGGTCTGGCCATGACCAACGCCGTCCGGGACACCATGGTAGGCTCCCCGATCTCCGGCGCCATGCGGCTCATCGAAACGCTGCTGTGGGCCGGGGCGCTGGCTATGGGCTTCATGAGCGCCTTTTTACTGATGGGAGGGATCGGACTGTGATCGTGCAGCTTCTCACATCTTTTACCGGGGCGCTGGGTTTTTGTCTGGTGTTCCACCTGCGTCGGCGGTATATGTTCGCCGCTTCTCTGGGGGGTCTGCTGACCTGCGGCGTCTATCTGGCGGCCGCCTCGATCTGGTCCGGTATCCTGCTCCCCACCCTGACCGCCGCCGCCTTTGCCGCGTTGTATGCGGAGTTTCTGGCTTGGTTTATGGGTGCACCCGCCACGCTGTTTCTGATCCCCGCGCTGCTGATCCCGCTGGTGCCGGGGCGGCCCCTCTATTACGCCATGTACTATGCCGTTCAGCAGGACATGGATCTGTCGGCGGACTTTGCCCGCCAGACCGCTCTTTATGCCCTTGGGATCGCACTGGGCGCCAGTCTGGTGTGGGCCCTTGCCGATATGCGCCGCCACCTTAAGCAAAACGGTTTTGGAAATTGAATCCAGCAAAAACCCGCC
>OLGI01001271.1_pt1 | contig 22463 bp, 17 predicted proteins | sample 1605221 | NCBI WGS metagenome assembly OLGI01 (sample SAMEA3888915, study PRJEB22519) | human gut metagenome | biome: human gut; feature: human-associated habitat; material: faeces | place: Denmark | collected 2010 | reverse complement strand
CCGGTTACAACGGCCTTCTGGTACTGCCGGAGGATGCAGAGATCGGTGCAGATGTAAAAGAGATCACCGGTTTAAATGACTGGATTTTTGATGTTTCCATTACTGCAAACCGTCCGGACTGCCAGAGTATTTTTGGTCTGGCAAGAGAAGTAGCTGCAGCTTTAGGACAGCCACTTAAGATGCCTGCTTTAGACTTCACTGAGACCGACGTAGAAAAGACGGGATTTGATGTAACTGTAGAGGCACCGGACCTGTGCCCACGTTACATTGCACACTATGTATATGATGTAAAGCTGGCTCAGTCACCTGCATGGATGAGAAGACGTCTGGCTCTGGTTGGAAATAATTCTATTTCCAATATCGTAGATATCACCAATTATATTATGCGTGAGTTAGGACAGCCGCTGCACGCATTTGACTGTGATTATCTGGAAGGCAATGCCATCTGCGTAAGACGTGCAACAGAGGGCGAAAAGATCGTTACTCTGGATGAGAAGGAATTTACCTTAAATACAAATAACCTGGTGATCTGTGACGGCAAGAAGCCAGTTGCACTTGCAGGTATCATGGGTGGTTTAAACTCTGAGATCCGCGATACTACTACAGAGGTAATGTTTGAGGCAGCTAAGTTTGCCCGTGACAACATCCGCAAGAGCTCCCGTGCCTTAGGACAGTCTTCTGACGCAAGCCAGAGATATGCAAAGGGCGTTGACGAGTATGCAACAGAAATGGCTATGAAGCGTGCTCTGCACCTGGTAGAAGAGCTGGGAGCAGGAAAGGTTTCTAAGACCCACAAGAACGTAAATACAGGAAATTCCTTGGAGCCAAAGACTTTCAAGACCAGCATCAAGAAGGTAAATGGTGTATTAGGTATCACTGTTCCGGACGAAGATATCCTTCGCATCCTGAAAGGTCTGGACTTTGATCCTGAGATCAACGGAGACGAACTGACCTTACATTTCCCTGCATACCGTGAAGATATGGAAGATTACCCGGATGTTGCAGAGGAAGTGATCCGTATGTATGGTTATGACCATATTAATTCTACCTTCCTTCCAACTGCAAAGGTAACCATCGGTGGAACAAATCTGCGTCAGAAGACCATTTTAAAGGTTAAAAGAGCTCTTTGCAGTGTAGGCGCATTTGAGGGAATGCATTACTCCTTCTTCTCACCGGCTGATTTAGATGAAATGGAATTCCCGGAAGATGCCCTTGAGCGCAAGGCAATCCGCATCATGAACCCGATCAACGAGGATCTTTCCTTGATGAGAACCACTCTGGCTCCTCAGATGATCCATGCAATGGGCCGCAACCAGAAGAGAGGTATCTTTGAGGGACGTATTTTCGAGATCGGAAATGCATTTATTCCAAAGTCCCTGCCTCTGACCGAGTATCCGGAAGAGCGTGAGACACTGTGTATCGGTGCTTTTGGTAAGGATGAGTCCTTCTTCACCTTAAAGGGCATGGCTGAGACTGTAGCTGATGTGCTTCATCTTACCTTTACTTATGAAAGAACCGAAAAGCCATTCCTGCACCCATACAGAACCGCTGCTATCCTTTGCGAAGGCGAAGTAGTTGGTTATCTGGGACAGGTTAAGTACGAGATCATGAAGGAAGAGGCAATGCGTGAAGATGCCTATGTTCTGGAGATCAATATGAAGGCTCTGGAGAAATGGTACGGCAAGGCACCTGTATTTGAACCACTTCCAAAATTCGCAGAAGAGAAGCGTGACCTGGCTCTGGTAATGAACAAGGACATCACCTGCGGACAGGTAGAAGAGTGCATCTACCAGGCTTGCTCCTTTGTGAAGGACGTAACACTCTTTGACGTATACGAAGGCCAGCAGATCGCAGAGGACAAGAAGTCCATGGCATTCACCGTCCTGTTCACACCAAAGGAAGAAGCATTCCAGGCTGATACAGTAGATGGATATGTAAAGAAGATCTTAAAGCAGTTAAAGAAGGCTTATGAGATTGAGTTGAGAAGTTAATGAGCGTAGCCAAAAAACAAGCGGCTGCGTAGCAAAAAACGCCTCCTGCAAATGCAGGGGGCGCTTTTTTGATAAGGTGTTTAATCGTGAAGAAACTGTGCAGTAAATATTTAGAAAACAGTCAGATCGTAGTTTACCTGATCCTGATCCTTCTTCTGGTACTGGCTCAGATATTATCTCCGGGATATTTGAATCCCACCCATATGGCAGGTATTTTAAGACTTGCGTCCTTTATGGGGATCGCAGCAATCGGACAGAACCTTACGATCCTTACAGGAGGTATTGACCTGTCTATTGCAAATACCATTACCTTTGCAAATGTGATCGCAGCCCAGATCATGATGGGACGTGACAGTTCCATGCTTCCGGCTCTTTTAGCTGTGATCGTAATGGGCATCGTAGTAGGCCTGATCAATGGAACTGGTGTTTACTGGTTAAAGATCCCGCCATTTATTATGACACTGGGTGTTGGAACTGTGATACAGGGTATTTTCCTGATCTATACAAAGGGTGCACCAAAGGGAAATGCAGCACCATTGCTCCGTTCCATCTGCGGACAGAGTATGTATGGTATCGTATCCGGTATTGTTCTGATCTGGGCAGTTCTTGCAGTGATCGCCATTGTACTGTTACATAAGACTCCTTACGGCAGAAAGCTGTATTCTGTAGGTATCAATGAAGAAGCATCCCGCTTCTCCGGTATCAACACAGGCCGTGTTACTTTCTCTGTTTATCTGATCTCTGTGGTGATCGCAGCTGTATCAGGCTTCCTTCTGGTTGGATATACAGGAACCAGCTTCCTGGATGTAGGAACCAGCTACAACACAAAGACCATCGCAGCAGTTGTAATCGGCGGAACAGCCATTACAGGTGGAAAAGGCGGCTACCTGGGAACCATCGCAGGTGCTGTTATCATGACCATCCTGGATGATTTCTTAACCATCGTCAGCATCCCAGATGCAGGCCGCCAGGTTGTACAGGGGATTATCATTATCCTGCTGGTTCTGGTGTATAGCAGGGAAAAGAAGAAATGATGAATGGTTAGATGTGGGATTAATATGAGATAAAGGTGAGATGATATTAGCAGTAACGCTGTATCGGTGAGAGATCATTGGTATGGCGTTGCTGTTTTTTTATGAAACAAAAAATAAAACTGATTAAATATTATAGAAATAAAGTGAGTGTTGACTTTTGAGTGGAAGAGAGGTATATTGGAGTCAGATAGTAAGAGAGACAGGGGGAAAAAGGAGTGAAAGAAAGAACGAAAATTCTGAATCATATGATCGCAAAGACAGACCGTACAGATAATGAACTTTGGCTTCCGTTATGGATGCATTCTTATGATACGGCTGGCGTTATGGAATCCCTTTATCATAACTGGGTTCCGCCAGCCGCTATAAAAGTGATCTGTAAAGACATGGGGGAAGAGATGGGATTGAAGGTATGCCTGTTTCTTGCATATTGCCATGATACGGCTAAAATGACGTATGTATTTCAATCAAACATCTCTGAGGGAGTGAAAATAATCCGTGAGGCAATCATCCAGGAAGGAATAAAACTTATTGACCCGAAAAAATTGACTAATAGGATATCTCATTCTTTGTGTGGAGAAGGCATTTTGAGAAAGTATGGGGTACCAATCGGAATTTCGGTAATTGTTGGTTCCCATCATGGTAAGACACCCGATGAGTGTTCGGATGAGATAGAAGAAAAAATAGAAAACTATGGTAAAGATGTATTTTTTGGACAACAAAGAGGCAAGTGGGAAGCTATATGGAAAGAATGGCTGGATACAGCACTTGAAAAAAGTGGATTTTCCAGTGTAGAAGAACTTCCGGATATCAGTATGGAAGCGCAGGTGATCCTTACGGGGCTTTTGATCATGGCGGACTGGATTGCTTCTAATACATATTATTTTCCGCTGATAAAGACTGACTGTCTGGGAAAGGATACAGATTATCCCAAAAGAGTGAACAATGCAATTGAAAGACTGAATTTTCCGGAATTCTGGATCCCAGGGGAAAATGATTGGGGAATGGATGATGCACTTTTTGAAGAGAGGTTCGGATTTTTGCCAAGAGAAGTGCAGCATACAGCAATGGAAATAGCGCAAAACACCATAGAACCGGGAATTTTTATTTTGGAAGCCCAGATGGGAGTTGGAAAGACAGAAGCAGCTTTGGCAATGGCGGAAATTCTAGGGCAAAAAGCAGGAAGCGGTGGGATTTTCTTCGGATTGCCTACACAGGCTACGGCAAACGGACTTTTTCCAAGACTGATGAAATGGGCAGAACAGCAGTCAGAAAATGTAAAACTTGGCATACGTCTGGCACACGGAGCGGTTGCGTTAAATGAAGATTACCAGCAGTTGATAAAAGGTTCAGCTTTGTCAGTAGGTGAAGATGAAGAAAACAATCTGGTGGTTCACAGCTGGTTTGAAGGCAGAAAAGTGGCACTGTTAGTTGATTTTGTGATTGGAACTATTGACCAGCTCCTGATGGCCGCATTAAATCAGAGACACGTAATGTTACGGCATCTGGGATTGGCGGGGAAAGTGGTCATTATTGACGAGGTACATTCATACGATTCGTACATGATGACATTTTTGGAGCGGATTTTAAACTGGTTGGGAGCGTACCATGTACCAGTGATCGTTTTGTCAGCTACATTACCTCAAAAATATAGATTTAATTTAATACAGGCTTATTTGAATAAGAGGAACATGAATGCAAGTGCAGACTGGTGTAATGCAACAGGATATCCGCTTTTTACATGGACAGATGGGAAGCAGGTCTGCCAGAAGCAGATGCGTTTAGATGGTAAGAAAGAGATTGTTCAGGTCATTCGTATTAAAGATGAGGAATGCATGGAGATCCTGAAAAATTCTTTGAAGGATGGAGGCTGTGCCGGTATCATTTTAAATACAGTTGCAAGAGCACAGGATTTTGCACAAAAGATTGTTGAATGTTTTCCTGAATGTGAAATGATCCAGATGCATTCACAGTTTATTATATCGGATCGTGCAGAGATTGAAAGAGAAATTTTAAAACGTGCAGGAAAAAATTCTACCTCTGAACAGCGAAATAAACTGATCATAGTTGGAACACAGGTGTTGGAACAGTCCCTTGATATTGATTTTGATGTAATGATCACAGATCTTTGTCCTATGGACTTGTTGCTTCAGAGAATAGGACGCGAACATCGTCATGGGGGAAGAATAAGAACATTCTGTCTGCAGCTGGCTAAATGCTATGTTTTGACAGAAACAAGGGCTGTTTATGATGAATGGCTGCTTCAACGGACTTTGGATAAACTTCCAGAACAGTTTTGTCTTCCAGATGATATTCCTGTTTATGTTCAGAAAGTGTATGCAGAGCCGGAAGAGTGTGAGAAAAATGAATTATGGCATAGATATGACACGAATTTAAAAAAATTGAAGAAGGAAGCAGAAAGATCATTAGTAGGTGAACCCGCATGCGAAGATGAAACAAATCCGGAATTTGACAGTATTGCAACATGGATGTCTGAAGGTGATCCGGAATTAACAGATGCCTCAGCACTGGCATCCGTGCGTGCAGGATCCCCGTCCATTGAAGTACTTGTTTTGCGGAAAAAGGGAGATGATATCTGTTTTCTGCCATGGCAGTATGGAGGAAAGCGTATTTCGGCGGATAATATTCCATCGGAAGAAGAAACGAAAGAAATATTAAAACAAAAGTTACGGCTGTCATCTATATTTTCAAATGAATATAATTATAAACCGGTATTGAAAAAATTGAGAGATGACACAGATCAGTATTTTGCCCAGTGGCAATATGCTCCGAAACTTCGTGAAGAGCTGGTACTTTTATTGGACGAAAACTTATGTGCAGAATTAAACAAACATCATTTACATTACGACAGGAAAACAGGATTATCCAGCAGAAAGGAGGACAAGGAAAAATGAAAACGCCGGAGTTTAATTTATTAGAAGAAGCGTGGATACGAGTATTAAAAGATGACTGTTCAGAAGAAATGGTTTCTCTTCCGGAGGCAATGATACATGCGCATGAGTACAGGGATTTATGCGGGGATACACCAGAACAGGATATGGCTGTTTTGCGTTTGCTTCTGGCAGTATTGCACACCATATTTTCAAAAATGGATGAAGATGGGCAGGACAATGTGATCGATACGCCCACACAAGCCAGAAAAAGATGGAGAGCCTTATGGGAAAAAGGATATTTTAAAGAAGATGTGATCCGTACATATCTGGAGAAATATCATGAACGTTTCTGGTTATTCCATGATCAATATCCATTCTGGCAGATACCGGAAGCAGCTGTGGGAACCGAGTATACGGTTGCAAAATTAAATGGGGAGCTTTCTGAAAGTGGAAACAAGGTACGTCTTTTTCCATTGTGTAATGGGATCAAAAAGCAGGAAATGGAATATGCAGCAGCAGCCAGATGGCTTTTATATGTAAATGCCTATGATGATACTTCTGCAAAGCCAAAAGGAAAAGGTCTTCCTTCACCGGGAGTAGGATGGCCTGGAAAGCTGGGATTGATCGCTGCAGTTGGAGATAACCTTTTTCAGACGCTCATGTTAAATCTTACCCTTTTAAAAGACGGAAGAAGTCTTTGGGAGGGAGAGGACAAGCCGATATGGGAGCGGGAACCATCTAAAAAAGAAAGACAGGAAATTGCAGTTCCTGATAATTTGGCAGAACTTCTTACTTTGCAGTCAAGGCGGCTTCTGTTAAAACGAGATCATAATAAGGTGGTTGGATATTACCTGCTGGGAGGAGATTTCTTTGACAAAAACCTGGCATATGCAGAGCAGATGACTGTGTGGAGAGAAGTGAAAGAAAAGGATCGAAAATTTTTCACACCACGCAGACATGATCCTTCCAGACAAATGTGGCGGGATTTTGGAAGCATATTTGTAGAATCGGGATCCAATGTGCGAAAGCCGGGAGTTGTCAGCTGGTATGATACCATAGCAACGGAAATGCAATGGAAAATAAGACCGATCCGTTTTAGGATTGCTTCTGTACAATATGGAGATAAAGATTTTTTTGTGAATGATACATTCAGTGATTCACTGGCTTTTCAGGGTGAACTGCTTTTACAGATGAGTCGTCCATGGCAGAGCAGGATCTTAGACGAGATCAATAAATGTGAAGAGGTAGCTGGGGCTATTGGGATGCTGGAAGGAAATCTTGCCAAGGCAGAAGGCAGAGATGCAGATATTGTCTATGCAAAGGAATTGTTCTATGACCGGATCGACCAGCCTTTTAGACGATGGCTTATGGAAATTTTACCAGAAACAGATGATATATCAAAAACTTGTAAAAAATTAGATGAGATCATTCAAATGGTTGGAAAAGAACTGGGAGAAGAAATGGTTTCAAATGCAGGAGAAGCTGCCTTTGCGGGCAGAATGAAAGATGATGTGTACTATGCTTCACCGGAAGCTTATAACTGGTTTCTTGGAAAACTACATAAAATTTATCACTGATAGGAGGTGAAGAGGATGGAAAATAGCAATCCGATTGAACAGATGAAAGGATTTGTGGAAAAGAAGCTTCGTGTATTAAGAGAAAACCCAGATGAGAGCGGAACCAAGGCATATCTGGCTAAAATGCGTAAAGGTGTTGGAAAAGTACCAGGCGCAGATCCGGAACTTTGGGGGATTTTATTTGAAGATCTGCCAGAGGAATTAATAGGCAGAGGAAATACACCTGGGCGGGCAGAGTTGGCATTGTATACGGCATTTACATTGTATGCGATCCATCAGCAAAGTCGTTCTCTTAAAGATGAAAATGCCCACCAAAGGGGAATTGGCTTTGGCAGAGCAACAGGAGAAATGGCAGCACAAGATCCGGAGTCATTAAAAGCAGTACGCAGAAGGTTTAATGCAGCAGCTGTATCATCCGATCTGACGGAATTAGCATGGCATATGAAGGGAATGGTGCAGTTATTCAGGCAGAAGGAGATCCGTCTGGATTATGTGCAGTTAGCAGTGGATTTTTATCTGTATCAGGATTTTGAAAAAATTCCGGAGATCCGGTTAAAATGGGGACGAGATTTTTACAGATACTGTAATGTAAAAGCAGAAAATGAGGAGGAAAAGGAAAATGGATGAAAAAAGATTATATGTGGATCTGCATGTGGTACAGACAGTTCCGCCAAGCTGTATAAACAGAGATGATACAGGAAGTCCTAAAACAGCAGTATATGGAGGTACTACGAGAGCCAGAGTTTCTTCACAGGCATGGAAAAAGGCTATGAGAGAGTATTTTTCCCAGTTGTTCCATGAGCAGAACATAGGAAGCAGAACGAAAAAAGTGATTGAAATGGTAGCGAAGGAGATCCGTTTACAGGCTCCGGATGAAGCTGATGCAGAAAAGAAGGCAGCAGAGGCTCTTAAAAATGCCGGCATCAAGATCAATGATAAAAAGGGAGAAAGTGATGCCCTTCTCTTTATGAGCAAAGGACAGGCTAAGGCGCTGGCCCAGCTGGTGGTATCCGGAAATACAGATAAAAAGGCATACAAGGAAGCAATGCAGAAAGAGCCTTCCTATGACATGGCGTTGTTTGGAAGAATGGTGGCTAGTGATCCTTCTTTAAATTATGATGCGGCAGCACAGGTTGCACACAGTATTTCTACCCATACGATCCACAACGAATATGATTATTTTACGGCAGTAGATGACTGCTCACAGGAAGACAATGCAGGTGCAGGTCATCTTGGAACCGTGGAATTTAACTCATTTACCATGTATCGCTATGCAACGGTAAATGTAATGGAACTGTACCGCCATCTTGGAAAAGATACGGCAGAGGTTGTAGAAGGATTTATAAAGGCATTTATCTGCTCTATGCCTACAGGAAAACAGAATACCTTTGCAAACCGTACATTGCCGGATGCAGTATACATTACAGTAAGAAAGGACCAGCCGTTAAATCTTTGTGGGGCATTTGAGCGTCCGATCTTAAGCAACTGCGGCTATGTAGATAAGTCTGTGGAAGCTATGACTGCATATGCGAAGAAAGTATATGATAATTATGCAGATGAACCAGAAAAGGCATTTGGCATTGGTGATCAGCTGGAAGGAGCCGCAGAGGTTATGTCTTTAAAACAGCTGTTAGAAAGCGTAAAGACAGAGATCCAGGCACAGTTAGATGATGGAGGAGAAGAATGAGTACATTGTTACTTCGCTTGGCAGGACCTGTCCAGTCATGGGGGATCGATTCAAAATTTGAAGTCCGCCGGACGGAAAATGCACCTTCAAAAAGTGGAGTGACAGGACTGTTGGCAGCAGCTTTGGGAATTCAAAGAAATGAAGATATCAGCAGTTTAAACCAGCTGAGACTGGGAGTCAGGACGGATCAGGAAGGAAAACTTTTAAAGGATTTTCATACAGCCCACAGTGAGAAAAATTCCTATATAACCACCAGATATTATCTGTCAGATGCTATATTTTTGGTTGGATTAGAGTGCGAGGATAAAGGATTTTTACAGAAATTGGAATATGCCCTGAAACATCCGGCATTTCCCCTTTTTCTGGGAAGAAGATCGTGTCCGCCGGAAGCTGGTATGGTTTTAGGAATACGGGATCTGCCATTAGAAACAGCATTAGAAGAGGAACCATGGCAGGGACCTGAATGGAAAAAGGAAAAAATGCCTTTAAAACTTCCCATGTTTATTGAATGTGCGCCAGATGATCCTACAGGCGGCATGGTAAAAGATAAGGCAGAGTCTTTTGATCCGTATCAGAGAAGGTATGGTTACAGAAGGATGAAACGGACGGAATGGAACGTATCAGATAGGGGAATTTCAGACAAAATGACTTCAGGCAAAAATCCGGATATTGTAAGAGAACATGATGCCATGGGAGAATTGTGAGGTGATAAAAATATATGTATTTGACCAGAATGGAATTAAATACAAAAAATATGGATACCATACGCCTTTTAGGCTCACAGGAAAAGATCCATGGACTTGTTGAAAGTGGATTTTTGGGAGAAAGAAAGCGAAATTTATGGAGACTTGAATATCTGGGAGACAGGCTGTATCTGTTGATATTAAGCCCGGACAGGCCGGATCTTAGCATTGGAGTGCGCAGGTATGGTTTCCCTGATGACGAGAATGCCTATCAGACGAAAGATTACACACCACTTCTGGAACGGGTAAAAAATGACACCTGGTGGCATTTTAAACTGGTGGCAAATCCTACAAGAAGTGTGGCAAGCACGCCTGGAGAACGGGGAAAAGTAAAAGCTCATTGTTCTCTTAAGTACCAGGAAGAATGGCTTCTTGACAGAGCACAAAAACATGGCTTTGAACTTCTGCCGGAAAATTTTCAGATCGTTGAGAGAGACTGGCACATTTTCAGAAAAGGAAAGGAACAGGGAAAGAACAAGGTCAGTATTAAAGGCGTGACATATGAGGGAATTTTGAAGGTTTATGATGAAGAAAAATTCAAAGAGCTTTTGGTAGCCGGTATCGGGCGTGGAAAAGCTTATGGAATGGGATTGCTTACCATTGTTCATATATAAGTCTGCGGATGGGGTGCTTTTTGAGTTTTCTTTTGCAGTAAACTGCCAAATAAGGAGAAACATATGAGTGAAATGCCGGGAATGATCCGTCCTGAGTTACAGGCACTGCCTCAGATCAGAGACAGAATGACGTTTCTGTATTTTGAACATTGTAAATTAAACCGTCAGGACAGTGCGATCACAGTTACGGATGATCAGGGTATCATCCATGTTCCTGCAGCATCTATTTCAGTACTGCTTTTAGGCCCGGGGACAACAGTGAGCCATCGTGCAATGGAGCTGATCGGAGATGCCGGTGTCAGCGTGGTCTGGATCGGAGAACATGGTGTCAGGTACTATGCAGGCGGACGTCCTCTTACTCACAGGTCCGCTTTTCTGATCCGACAGGCAGAGTGTGTAAGTAACCAGAGAAAACATCTTATGATCGTAAGAAAGATGTATCAGCTGCGTTTTCCAGAGGAAAATTCTTCTAAAATGACACTTCAGCAGCTGCGTGGAAGGGAAGGAAGCAGAGTAAGATCTGTTTATCGTAAATATGCCAAGGAATATGATGTAAAATGGAACGGAAGAGATTATGATCCGGAGCATTTTGAAACAGGAGATCCGGTAAATCAGGCATTGTCAGCAGGCTGTGCATGTCTGTACGGATTGGCCCATGCAGTGATTTTTGCGCTTGGCCTGTCACCGGGACTTGGTTTTATCCATGTGGGACATGACTGTTCTTTTGTATATGATATTGCGGATCTGTATAAATCAGAGGTAGTTATCCCTGTTGCTTTTCAGGTGGCATCAGAAGAACCGGAAGATCTTCCGGGGATCGTCCGAAGGAAGGTCAGAGATGTGATGACTGAAAAGCATATATTGGAACGTATGGTGAAAGACATTCGATGGCTGTTTCTGGCAGAGGATGAAAAAAAGGAAGATGCAGTAGAAGCTGTTTATTTATGGGACGATAAAGAAGGAACAGTCAGGAATGGACGTTCCTATGGACAGGAGGAATGGGAATGATCGTGATCATGCTGTCTGACTGTCCGCCAAAAGTCCGGGGGGACATATCTAAATGGCTGTGTGAGATCAACACCGGGGTTTTCGTTGGAAATGTGAGCAGCAGGGTAAGGGAAGAAGTCTGGCAGCGTATTTGTGAAAATATAAAGTCAGGACAGGCAACCATGGTTTTTAGTGCACCGGGAGAACAGAAAATGGATTTTCGTGTGCATAATACAACCTGGGAGCCGGTTGACCTTGATGGAATAAAGCTGATGAGAAGGCCGCTTCCGTCTGCAAGGGCATCTAAGATGTCGGAAAAAGAAGATAAGGGAATATCGGGAGCAAAAAGCCGGGCGGAGCGGCTATACATGGCAGACAGAATGGCCAAAGCCCGTGCCAGGAAAAAGTTTCAGGAAGGTTTTGTGGTACTCGATATAGAAACAACAGGAACATCACCGGAAAAGGATGAGATAATAGAAGTCGGTGCGTTAAAAATAGAGGCAGGCACTGTCACAGAAGAATTTTCTATGCTTATCCAGATAGAAGGTGAAATTCCAATAGAGATACAAAAACTGACAGGCATTACAGAACAGGAATTGCAAAGTCAGGGGAGACCACTGGACGAAGTACTTAATAAATTGTTTGAATTTGCCGGAAACAGAGTTATTATAGGACATAATGTTATGTTTGATTATAATTTCATCCGCATTGCCTGTCGGAAACTGGGAATAGAAATGCAACTGGGAACTGCTTCCAAAGATACATTGGCATTGTCGCGGAGAAAAATAAAGGGGGTGGGAAGTTACCAGTTGGAAGCACTTATGAAGCATCTGGGATATGAAGTTTCAAATGCACATAGGGCATTGACGGACTGTTATCTTACTTATCAGTTATATCAGAAGTTAAATGAAATGTGAAAATGGGTGTTGGAAAAAGTGAGATAAAATAAGGCTTTTTTTAGTGTATTCCCCGCGTGAGCGGGGGTGAACCTAGTAATTTAGATTCGGGATATTTTAAAATAAAGTATTCCCCGCGTGAGCGGGGGTGAACCCGGAGACCTTTTCAATGTTCTGCACAGATCTATAGTATTCCCCGCGTGAGCGGGGGTGAACCTGTAGGCTCCAGCTTATCTGCTGTAATGGATCCGTATTCCCCGCGTGAGCGGGGGTGAACCCAAAACTCTACTATATCCGTTAACCCAGCTGGAGTATTCCCCGCGTGAGCGGGGGTGAACCCAACAGTGAGTACAGAACCACAGCGTGAGACTGGTATTCCCCGCGTGAGCGGGGGTGAACCCGGACAACTGGATAAAGCTACATAAGGACTTATGTATTCCCCGCGTGAGCGGGGGTGAACCCAAAAAGCGGTTGCAGGCAGAGCGTGAAAGCCTGTATTCCCCGCGTGAGCGGGGGTGAACCCTTATAAGAAGGAGGCGAAAGCGTGTACATCGTAGTATTCCCCGCGTGAGCGGGGGTGAACCTACATAAACGTCTGAATGAAGAGGATAAAAAACGTATTCCCCGCGTGAGCGGGGGTGAACCCGGTGGGAATACATTTGCCAACAACAAAAACACAGTATTCCCCGCGTGAGCGGGGGTGAACCTGTAGTCAGCTGTTGTCTGTATCCCGTCATTTAGTATTCCCCGCGTGAGCGGGGGTGAACCTCAGACACCTTACCATCATAAGCCAGGATCTCCGTATTCCCCGCGTGAGCGGGGGTGAACCTTTAGTGGAGGGAAATATGAGAGTAGTTTCACAGTATTCCCCGCGTGAGCGGGGGTGAACCTATAGCTTTGGTCAGTGCTGGCGCTACAACGGTGTATTCCCCGCGTGAGCGGGGGTGAACCTAAAATGGCTGAAAAATACTATCCAAAATATTGGTATTCCCCGCGTGAGCGGGGGTGAACCCCAGTACCACCCACAGCATAGCTTATAGATGATGTATTCCCCGCGTGAGCGGGGGTGAACCTATATGTACTGTTTTCATACATTACCATTGTAAGTATTCCCCGCGTGAGCGGGGGTGAACCTAGTTGGTCAGATCCCCTTCACCGGTTGCGTTTGTATTCCCCGCGTGAGCGGGGGTGAACCCGCAAACGGACATTCTGAGGGTCAGCCTACATCGTATTCCCCGCGTGAGCGGGGGTGAACCTCCGAACAGATATCCGGAGCTGATCCATTATGCGTATTCCCCGCGTGAGCGGGGGTGAACCCCGTGTCTTTACCGCCTACAATGATATGTACCAGTATTCCCCGCGTGAGCGGGGATGAACCCCTTGCAGCAGCAATAAAGCACTTAAAGTCGATGTATTCCCCGCGTGAGCGGGGATGAACCCGATATGTTGAACACACTGAACACCACACAGGCGTATTCCCCGCATGGGCGGGGGTGAACCTTTACAGGCTATACGGTACGCGTAAATGTAATGAGTATTCCCCGCGTGAGCGGGGGTGAACCTAAATCACGTAAAAATCATAGTTTTTCTAATACGTATTCCCCGCGTGGGCGGGGGTGAACCTCAGAAAAATCATCACCATTAATTGTTCTAATAGTATTCCCCGCGTGGGCGGGGGTGAACCTGCCAGGGAAAAGCAAATCGAGACTATACCCAAGTATTCCCCGCGTGGGCGGGGGTGAACCTCTGATCCGGTCCACAATATGTTGTGCCGGTCCGTATTCCCCGCGTGAGCGGGGGTGAACCTGACTGGTGGTGGACATGCACACCGTGGAGTACGTATTCCCCGCGTGAGCGGGGGTGAACCCTTATGTACTTTTTGTTCACTAAGCCTCACACCGTATTCCCCGCATGGGCGGGGGTGAACCTCTTCTTTTTTCATTTCACTTTACCTCCTATTTGTATTCCCCGCGTGAGCGGGGATGAACCCAGGTAGCAGCCGGAAAAAGTTACTGGTGGTTGTATTTCCCCGCATAAACAAAGCACCATCCAGTTGCCAGTCTGTAAAATTTAAGCATTTCTTATGTGCAGATGCTCTTTGTAAAAGCAGCATTAATCTCTTGACAAACCAACTCAATATTGTTAGTGTATGGATGGATAAAATAGAACGTATCTATAGTCCTTGCGTACGCAGGGATGCTCCCTGATTAAATTCCAGAGATATAGTATTCCCCGCATCCGCGGGGCTAAAATCAACAAAAGAAAGCAAAGTCTACAAAGTTGTATCTCTATCCAGCCTTGACGCCCCCAGCCTGCTGTGATAAAATCCCATCTTTGACAGTCAAATTTATCAAAACACCGCTGAAAGCCTTATTCTACCTGGGTTTTTCAGCGGTGTCTTTTCTTTTACTATATAGTCTTTTTTCTGAATCAGATATGGATGATAGACTTTTATGATTTTTCTCGAGATTGTTTACTAAGTTTTTGGATTTCTTTCATTTTCCTTTTGGTAAGAAATTCATAATCCGTTTCGAATCCGGCTACTTCATGTAATGCATCCGTCAGTTTAGTAGATTCATAAATCGGTATGAATCCCTGCCCCTGCACATCTGCAAATTCATAGTCTCTTAATGTCGACAATAACTCTTCACATGTATATTTCCGCTCGAGCTTTTTTTCGAGCAGACGATAAATGAACAGCGCTAGAAAACAGATCAGGAAATGTGCTCGGATCCGGTCGTTTCGCTGGACAAAAACCGGACGGGCAGAAAAATCCGTTTTCATGATCCGAAAGCATGCTTCAATCTGCCAACGGCTTTCACTGACTTTTAAAATATCTTCCGGCTCATCGTCAAAAAGATCCGTACATACAGCATAGAGGCCATCGTACTGTGCTTCCTGTGCAATCTTTTCTTCATCCAGAAAATATAGGATATCGGCCATTTCTCCATCTTTTGTAACAGCTGTTTTATCAATAAATCTTGCTGGGTCATTCGGATTTTTCCGGTTTTTCTTATGCCTGCCATTTGAAAGCATTGCTTTTGCTCGTTCAATCTGTTTCTCCCGAATCTCTTTTTGATAAGCAGCGTATTTTGGTGAGTAAGTAATCAACAGACGCTGTTCCATCTTTTTGGAACTGTAAGGTTCTTCTTTATAAAAAAGTTCCTCTTTATCATCGTCTGTCAGGCTGTTCAGATCGACCGCTTTATGGTCTGAGAGGCACCGGAATCCTTTTTTGTTTAGTGCAAGTGTCCGGTATTCTTTTGGAAGTTTTTTGATAGACTGGGTTACGATATAAGAGCGCTTCTTGCTGTGATTTAAGAGCCGGTTATTTTCAGAACCAAGGCCTGCATCAGAACAGAAGACAAACTCTTCACACCCAAACTCCTCAATCACTTTTTTCTCGAGTGGTTTCAAAGATGTCTGTTCATTTTGATTTCCTGGAAATATGCTGAAAGCCAGTGGGATTCCATCTCCGTCGGTAAAGAGTCCCATCTGCACGATAGGGTTTGGACGGTGTTCTTTACTTTTTCCGTATTTTTTATCTCCATCTTCTTGTTCAATCTCAAAGTAGTAGTTGGTACAGTCGTAGTAAAGGACCCCATCGTTACGTTTTAAAACAGACTTTGAATTGCGATATAGCTCTGACTGAATCAGATCACATTCTTCTGAAAGAACATTCAATGCCCGGTAAATATCATGAAGCTGATAAGTGGGTGCTTCTAGGAAGGTTTTAGCCGTTTCAAAAGAAGAACGTTTGCTGCCTGGTTCTAAAATGCGTGTATAGATGAGATCGGATAAGATCGCGTTCAAATCATAATCATAGTGATGTTTATCTCGAATCTTTCGACATACCTTGTTTAAACCAAGTTCATAATAAAGAGACTGCAGGAAAAGGTAACCTCCCTGAAATTTTCGCTTTTCTCCATGGGCGATCTTTCGGTTTGGATGGAAAGTAATAGGAATACAATGATTTGTTTTTTCCTGTTCAAACTTTTCGGTCTCAATGCGGGCCTGTTCTTTTGCCCAGGCCATAACATCGTCTCTGGTGGGACCATGTTCAACCAACAATTCTTTTAATGTTCCAAGTTTGCGGATTGTCCGAGAGGTAGATTTTCCGTTACTGTCGATGTAGGATTGCTTTATATAAAAAGACTCAGCGTTTTTTGATTTTGATGTATTGACCTTCAATTTTTTCACCTCAATACCATTATAGCACAAAAAGCCGAAAAAGCCTATACATAAAAACAATAAATTTGACAAAAAAATATAAGCATTCATGCGGCTTATACGCTGTTTTTCATTCGGAAAGGTGTCAAACTCCCGTGCAGATGCTCTTTGTAAAAGCAGCATTAATCTCTTGACAAACCAACTCAATATTGTTAGTGTATGGATGGATAAAATAGAACGTATCTATAGTCCTTGCGTACGCAGGGATGCTCCCTGATTAAATTCCAGAGATATAGTATTCCCCGCATCCGCGGGGCTAAAATCAACAAAAGAAAGCAAAGTCTACAAAGTTGTATCTCTATCCAGCCTTGACTCCCCCCAGCCTGCTGTGATAAAATCAATTTAGTGTTTTAAGGAGAAGTGGCGAGAAAATCTGCCGTGAATGTGCGAGCTGCCAAGCCTTTAATAAGGCCGGCAGCTCTTTTGGCATTGTTATGCATCCTATGAAAATTGCCAGGGGATATGTATGGGAGAAAACGGACAGAAGAAAGTAATTGAAAGACAGGTATATCAGACATTAAAAAGGCGGGTACGGCTATGGCTAAAAAGATCAAGATACGGAAAGTAAGCGCATGGACTATGGGGATAACTGTAGTGCTGGCGATCATGTTTGCGATCATTTCTTATAAGAGTGAGAAAGAATTCAGAACGCTTCGCATGACTACAGAACAGTATATTGCCTGTGAAAAGGCGGCAAAACAGCTGCAAAATGGTTCTGCTTATCTGACAGAGCAGGTTCGCCTGTATGCGATCACCCGGGAAAGCAAGTATATGGATCTGTATTTTGCAGAAACGAATAGCCATCGCAGGGAAAATGCAGTGGAAAGCCTGAAGCAGTATTTTGATGGAACAGAGATATTTGACTCCTTAGAGGAAGCAATGGAATATTCCAGTGAACTGATGAACACGGAATATTATGCCATGCGTCTGGTGTCTGAGGCACTTTCCGTACCGGAAGATACCTGGCCGGAAGCCATAAAAAATGTACAGTTAAGTGAAGAAGACGCCCATTTGGGAAGAGACGGAAAACTGATCCGGGCAGGTAACATGGTCTGTGATGATGATTATGAAACCATGCGGACACGGATCAATTCAGATGTATCACGGTGTATGAACGGACTGATCAGCCAGACGAGGAATCGCCAGGGAAGAGCAACTACCATTTTCTCTGATATGTACATGAAACTGGAGATCGGCATTGTTCTTATGCTGGTGATCATGGTCTTTATCTGTCTGATGTTAAGATTTCTTATTGTCAGACCGCTTGTAAGCTATAACGAAAGCATAAAAAAAGGGGAAATATTCCCTGCGATCGGCGCTGCTGAACTGCAGAACCTTGCAAATACTTATAACAGAGTTTATCTGGAAAATCAGGAGACCCAGAAGCTGATCTGTCATCAGGCAGAGCATGATGCCCTTACAGAGGCATTAAACAGAGGTTCCTATGAAAAACTCCTTCATATTTATGAAACAGGAGATGCGCTTTTTGCCTTGATCCTTATTGATGTGGATATTTTTAAATCCGTAAATGATATATATGGACATGCAGTGGGAGATGCTATTTTACAGAAAGTGACCGGAAGCCTGAAAAAAGCATTCCGAAGCATCGACTATGTCTGTCGTATTGGCGGTGATGAATTTGCCGTGATCATGGTAGATGTGACCAGTGACCTGAAGTATACCATTGAAGATAAGCTTAAGTATGTTGGGGAAGAACTGGCAAAGACAGAGGGAGAAGTTCCGGCTGTAACCTTAAGCGTAGGTGTGGCATTCTCTGACAGGAAAAATCCGGGTGAGAGCATTTTCAAAGACGCAGATAAGGCCCTTTATCATGTAAAGGAAAACGGACGTAACGGCTGTGCTTTTTATAATGGTGCCAGCTCCCTGGAAAATGCAATGGAAAATCATGAAATGAAAGATCATGGAATGGAAAATTAGAACGGACGATCTGAAAATAAATATTTACAATCAGATGGTTATGTTTTATAATAAGCGCCGGGAATGAAGTTCTCCCAAGGGAAACCTGAACCGCTTAGAAATGTAAGCTGATGACTTCTGTGATGAAACATTCACGGAGTCACCAGCTTTTTTTGTTGCAATGGAGGCTGTTGATCTGCTGACAGTATATGAATTGATCAGGTTTGGGGATCCGTGCTATTAAAGGAGGAAAATGAAAATGTTAACATCACTATCATTTGTATTTTTACTGGGTCTTGCCATGGCGGCGCTGTGCCAGAAATTTAAGATACCCCGTATCATTGGCATGTTGGTCACAGGTATTTTACTGGGGCCCTGTGTATTAAACTGGCTTTCAGAGTTGATCCTGGGGATCTCTTCGGAATTGCGGCAGATGGCATTGATCATCATACTGTTAAAAGCGGGATTGTCTCTGAATTTGGCAGATCTAAAGAAAGTAGGCAGACCGGCTCTTATGATGTCCTGTGTTCCTGCCAGTTTTGAAATTCTGGCCTTTGTTATTTTTGCCCCGGCTATCCTGCATATTTCAAGAGTGGAAGCGGCTGTAATGGGAGCTGTTTTAGGCGCAGTGTCACCGGCAGTTGTGATCCCGCGAATGGTTCAGCTGATGGAGACAAAATATGGAACAGACCAGAGAATTCCGCAGATGATCATGGCCGGTGCATCCTGTGATGATATTTTTGTGATCGTCCTGTTTTCCACATTCACCAATATGGCTCAGGGCGGCAGTGCACATGTTGCAGATTTTATCAATATTCCGGTATCCATTCTTTTAGGCATAGCACTGGGAGCAGTGGCAGGATACGGGCTCAGCTTGTTCTTTGAAACAGCTTATGCAAAAGAACATTATGTGCGCAACAGTATGAAAGTAATTCTGATCCTGGGAATGTCATTTTTCTTAATGTCCGTGGAAACATGGTTAAAGGGAAAGGTATCTGTTTCCGGTCTGCTGGCAGTTGTAAGTATGGCAGCAGTGATCCGGATCAAATGTATTCCCAAGGTATCAAAACGTCTTTCAGAGAAATTTGGAAAACTGTGGATTGCAGCAGAGGTGATCCTTTTTGTACTGGTAGGTGCAGCTGTGGATATCCGTTATACCATGCAGGCAGGGATCGCAGCAGTGCTGATGATCTTTGTGGGCTTAATGTTCCGGGCTGTGGGAGTATCCCTTTGTATGCTGGGCACGAAATTAAACAAAAAAGAGCGGCTGTTTTGTGTGATCGCCTATCTTCCAAAAGCAACGGTACAGGCAGCGATCGGATCCGTACCTCTTGCAATGGGATTGCCCTGTGGCCAGATCGTTCTGTCAGTAGCGGTTTTAGCAATCCTGATCACAGCGCCTTTAGGAGCAGCAGGAATGGATCTGACTTATGATAAACTGCTGGTACGATCAGAAGACTGACCAGCAAACTGGTTCCTGTATTTTAAGGGAGAAAGGCCATAGGCACCCCGGAACTGTTCAATAAAATGGCTGATCTGATTGTATCCTACGTCAGCACTGATCTCAGATATAGGTTTTTTCGTGTTTAGGATCAGATTTTTTGCCATATAAAGCCGGTATTCGTTCAGGTATTTAATAGGGGACAGCCGGGTATATTTACGGAACAGGTCGGTACAGCGGTTCTTATTGATGATCCCGTAGGCAGCAATCTGGCGGACTGTCAAAGGATCCTGATAATGGCTGTGGACGAAACTTAACATGGACTGGAACAATTCTTTTTCTTCTTTATCGTTCTGGTCCGGTTTTTCATCAAAGGAGCGGATCAGTTCCTCAAATACCTGGGATAGAAAATTTACAATGGAAAAATATCCCAAAGGTTCGCTGGTCTGATCTAAAAGACTTTCTAAAATGTTGATCTGGCCCGGATTTAAAAGCTGGATGGAACTGGTGAAATTTTCGTTTTCCAGGAAAGGCTGGATATAGTGTTTTAAGATCATGGGATGGAAAATGTCAGGAGAAAAGTTGATACACAGGGAACAGGTATCTTTTCCGGTGGTGCGGGAACTGTGAAGCTGATGGTCCTTTACCAGAAGGATCTTATCTCCGGACAGACGGAGAGAGTCACCATTGATGCAGTATTCCAGCTCTCCTCTGAAACCCAGTTTAATTGCAGCTCATTGTGCCAGTGGAAAGGTGTGGAGTCACTGGCAGCATGGTGATAGGTCTGTGTGAAAATGGCAACAGGAAAGTCTTCTGACAGGTAATTGACTTTTTCCTGCAGGTCATCGGTAGTGGATATGACAAATTCAGTTCCGGCCTGATTGCATTTTGGAAAGGAAACATTCATAAAGTATCATTCTCCTTTTGTATATGTATGTTTGTATATTTAGTATGTTCAGAGTCTTTTCTGATATGAATTGTCCAAAGTATATCATTTTTCCCTGTTTTTCGGAATGGGGACAGTGATAATCTGGTACAAATATGATATAATCCATTCTATTAGTGATAGAAACATAAGGTCCATGTGACTATACTGAGGGTACAGACCGGACAGAACGCTGCCGGATAAAATGAGGAGGTCATATTATGATATCTGTAAACGGAGAAAGATTACTGGCAAGGATCAACGAACTGGGAGCAATTGGAAAGGACGCAGAGGGAAGAAGAACCCGACTGGCTGCTTCTGATACAGAAAAACAGGGCAGGGACCTGGTTTCCAAATGGATGAAGGAAGCTGGCTTAGAGGTAGTAGTAGACCGGATCGGAAATATTTTCGGTATCTGGGAGACTCCTGAAAATAAAGATCAGGCGCCCCTTATGATCGGTTCCCATATTGATACGGTCATCAATGCTGGACAGTATGACGGATGTCTGGGTGTGATCTCCAGTATTGAAGTGATCAAAACTTTAAAGGATGCAGGAATGGTTTCTGCAAGGCCTATTGTTGCAGCTGCTTTTACCAATGAGGAAGGTGTCCGCTATTCACCAGATATGATGGGATCTTTAGTTTATGCTGGCGGTATGGATGTAGAAGACGCTCTGGATGCAGTAGGAACAGATGGAACTGTTTTAAGAGATGAATTAAAGCGCATCGGATATGAAGGAACCGTAGAGCCTGGATTTATTAAACCATATGCATTTGTGGAACTGCACATTGAACAGGGACCGATTCTTGACCATGAGGGCATTCGCATCGGCGCAGTAGAGAACCTTCAGGGCATCCACTGGCAGAGAGTTACGATCGAAGGTGCTGCAAACCATGCAGGAACCACACCAACTGCATTAAGACATGACGCAGGACTGGCAGCAGCAAAGGTAAATGTATTCTTAAGACAGTTAGTGGAGAAGTCAGGGGGCGTTGCTACCGTAGGCTGTATTGAATTTAAGCCTAATGCCATCAACGTTATCCCTTCAAAGGCTGTATTTACTGTGGATTTAAGAAACCCAGACAAAGAAAAGCTGGATAATGACGAGAAGATCCTGGCTGCGTATTTAAAGGATCTGGCAAAAGAAGATGATGTTAAGATCTCCACCGAGCATCTGACAGAATTTGATCCGGTTCCATTTGACGAAGGCATTGTAGAAAAAGTGGAAAAGGCAGCAAAAGCCCATGGTTTAAGTGTAAGACGCATCACTTCCGGCGCAGGGCAGGATGCCCAGATGATCGCAAGGATCTGCCCGACAGCTATGATCTTTGTACCAAGCGTTAAGGGCATCAGCCACAACCCGGAAGAATATACCAAAGACGAAGACGTACTGGCAGGCGCAGGCGTATTCTTAGATGTTGTAATGGACATGGCAGTTGTGGGAGTGCCAGCGGCACGTAACAACTGACTTTCATTAAGTCCAGCGGTGTGATGTCAAGAAAATAAATGATTTAAAAATCATACATTTT
>OLGI01001253.1_pt1 | contig 22612 bp, 20 predicted proteins | sample 1605221 | NCBI WGS metagenome assembly OLGI01 (sample SAMEA3888915, study PRJEB22519) | human gut metagenome | biome: human gut; feature: human-associated habitat; material: faeces | place: Denmark | collected 2010 | reverse complement strand
TATTTTCGTGAAATATAAACATTTTAAACAGGCCTTACTTTTTAAAGTGGGCTCATTCTTGGTGTTTTGATATTGCCGTCTTTGGTAACCATGTTGTGGTTTGGTGTATATGGAGCCATTGGAACGGAAATTAAGGATCTTATTTTCCCTGCTATGCAAAATGATATAACAACTTCATTGTTTGTTTTTATTGAAAACATAACAACAAACCATGGCGCCTACCTGTTTATGTCTGCTGTAGTATTGATAACAATATGCTTATTCTTTATTACTTCGTCTGATTCCAGCTCATTTGTCGTGGCGACATTGCTTACACCAGACAAGGAGGCTTGGACAATTGGAAAGGTATCATGGAGTATGACTCAATGTTTTTGTGCCATGGTATTGTTTGCTTGTGGTGGATTGGCTTTAGTCCAGATGGCATCAGTAATCTTAGGCGTAATCGTCATTACAATCATTTTAGCAGGAATGTTTTATTTCTTATATACATTGAAAAAATCAAATATTTAAAAATATGATAAATAAGAATCATGAAGTCTATAAGCACAAGCATATTTGTCTTGTAGAGGAGCATCAGAATCCATTAGGAATTGTCCGTAGTTTAGGTGAAGAGGGTATCAAACCAATTGTGTTGTTGTGTGCTCATAACCCTGTAATGGTAAATAACAGTAAATATGTTGGTGAATTGCATATCTTTGATACCATTGAAGAAGGTTTTGCTTTTCTTATAGAGCATTATAGCCATGAGCCTCTCAAACCATTTATTTATAATGGTAGCGATAATGTAACTTTGCTTCTCGATGAACATTATGATGAATTAAAAGATAAGTTCTATTTTACTCATGGAGAGGGTGGAATAGAAAAATATCTTCAGAAATATGATATAACCCAAGCTGCTGTAGAGTGCGGCATTAACATCCCTAAGGAAGAATTACTTCAAGTAGGAGAAATGCCTAAGACACTGAAGTTTCCTGTATTTACAAAAGCTGTAACTTCTTCTACCGGCGGAAACTGGAAAGCATTAGCTCATATTTGTGAGAATGAAGAAGAACTGAAAGCTGCTTATAAGACTATGAAGTCTGATAAGATATTAGTTCAGGAGTTTATCAAGAAAGAAAACGAATTATGTATTGATGGTATCAGTATTAATGGTGGAGAACAAGTATTTATGCCATACGCCTGTCATTATTATCGTATGACTAAGGATAGTTTTGGCAATTATATGTACTTCTTCCCATTCCGTGATCAAGCATTAATAGAGAAGATAACAGAATTAATCCGCAAAACAAAATTTACTGGAATATTCTGTATTGAGTTCTTGGTCGATAAGCAGGGTGAACACTATTTCTTAGAAGTTAATTATCGAAACTCAGGATAGAGCTATTTCTTTACATATGGTGGCTTCAATTTACCATTTAGATGGGCAGTATCTACTTTAGAGAACAAACTGTATTTAGATGATTTTAAGCCGATAGAGAAATTCGATTGTATGGATGAAGTGCCAGATATGATGGATTGTTTTAAAAGGCTTCAAGGTGTATCTTTTATTCAATGGCTGAAGGATTTTCATCATTCAGACAGTGTATTATTGTGGAATAAGAAAGATATGAAACCGGCTCTGGAATATTGGGGACGTCGTTTTATGTATTTCCCTATCCACAAAATTCAGAAAATTTTAGGATTAAGAAAATGATAGAATGTTTTAAAATTCAGCTTCTTTCTTTTGATAATGAAGAGGATATCTTTAATATCAAAAAAGGAAAGAGAATATTTGGGGTAGATTGCTTGAAGCCATACTTCAAAGCTAATCCAACCATTATTGTGGCCGATCCTTTTTTATTTGAATATAAGGGTAAGTTGCATCTGTTTTATGAAAGTAAGGGACTTTATACTCCTGGTGTGCTCATGATGACTTCTACCTCAGATTTGGTTAACTGGTCTAAGCCAGTAGTTGTCTTGAAAGAGCCATTTCATCTTTCTTATCCTTGGGTGTTTGAGGAGAATGGAAAGGTATATATGATACCAGAAACAGGGCAAGATGGGAGCATTCGATTATATGAAGCAATGGATGAAACTCTTAGTTCTTTTAGACTTGTTAAAAAGTTGTTGGAGCAACCGAAGGATAAGGAAATTCGCATGGGTTATGGTGATTCTTCAATTTACAAGAAAGACGGCAAGTATTACCTGATGACCATGTTGCAATATCGTGAACCTGAGAATGTTTTGGAACTCTATATCAGTGATAAATTAGAAGGTCCATATACAGCCCATCCAAGTACACCTATTATTAAAAGTAATAAGGTCGGTCGCGATGCTGGTTGTTGGATAGAACATCAAGGCAAGTTGTTGAGAGTATCGCAGGATTGTATAAATCGCTATGGTGACAACGTTCATGTTTCTGAGATAACGAAACTCTCTCCAGCAGAGTATGAAGAAACCATGTTGAAGGAAAAGATATTGCCGACAGATATCCCATTCTATAAAGAAGGTGGACATCAATTTAACGTGATCAATTTTAAAGGCAAATGGATAGTTGCAACCGATGCAAAGGAATACTATCGTCTGATTGGAACAAGAATTTTACATAAGATAAAGAGTAAGTTATGATACCAAAAGTAATTCATTATTGTTGGTTTGGGGGGAATCCTCTGCCAAAGAGTGCACAAAAGTGTATTGCATCATGGAGAAAGTATCTCCCTGATTATGAGATAAAGGAATGGAACGAGAGTAACTTTGATGTGAATATCATTCCTTATACAGCTGAGGCATACAAAGCAAAGAAGTATGCCTTTGTGAGTGATTATGCCCGTTTCTGGATTCTCCATAAATATGGTGGCCTTTATTTTGATACAGATGTAGAGGTCATCAAGAATATGGATGATATTATTGCAAAAGGCTCTTTTATGGGATGTGAGAATGAGGCTAAGCCTGGCGCAATGCCGGCGGAGCTAGGTGTAGCACCAGGCCTAGGGCTTGGGGTTAAACCAGGTCTAAGGCTGTATGGGGAAATTCTTGAAATATACAAGGATAAGCATTACATTCTTCCTGATGGGAGTTATAGTCCTGAAACTGTGGTTACAATAACATCTGATTTGCTTTGCAAGTATGGATTGAAGAATATAAATGATATTCAAGTGGTTGCTGGTGTAGTGATATATCCAAAGGAGTATTTTTGTCCTAAGGATTACAAAACTGGCATTTTGGAATTATCAGAAAGAACAGTTTCTATTCATCATTATGATGCCAGTTGGTTGAATAAAAAAAAGAAGTTCAAATTGTTTGCAAAAAAGATATTTAGGAAATATATTAAAAGGTAGGGTATGTTAGTATATTTTATAGTATACATATTAGTAATGGCTATGACTTTTCAAAAACACAATTCTTGTAGCGATAGAGGAAAATGTATATTTTTTCTTTTTTTCTTAGGATTTCTAGGCTACTTTAGATGTTTTGATGTTGGAGCAGATAATATTGTATACTCATTAAATTTTAATATGACGACAATGAATCCTAACTCATTTTCTGCTTATACAGAATTTGAGATAGGATTCTCTTACGTAATTGCCTTCTTTAAGAGAATTATTTCAACTGATTATCTTACGTTTATGGGGGCTTTATACGTATTTTGGATGATTTCTTTTTATAGATTTACTTCTTTTTTTAAAGAAGGATATATGCTTACATTATTTGTCGGTATTAGCCTTCTCTATTTTACACATTCTTATAATGCAATGCGCCAAACATTTGCTTTAAGCCTCTATATATATACGTTACCATTGTTGTTTTCAACGAAGAAATATTCTCTCTCTCTATATATAGGTTTATGTATTTTAATCGGAATGCTATTCCATAGAACGTTGATAATACTAGGATTACTTCCATTATATCGATTGCCTATTATTGAAAAATTCCTCTATAAGAAGAAATTGTTGGTTTGCTTAACATTTATGTCATTACTTGCATTTGTACTTAAAGGTAGTATTTATTCGCTATTAAGTAAAGCAAGTATATTTCTGGATTTATTAGGTGAACGTTATTCTGAATATTATGAAGTAGCAGAGAATGCGGAAAAAACAGCTTCTATATTTAGTGCTATATTAGATACATTTATAGTGTCTTTATGTATATGGTTATTGCCGATAAAACATAAATATTATACTTTTTTTGTCTTCTCTCTATTTTGTGGAATTTTTTGTCAGAATCTTCTAGGAGTATTATCTGCCTTATTTCTTAGGGTTTCTATGAATTTCTTTTTGTTTGAGATTATAGCAATAGCAATAATATTGAATGAAAAAAAACTAAGTATGTGTAAAATTATATTAGTAACTTATTGTATTTTGATATTTGTAAAGGCGATAGTAAAAAACTTTGATGATATTGTTCCTTATACAAATCAATTATTTGTTTAAAATTATGATGAAAATTTCAATTTGTGTACCTGTTTATGGTGTTGAAAAATTTATAGAACGTTGTTCACGTAGTATATTTGAGCAAGATTATTTTGATTTAGATATCATATTTGTTGACGATAATTCTAATGATCTTAGTGTTTCTATTTTGAAGAAAATTATTAATGATTATCCAAGTAGAAAAGAGCAAGTTCGAATTATTAGACATTCTGAAAATAAAGGATTAGCAGAAGCTAGAAATACAGCAGTAGCTAATGCCAAAGGTGATTTTTTAATTCACGTTGATGGTGATGATTATATTGATGGCAATTTTATTAGTTCTTTAGTCAATGAACAAAAGAAACGCAATTTTGATATAGTCTTTGGTTTCTATAAAATTATTAGAGAAGGTGAGATATTTAAACGAGTGGTTCCTTATGATGTTTCACGTCAAGATTTAATGATTAATATTTTGTCTTTGAAAATTCCTCATAATATGTGTGGAGTATTAATAAAGACATCGCTTTATCGAGACTATGATATTAAAAATATTGTGGGTATAAATAATACGGAGGACTTACAGATTATTCCCAAGTTGATTTATTATGCAAAATCTTTTTCTTCGATAAACAACGCTTTTTATTTTTATGATTGTTCTTCTAATGGAGAGTCTTATACAAATAAGCCGAGAATCAGCTCTAGTACTCAGTCTTGGATAACATTTGAAGAGTTATTTCGTTTTTTTAAAAATACGAATCCTTTATTTCTGGAAGCTTTAAATCAAGGACTTGCTTTGAATATTGCAATGCAAATGATTAGATGGTCGCAATATAAGGAGGAGTATAATTATTACGATGAATTAGTTTCTAAAGCCAAGAAGGTTAGTTATCATACTTTGTTTAGATTACCAATAAAATACAGAATGGTCCTCCTTTTGAAAAAGCGTTTTTTGATTAATTTTATCGTTCAAGTAAGTAAAAAAATTACCCATATTTTAAAATGATACAATTGTGTTTAAAAGAATCATGTACAGGTTGTGGTGCGTGTATGCAGTCTTGTAATCATGGGGCAATTACTATGCGATATGATAGTGAAGGTTTTTTGCTGCCCATTATTGATAAAGCAAAATGTGTAGATTGTGGTTTGTGCCAGAAGCATTGCCCTGAATTAAACCCAATAGAAAGGTTGGACTACGAGAAACAGAAGTATTATGCACTCATATACGATCAGGATAGAAAGATAAGTTCTTCTGGTGGTGCCTTTAGTGTTTTTGCCAAGTGGATAATATCACAAGGTGGTATAGTTTATGGAGCGACCATCAATGAAAAATTCGAGGTGAGGCATGTTGGTGTGGAAAGTGCAAACGAGCTTTGTAAATTGCGTGGCTCAAAATATGTACAAAGCATCATTGGTGATACGTATAAAAATATTAGAAATTATTTGCGCTCAAATAGAAAAGTTCTGTTTGTTGGTACTGGTTGTCAAGTCGGTGGATTATATTCTTTCTTGAATGGTAAACGCTATGAAGGATTGCTTTATACTTTAGATTTAGTTTGTCATGGAACGCCATCCTATGGCGCATTTAAAAGTTATCTGTCTAAATTAGAAAAAAGCCTCTCTCCTAATGGTGAGATTGGTAATATAAGAGAATTTAGATTTCGCAAACTAGACAGTTGGTCTATTATCCCATCAGTTAAGTTTACGAAATCTAATTGGCGTATATTGAACCTTTCAGAAAATACGTTTATGGACGCCTTTTTCAAAGGAATTACGTTCCGTGAATGTTGTTATAATTGTCAATATTGCAATACTGAGCGAATTGGAACATTCACAATTGCAGATTTTTGGGGCATAGGAAGACATGGCTTGCCCTTTAAGCGTAATGTTTCATCGGGAGTATCATTAGTAATAGACAATACAGGTTTGATGCCTTCCATTTATGACGAGTTGCGAGATATTGCATATATAGAGGAGAGACCTAAGGATGAGGCTATATTTGAGCAGGTCAATCTTAAGCAGCCAATGAATAGGTTGAATGTAAGAGATTCTGCCGTATTGGATATGGTTGATCCTAATTGTTCTTTGATAGATTATGCTAAAAAATATGGGCTTCCTTATAAGATAACCATGACATGGAGAATCCAAAAGTTAGTGAAAAATGTAATTTATACATTTGGATTATATAATGTGTATAAAACAATAATTTATAAATTGGGCAAATGAAAATAGGAATAGTAACATATGTAAAGTGTGACAACTATGGTGCAGAGCTTCAAGCTTTTGCTATGCAATATGTATATAATAAACTTGGATATGACGCAGAGGTCCTTGATTTGGAAAAGCAAAATAAGGATATTTCTTCTTCGTTATCAACAATAGTTCCGGCTATAGTTAATCGTTTTAAAACATACGGTATCAATGCTCCTTATAAAATACTTCAATTGGTATGGGACGTGATTCAGAGAAAAAAGACAAAAAAAAGTTTTGCTGCGGAAATTCAGAAAAAACATGAACTTTATACTCAATTCTTCAATGAGAAAATAAAGCATTCTTCAAAATATTATACTTTGAAAAATGTATATACGGAAGACATGCCTTATGATGTATATGTTGCAGGAAGTGATCAGATTTGGAACTATATGCATACAGACTATTTGGATGTTTATTTCTTGGAATTCGCAAATCGATTTAAAGCAAAAAAAATCGCTTATGCTGCTAGTTTAAGTGTGCCAGATTTACCTGCAAGACTTCATGCTGATTATAAAAGATATTTTGAAAATATGGATAGCATTGCTGTGAGGGAGTTGAACGGAAAGGATATTGTTGAGAAATACAGTAATAAAAAAGCTACTGTTGTATTAGATCCAACTCTATTGGTTCACAAGCAGGAATGGAGACAGAATGTTGCAAATGAAATCAAAAAAGGTGAGAAGTATGTTTTGATATACACGCTTTCTGGTTCAAAATATATTCGTAACTTAGCCAAAAGTATTGCTAAACAAATTGGTGATGGTTGCAAAGTTGTGAACATAAAGTCTGATTTTAGACCTGAGAAAAATGATGGTATTGAGCATCTTTATCAAATTGGTCCTAAGGAATGGGTTGGTTTAATTATGAATGCAGCTTATATGGTTACCGATAGTTTCCATGGTACAGCGTTTTCTATCAATTTCAATATTCCATTTACAACATTGCTTAATCCTAGTAGCAATATGAACAGTCGTGCCTTGTCTATCTTGGAAATTACAGGATTGAAGGATAGAATCATTTATGATGATGGCAGCAATCTGTTGCCTAAAACTCTGACAGTGGATTATGATAGAGTAAACCCTATCATTGATGAGTGGAGAAAAAAATCAGAAAATTATATTCATGAATCTTTGAAATAATATGATATAAGAACGATGAAGCAAGAAAAGGAGAAAAAGAAAAATGTAGAAATGGCATTTATTAATGTTGTTCTTTATTCAACGGAAAAGCAAAAACCCGAAGAATATGTTAAGTTACTTTCCTCAATAATGGGGAGTCGTGTGATGATACCAAATAGCAATACTTCTGACAGATCAACTTTACTTAGAACATTTGATAAGATTGGTGATTATTATCATGGCTATTTTTGTAATGCGATATTCCTTAAGCAAAATTCTAAAACTTTAAATGTCAAAGCCAATGTCTTGGAAGATGCGGAAGTTGATCCAAATAAAGGGTTGGAAGCTAAAGATATGGAATTTTGGTTCTTTCCGAAACATCACAGATTTGTAGTTTATAAAGCCAATGTTGTAAGAATATCTAAGTTTTTAACAGGTAGTTTTAATTTAAAATTGGGAGATGAGGATTTCTTTTCTGTTAATGTAGAAAAAGATAAAAATACCATAGAACGTATTATTAATGCTAAAGGTGTTGTTCGTATTAGAGTTTCTGTTAAATATACAAATAATGATAATTGTGATGAGTGGGAAGACCTTGATTCAGATTTGCGTAATTCTGATACGAGTAATGCAGAGTTGGTATTGAAATCTAGCAAAACAAAGCCAATCCAGGTGTTGAAAAATAAAATACTTAAGGCTTTCTTACATTTGAGTAAGTCTAATGGAATGGCAAAGGCTGAGATTATTAATGAAAATGGACATACTGAGAAAATAAATACAAACGAACATCCAAAAATTGAAGTTGTAGATATTAATCAAAATCCTGCACTAAATTTGCAAAACATAGTTGAAAATATTGCCCAGAATAGAGATTAGCTATGGAAAAGAAAAAACCGCTTACGTTACAATCCAAAGGATGGCGAGGTTTTAGACATGTATATTTTCTGTATTGTAAGAAACAGTTTAAACATTCGTTTATATGGGCATGCTGTGCTGTAGCTTTTATAGTTGTTGTTGCTTTTCTTTCAAATAAGTCTTATTTTGAACTGTTGATAGTTTTAAGCGATATAGGTCTTAAAGTAGCGCCACCTCTTTTAGGCTTCACACTTTCTGGCTATGCTATGATTGTTGGTGTGAATGATGTTAATATAGCAGAAAGATTGAAGAATCATAAAACAAAAACAGGGATAACAATGTATCAGTAGCTATATACTACATTTATAGCAATGTTAGGTTCTATTTTCTTGCTTTTGTTAGAAAGTGTATTACTTAATTATGTTTTAGAAGCAGATATAGTTTTAAATATTTCATTAGCAGTAGATGTAATAAATATCGTAATTTTTCTAACTTATGCTCTGACCATGTTCTATGCCCTTTTTGCTGTAAAAGATTTGCTTTCTAATCTTTTTAGTTTAGGTCAAACAGCTAATAATATTTATCAATCTATGAATAAGAATGAAAACAGGAAGAATATCCTCTTCTTAATGAAGGTCTTCGAGGTAGGAGGTCAGGAGGTAGTTACAGCTACACTCGCTGATATCTTTATAAAGAAAGGCCATCAGGTTGTTATTGCGAGCTTTAAGCAACCCAATGACATGATGGTAAAACGTACCAATCCTTCTGTACGTTTTTATACGATAGGAGACTTCAAGTATTCTAAGGAGAATGTGGAGGTTGTTCGAAGTATATTGCAGGAAAATCACATCAATGTGGTTATCAACCAGTGGGGATTGCCATACGTACCATGTAAGGTGTTGAATGAAGCTAAAGAAGGAATGGCTGTTAAGACTATTGCGATTTATCATAATTCTCCAGATACCAACGCTCGTATCAAGGATGTTGAAATTGCACTGTCGGAAACTCATGACCCTTTGAAGAAAGCCATGCTTTATGCTAAGATGTTTGCATTCAAGCAAATCACTAGCAGGAGCATGAAGTATGTATATCAGAATACACACTTATATATGGTGCTCTCACCTAGCTTTGTCAAGAAGTTCAAAGAGTTTACTGGAATCACTCATCCTAGTCATCTTCAAGTATTGACAAATCCTGTGACCATCGATTCTTCCTCTTATGATTATTCTCTTTCTAAAAAGCAGAAAGAGATTATTTATATGGGTAGAATTGATTTTAACCAAAAGCGTGTTTATCGAGTTGTGGATACGTGGGCAAAACTGGAGCCGGTGTTTCCTGATTGGAAGTTGACGATAGTTGGTGATGGTACTGCTCGTAAGGACATAGAGAAACTGGTCAAAGGGTATGGTTTGCAAAGGGTGTCTTTTGAAGGCTTCCAGCAACCTAAGCCATATTATGAGCGTGCTTCAATCTTGATGCTTACATCAGAATACGAAGGCTTTCCTTTGGTGCTAGCAGAATGTATGAGCTTTGGTGTGATTCCTGCCGTATATAACAGCTATTCTGCGGTATGTGATATCATTGATGGTGGCAAGGATGGTATCGTGCTTCCTTATCATGAGAAGGAATATGATGCCAATGAAGCGGCAGGTATGATTGCCAATATCATGAAGGATGATGGTAAGCGTGAGCAAATGGCGTTGGCTGCCATCAAGAAAAGCAAAGAATATTCTGTAGAGAAGATTTATCAAGAATGGGAAAAAGTGTTTCATTCTCTGCTACAGAAATAAGAACTTATTATATTATGTACAACGAAATTCATGTGATAATCATGGCTGGCAATGCCAAGGCAGGCAAGGACATTCGCTTGTATGAATGCAAGAACTGTGTGGTACATGCGCCGATGAAAGCAAGGTGGTAGTTCAAGGCTTGGATGGCTGTATCGTAGCTGGGAAGAATGGACAACTGCTTGTCTGCTCTTTGAAAGAGGAACAGAGAATTAAAGAGTTTGGGAAATAAATGGCAATAGCGGTGCAATCGGTACCATTGTATTGCTCTTTCATCCAGTACACTGGCTCTTCTCCCGGATGGGATGTTATCATGGTTCTAAAATCATCCCGTCCTTCTTTACCATTAAAGAAGGCTCCACCTTTCTCACCAAGCCTCTCTTCCCTCAGGGACGAGAGGATGTAACCGCCCTCCGGTGCTCAGAACCGCTACGTTATAAGGTTGGCGGACCATCAAAGGTCTGCGCCAGGTTATGCGGGCTGGGACCGCCTGGGGGAGGGATTCTCAATTGTTTAGTGCTGCTGATAAAGCATGGTGGTTGTTTATGGCTTGGTTGGCTATATCGTAGCCAACAGGTAGAAAATTAGGACTAAATAGTCATTATATTAAAAGTTATAGCTTATGTTAGAGAATATTTTAAGTTTAAAAGTTCAAGGAGGCTATTTCGTTAATGAAACTGATGATTTTCCTTTGTTTCAAAACACCATAAATATCTTGTATGGTAGAAATGGTAGTGGAAAATCTTCTATTTCTCGAGCTATTCGGGAATTCTCGAAGAATGGGGATGAAGACAGTGAGAATAGGAAATATACTGTTAGTTTCAATGCGGATATTGATAAGTCGTCAATCCATGTGTTTAATGAAGATTTTGTTAAGGAAAAAGTTCTAGTTGACAGCGATGGTGTTGGTACGATAGTTATGCTTGGTAAACAAGTAGAGGTTGATGGTAAAATCGAAACACTCAAAAAAACGCAAGGAAAGCTGCAAGATGAATATTCTAAGTTGTTAGAACTTAGGGATGATCTTAACAATTCAAGGAATAATGCTTCACCTTTATCTTGTAGAAAAACTCTAAAAGATGGTTTGAATGGGTGGGCAAGCGTGGATTCTCACATAAAAAACACAAAAACAAATAGCAAGATAACTGCCGATGTGTTAACTAGGTTATTCGGTTTAGGACATACAATAACGAAAGGTGAAACGTTGCCAAAATTGCAGCAAATATTCAAACATGATTTTGAATTGTATCAGTCGACGAATAATGCTGTCAAACTCTTTTGGTCAAAGGAATCTTTTGAATTGCATATATCTTCGCAGGAGATTCTAAATTTGCTTAATATACATATGGAAAAGCCTACTCTTACAGAGCGAGATAAAATCATTATTAGTATAGCTGAAGGAAAATACAGTAAGTATATAAATGAGGTAGATACCATTCTGGCAGATCCTGAACTTCATGTATGTCCTCTTTGCCAAAGAAATCTTTCTGATTCTGAAAAAAGTGATTTGCAATCGAGAATCCGTAAGTTCTTTAATAAAAGTGCAGAAGAATATAAGGATCGCCTGTATAGTATCATGAATTCTATCAATAGTGTAGAACCTTCTCTGCCTAGTACAAATAATGATGCTTTTATAAATCAGATAGGAGCAATTATCGAAACTGTACAAGTGCTCAATAGACATTTGGCAAATATAAGAACACGGATAGGCATAAAATTAGCTAATATTTATGCTGATACGCATATCGATTTTGATTTAGCTGAGTTTGATAAGGCTATATCTGATTATAATAAGGCTTGTGATAATTTATCAGCAGCAATTGAAAATTATAATAATGCAATAGATGAACGAGAAGCGCTGAAGGATAAATTGATAGAGATTAATAATAAAATTGCTTTTTTGACTAACAAAGGTTTGTTTGAGGCTTATTTCAAAGCTCTGGCAATTCAAAGAGATAATGAATCGAAAATATCGGCTGTAGAGAAACAGATAGAACATTATAGAAGTGCAATTCTTGGTTTAGAGCAGGAAAAGAAGCAGGTAAGAATAGCCTTAAACTTTATCAATCAAGCTTTGCATTTTATCTTTTATGATAAGAATCGTCTTGTGTTGGTTGAAGGTGAAGGCTGTTATCGTTTAATGTCTAAAGGTTACGAAGTAAAACCTAAAGATGTCTCTTTAGGTGAACGTAATATCATTGGATTGTGTTATTTTTTTGCGTCTCTATTTGAAGGTAAAAACGAGGATACCAAATATACAGATGAGATTCTTGCCGTAATTGATGACCCGATATCTAGTTTTGATTTTGAAAACAGAATTGGTGTAATCTCTTTTTTGAAGTGGCAATTGGCTAAAATGCATAGAGGAAACTCGCATAGCAAAACTTTGGTCTTAACACATGATATACAGGTAGCATTAGACCTACTCAAAACGAATGAACCTATTATTAATATTCAGCAGAAACTGATGTGCTTATCTGAACACAAATTACAATTTAAAAATAGGAAAGATATTTCTGAATATAAACAATTGCTTCATGATATATATGAATTTGCAAAACTTGATGTGGTGCCTGACAATAGTTTCACAATAGGTAACAAAATGAGGAAGGTTCTTGAAGCATATTTCTCATTTAACTATGCTAATGGTTATACCAATGAGAAATGTTTGGATATAGTATTGAAGGATTCTGATAAGAAAGAATATTTCAAAAATACAGTATTACGACTTTTGTTGAATGGAGAAAGTCATTCGGAAGAGCGTGTAAAGGCGATGAATTATAATAGTGAATTCGTTTCTGAAACGGAGAAACAACGAGTGGCAAAGGATGTCTTGTGCTTGCTTTATTCTATAGATAGTAATCATTTGGAATTTATTTTGGGTAAAGACGCTTCTAGGCAAATAGAATCATGGTTGAAAGAAATTGAAGGGATATAAAAAACTGGAGTTGCTACCTATCGGAAGCTACTCCAGCCAAGGATTTAAAACTGAATGGTTGAATTAGGATATCTGCGATAATGCTCGCAGACATGTTCCTCTCTTCCATATCTAGTTCGTACGTAAGAACGCACATGAACTAGTTGATCAGTCAATCCTCTGAGAATTGCTAATACAATGTTCATAAGAAAAAGATTAAAATTAAAAGGCATTTTAAATCTTATCTCATGAGATGTATTGGACGATTCCGAATGCAAAGATACTATTTTTTTGTGATTCTGCAAAATTTTAGTTGTTTTTTTCTATAAACATAATAATTTAATAAGGCGGATTCTTAATGAGAACAGTTAAAGTTTTAAATATAGATATTCAGAACATTACTCGTCAGGAACTCTTGGAGAACCTGAAGGAGGGTGTTCTTGTGACTCCTAATCTTGACCATCTGATAAAGCTTCAGAAGGACAAGGAGTTTTATGACGTATATCAGAAGTCGGAATGGGTGGTGTGTGACAGTAAGATTCTCTACCTGTTCGGCAAGTTGTTGAAGTCCCCAATCAAGGAAGCGATTCCGGGTTCCAGCTTCTTCACCTCTTATTATATGTATCATAAGGATGATGCAGACTGCAAGATTTTCTTGCTTGGTGCCAAGGAGGGTATTGCTGCCAAGGCTATGGAACGTATCAATGAGAAGGTAGGTCGCCAGATGGTGGTAGGTGTTCATTCTCCTTCTTTTGGCTTCGAGAAGCATGAGGATGAATGTGAGGAGTTGGTTCGCATCGTGAACGAGAGTGGTGCGAATGTGCTGCTCGTTGGTGTGGGTGCGCCAAAGCAAGAGAAGTGGATTATGAAGTATCGTGATAAGATGCCTGGAGTAAAGGTATTCATGGCTCTGGGTGCTACCATTGACTTCGAAGCTGGAACATTGAAACGTGCGCCTAAGATCTGGCAGAAGATTGGTATGGAGTGGCTGTATCGTTGCATGAAGGAGCCAAAGCGCCTCTTTAAGCGCTACTTCGTGGATGATATGCAGTTCTTCTATTACTTCGGTAAGCAGCTCTTGGGAATATACAAGGATCCTTTCCGAAAAAAGTAGGATTACTTTCTTCGGAAGAACTTACATAGCAAGGCTATCGGAAGGAGAATGATAGCTGCTATGTAGGATAATATGAGGCGTATGGCTTGTTTCATGCGTGCAAAAGTACAACTTTATGTTGAAACAACAAAAGATTTTCTTTGATTTCTTGCGATTCTGCATTGGTTCTGCCAAGGAAATACCTGGTTCTTTGAAGGAAGCGGATTGGAAGGAGCTGTATGCTATCGCCAAGAAGCAATGCCTGGTGGGTGTTCTCTTTGATGGTATCAAGAAGTTGCCTGCGGAACATGTAGGGATGAAGAAGGAGTTGCTACTCCAATGGATGGCGGAATGCCAGATGTTGGAGAAAGCGAATATTCGGTTGAACGATACTGCCATTCAGGTTTCTGAGTGGTTCCGGAAAAAGGAATTTAGAACCTGTATCCTGAAAGGGCAGGGGAATGCATTGATGTATCCGAATCCTTATTCCCGGACTCCTGGTGATATTGATATCTGGGTGGAAGGGGGTGACAAACGGGTCATCTCCTTTGTACGCTATATCTCACCTCATGAAAAGGCGTGCTATCACCACATCGAGTTCCCATCGTATAAGGGTGTGGAGGTTGAAGTGCATTATCGCCCTAGCTTCCTGCTGTGCTTCCGGCATAACAGAAAACTTCAGAAATATTATGAGAGGGTGAAGGAGGAGCAGTTCTCGCATCGGGTGATGTTGGGAGAGCAAGGGGAGATTGCGATTCCAACAGCGGAATTCAATCTCATCTTCCAGTTGACGCATATCTATTCTCATCTGATGAATGAGGGGATTGGGCTGAGGCAGCTGCTTGACTACTACTTTGTTCTTTGCGACTTTTATAAAGTCTATCAAAAATCTTCGAAAATCACCCCGTCCCTCTTTACCCTTAAAGAGGGCTCCACCTCTCACCCCGACCCTCTCTCCTCAGGAGCGAGGGAGAAAACCGCCCTCCGGTGCTCGGAACCGCTGCGCTATAAGGATGGCGGACCATCAAAGGTCTCGCCAGATTGTGCGGGATGGGACCGCCTGGGTGTGGTGCAAAAGGAATTGAAGGAGTTGGGATTGTGGATGTTTGCCGGGGGTATCATGTATATCATGCAGGAGGTGTTCGGCATGCCTGCCTCTCAGCTTATCGTTCCTCCGAATGAGAAGTATGGTAAGTTTGTGCTGAATGAAGTGCTGGAAGCCGGGAACTTCGGAAAGCATGATGAAAGGAATTGCTTCGGAAAGTCACAGCTTGGGCATAATCTACAGAGGGTGTATAGGGATATGAGACTCGTGAGGTATTTTCCTGCTGAGGCTATGAGTGAGCCTATCTTCAGGACATGGCACTTCTTCTGGAGACTTAAACACAGGAGGTAATCTCTCGGAATCTTCTTTTCTCTTTCTAGTCCCACAGATTTTACAGATTCCCACAAATTTGAACCTGCTCGGTTCTGAGATTTCGCAGATGATGCAGATGACGCAGATTTTTTGCAGCTCATCTATCACCCATCACGATTTTTAGGTAAAAATCGGATAAGTCGTTGATAGCTAATGGAATCGTATGCGTGACTGATGGCTAAAAAGGGGAATTTATCCCTCACGCATCCCTCACGATTTTGGCTTTATCCCTCACGATTTTGCTTATGCTGTAAACCAAAAAAGCTTTTTTGCGATTGAAACTGGCTTCACTTGCTTTTGAAGTAAGTTTCATTTGATTTTGAAATAAGCTTCATTTCGAATTGGTTTGGGGCTCAGATAAAGTTTACGTGGGGCTCTGTTAAGGTTTACTTGAGCCTCACTTCGGATTCGAATGAGGCTCAGTTCGATTTCTTTCATGTTCTTCAGATGAATCATAAAGGGCTTCGAGTTTATGCCTTGTATAATTCCTCTACTTATGCAGTATGTAGTAGGCCATGCCCGTGCCATCGATATCATCAAGGTGGTAATCAAGACCGTTGACCATCTCTCCAGTTTGAGGAGGGTATCGAGGAAACCGTAAAATGGTATCTCTAGAACCAGGAATGGATGGATCATGTTACTTCTGGGGAGTATCAGAAGTATTATGAGGAGATGTATTGTAAATAGACCCTCCTGTTTTCGATAGTCTTTACGACCCTTTCGGTTCCCCTTGTAGGGGACAGAAACCCTTGAGGGAGGGTCCTTAACCCACTCCCAAGCCCTCGCCCTTTCCAAAAGGGCAAGGGATGTAACCGCCCTCCGGTGCTCAGAACCGCTACGCTATAAGGTTGGCGGACCAATCAAAGGTCTCGCCATGTTATGCGGGCTGGGACCGCATGGGGAAGGTGGCTATAGTGAGATTATAGAAGTGAATTTTTTAATTAATTTGCTGATAACTGTCTAGAATGATTATGCAACATAGAAAGAAAAGAAAGTATATCTATCGAAAACGCCAATATCTCTTGGAAATGAGGGAAATGAAGCGCCGCAGATATAGAAAGCTTAGAATCTATAGAGGAAAAGTTACGCAGATAGAAATATCTCGTTTTAAACGGTTTTGTCCTAAGGCTTTGCGATATCTAGATGAGAAATGGCATTGTAAGGCAAGAAAGATAAGCGACGTTCAAATACCTGAAAACTTTTCTTTCAAAGAAAACTTTAATGAAAGTGTTGATGTAATAAAAGACTTTCTGTTGCTGTTGCTTTACAAACGTAGAGAATTCAAGGTAGATTTCTCTAAGTGTAAGAAATTGTCTTTTTCTGCAATCTTCTTAATGAATCTGATAATCCAAAAATATGGAAAAACTCAGTATATGTTGGATGCGCTTGTCGGCCTGACAAAGCATAGAAAAATTAAAGTTATACCACCTCAAGGAAATGATACAATACGTGTTTATAAATATTTGCATGCATTGGAATGGTATTGCACTTATAAATTTACAGACTCAGATGGTGAATTTATGCGCTTAGGGTTACAGGAAGGGAAATATCGTGGATTTAAGGAAAATCGTAAAGGTGTGGTCGGCAAGAGAATTGTATCTTTTATCAATAGTTCCTATGGACCATTAAAAAAGAAATTAACACCTCAAAGTCAAAATCTTATTGAGAGCCTGATTTCTGAGATATTGAATAATGCTGAAGATCACAGCCTTCAGAATAATGAATGGTATGTTGATGGTATAGCTCTGCATGAAACGATTGATGAAAAAGAAGTAGTTGAATTGAATTTGGTTATTTTCAATCTTGGTGATTCTATGTATGATGCTTTTGAAAAGACTAAAGAAGATAATGGTGCCATCTATAATAAACTGGAAAATAGCTATCTGCAGCATAAAAGACAATTCACTCTCTTCAAGAGATTTGAAAAAGAGTCTCTTTTTACTTTATATATGCTGAATGAAGGTATCAGTCGTTTGAAATTCAAGGATCCTTCCAGAGGAAATGGTACGATGCAATTTCTGAAAGCTTTTGCTGATTTGGGAACGAAAGCTGCTTTAGGTGAAGAATCGAAATCCTGTTTGAATGTGATTTCTGGGCATACGGTTTTGACTTGCGATGATGAAGTTGTTCCTTTTGTAAACGGAACTCATCTTATAATCTCTTTAAACTCGCAAAAAAACAATAAAGATTTACCTGATTCACAATATTTGAAATACCATTCTCGTTATATACCAGGAACATTCATAGATTGCAAGATCTATATAACAGATAATTTTGTAGAAAATATTGAAAATGAAGACAATTAGTTTAGATAGTAAATTTCGTGGAGTAAATAGTAATTGCTTTACTGGACGCAAAGAAGGTCAAGAAGCAAGAAAGGAATTACGTCTTGATGAAAAGGATCGAGATTCGGAAACCTATTCTATCATGATACCGGCTTCAACAACCTCGTTCAATGCTTCTTTTTATCTCGGTTTGTTGTTCACGAGTATTTCAAATCTAGGTAGTATGGAAGCCTTTGACAAGAAATATGTTATCAACTATGATAAGTTAGAGGAAGGTTTACGTCCTATTATTCAGGCGAATATAGAAGAATGTAGAAGAAAGGCAGCCAATGAGATTGCAGGAACTACTGGTCTTGATTTTTGATGCAATGAATATCGTACCGGTTTTTTATATGTCTTTGGATTTTAATCTGTTTGATGCAATAGATAACATTTTGACCATTTTTGCTTTAGGGTTAGCCTACTGGCAGTTTACAAAGCAGAATGAAGAGAACAGAAATTTACAAAAGCGCCAAAATGAAGTAAATCGTGCTTTACAGAAACAGCAAAATGAAAAGAATTGGTATATTAGTGTGATTGTGATTCCCCAAATGGATAAAATCAATACACTTTTCCATGAATTAGTAAAGGCTGTAAAAGAAGGGTGTACTTCTATTGAAGCTACCCCAAACGACTTTGTGCTTATGGCAACCAAACAGAAAGAATGCAAGAGTTTGATTGCTTCGTATTTGGAGCATATTGTACAATTGGTTTCATCTTATGATGGTCCTACTGGAAGTAAAATTTCAGAAATTGAAATGGAGTTGCAAGATGAGGCTACAAAGATGATTGAGGCAAGAAACTTACAGGAGAGTGAGATAAGAAGTAGAGTCTTGGCATATAATGGAAGACTAATCTCAACATTATTTCAATGTAGTAAGCAGGATACATAAACACTTATTGAAAATGAAAAAATATTCTGAACGTATAGATTTTATTATAGATGAAATCTTGGATCAATATATGTATGCAGACAAGTCCTATCGTCCTTGGATTATAGGATTCAGTGGAGGAAAGGATTCTACAGTGCTGCTCACATTAACATGGTTGGCATTGAAGAAAATAAAGGAACAAACACCAGTTCCTTTCCAGTTGCGTCGCCCGATTTATGTAGTCTGCAACGACACTTTGGTTGAAAATCCTATTATCTCATCTTATGTGGATGAGGTGCTGGAGCAAATACAAAAGGCGGCACGTGAACAAGATCTGCCTATTTTTGTAAGGAAAACAATTCCTCGTTTGGAGGATTCCTTTTGGGTAAATGTCATAGGAAAAGGTTATCCTGTTCCAAATACCGCTTTTAGATGGTGTACGGAAAAAATGAAGATAAAGCCCACTGCACGTTTTATAACAGAACAGGTGGATGAATGTGGAGAAGCTATTGTCTTAATTGGTACTCGTAAGGCAGAAAGTGCAACTAGGGCTCGCTCTATTAAAAAACATGAAATCCATGGGCAGAGACTTACGCATCATACATTATTGAAAAATACATTTGTTTATGCTCCAATTAAGGAACTGATGCTGGAAGAAATATGGTATATTATCAATGCTATACCTTCGCCATGGGGATATGATAATTCTGTCTTGTTCAATATTTATCTGGATGCTAGTGCTGATGATTATGAATGTCCTACAGTTGTGACTGATAAAAGTCATGGCTCCTGCGGGCAAAGTAGATTTGGATGTTGGGTTTGCACCGTAGTGAAGGATGATAAGTCCATGCGCTCTTTGATAAAAAAGGGGCATGAGTGGATGCAACCTCTTTACGATTTTCGAAAGCAATTGGATGAAGAACGAAATATTATAGAAAATAGAATTCCTTTCCGGCGTGATGGACGACGTGCGGTCAATGACATGGGACCTTATGTTTTTAGCTATCGAGCAAGTATCTTAAAAAGATTGTTGCAAGTTCAATATGAATTGCAACAGAGAGATCGCAATATAAAATTGATTTCTGACCAGGAACTTATTGCAATCCAGGTAAATTGGTATAGGGATTTTAATTTCATTTACCAAGTTTCAGACATATATAAATCTATTTATAAAGACTCTTTTGTGATGGACAACGAAAAGCAAAAAAATAAACTTGAAGCAGATCTGATGCGCAAAGTTTGTGAAGATAACGTGGAGGAGGGTGAGCTTATTGAACAGCTGCTACTTCTGCAAAAAAGCAAGTCTCTTATGCAAAGACGTAGAGGCTTGAAGAGTGAAATTGAAACTCGATTAGAAGAATTCGTTAATAAAAAGAAAATATGATAATCAAAGAATTTGAATTCAATAATTTCCGTATCTATAAAGGGAAAAATCGAATTTGCCTAACTCCTGAAGATGGTAAGAATATCATTGTCGTTAGTGGTAATAATGGTTTTGGTAAGACTACATTTCTGATGGCTCTCGTTTGGTGTCTTTATGGAAAACAAATGGAGAAGGTGGATGAACTTTATAAAAGAGAAATTGCCGAAAAAGGTGGTTATGGAAGATATATAGGCAATAGCCTTAATTATCAGGCAGAGAAGGAGGGTGAAACTCGTTTCTCTGTTTCTGTAACTTTCTCAGATGTTGTTATACCAGATACTGCATGTACGGAAATCACGATTACTCGCTCATATGACAATGCTACGGGTGTAGATGAAGAATTGGATATTCTAATCGATGGCAGAAGCAATGATTTGTTTGTTGGATCGAAGGAGGAAAAACTCAAAGAGGAAGAAATATTTATCAGAGACTATATTCTTCCTATCGAGATTGCTAAATTTTTCTTTTTTGATGCTGAGAAAATTGTGAGTTTTGCTCAGATTAATACTCCTGAACAACGTCATGAATTAAGCCGTGCATATTCTCAGGTACTTGGTATCCAAAAATATGATGATTTGAAGAATGAACTTGAGCGCATTCAGGATGATTATCGCAAGGATTCGGCTAAGCCTGAGGACAGGGTGGCGTTTAATGGTCTGTTGTCTTCTATCAAGAATGATGAAGATGAAATAAAAGATATTGAGGAAACCATAACAAAGAATGATGAGGATATTATGATTGCTCGTCATGATTCAAATGAACTTCAAGAAAAATTGGTGCGAGAGGGTGATTTAATGTCTTTGGAAAAGTTAAATGAGTTACGTGAGAATGCAGAAGGACTTCGAGCATCTTTGCAATCTTATGAAGCACAACTCAAAGATTTATATAATCTTATTCCTTTCGCCTTAGCAGGAAATCTGGTTTCAGAAGTAAATCATCAGTTGGATGAAGAGACTGCTTATAAAAAGAATAAATTACAACAAGCTGGTGTCAAGGATCAAACCGAGAATATTCTTAATGATTTGGAACAGGCTAAACAGTCTTTTGGTCAACATATAGACATCCGAATTCGTGATTTTTATGAGGGACAAATTAGAAGTCTTATTAAAAAGTACTTTTATCATGATGTGGATGTGAATCGTTTTGAGCATTTTTCATTACTTCACGATTTCTCAGAAATGGAAATCAATTCTTTTAAAGATTTGGTTTTCAAAATTAAAAATAGTAAAAGTTTGTTTGACAAGCTGAATAATGATTATTCGAAAGCAAAAGCTGAATTGTTTTCAATAGAAAAGAAAATCCGAGAAGCAGAGAAGCATGCAGAAAATGATTATGTGCAAGAATTGAGACGCAAAAAGGAACGTATAGATAATCATATTATGCGTTTGATGCAGGATAATGCTGACAAGCTTTCGCGTAAGCGTCGACTTGTTGATCAAATTGCTGCCAATAGGAAACAAAAAGACAGCTTGTCAAAGAAAATAGAGGTTGCCAATAAAAACAAAAAAGTTGATACGGTTGCAGGTAAACTAATCTATAAGATTCAGAAGTTCCTGATAAGTTTCAAAGAGCAGAAGAAAAAAGCTTTGGAACAAAAATTGATGGAGAAACTTCGACTTTATCTCCACAAGAATAATTTAGTGAAGAATGTCATAGTTGATATAACGGGAAATGGAGATGATGTTGATATCAATCTTTATGACTTTGATAATCGAAAGATTGATAAGGGAAATCTTTCCATGGGTGAACGTCAAATGTTTGCTTCTGCATTGTTGGGGGCTTTAGTGGAAGAGACGGAAATAGAATTTCCGGTTTTTATTGATAGTCCAATGCAAAAATTTGATGCCAGTCATACGCGAAATGTGCTCACCAGATTTTATCCAAAGGTTTCAAAGCAGGTGGTGCTATTCCCATTGCTCATGATTCCTAAGACATCACCAAATTTTTGAGAGCTTTTTTGTGTTAAAATAAGCAAAATAGCCCCCCAGAAAGCATATAGGCATACCTACCCCTGTAGCAGAAGAAGACAATTTTTGACTTTTCTGTTACAAAAAACGATACGGAACTCTTTCTTTTAATAGCTTTTTGCTCGATTCCTAATTAGTTATCCGTATCTGTCCTCACAAGACTATAAGAGACAATGGTACATTGTCATAGTTCACTTGCTT
>OLGI01001226.1_pt1 | contig 22925 bp, 18 predicted proteins | sample 1605221 | NCBI WGS metagenome assembly OLGI01 (sample SAMEA3888915, study PRJEB22519) | human gut metagenome | biome: human gut; feature: human-associated habitat; material: faeces | place: Denmark | collected 2010 | reverse complement strand
CTTTCCAAACCCTTCCCCGCAGACCCGAAAGGGTATGGAGAAAAGCGGCGCAGGTGCGCCTGCAACCTTTCCTCTAAAGTTGAAGTGCTTTTATCAAATCCAATATACGATTCTGATTTTTTTCGCTTAATTTCTGAAATTCGTGTACAAAACATTCTTCTTTTTTCGATGGATTTTTTCCAACCAATTCATCTAAAGAAATATCCAAAATAATTGCTATTTTTATCAAATCATCAATCGAAGGCTCATTTCGACCGCTTTCATAGTTCGCAATCGTCGTATGTCCGTAATTTAATTTCTTTGCCAATGTAGCCTGAGAATAATTTTTTCTTTTTCGGAATTGCTTCAAATTTGCCGCAAAATCGGACATATCATCACCTCTCAAAATCCATTTTATAATATTTTAGAACAAATTGTTCAAAATATCAATAGAACAAATCGTTCAATCTATAGTAAAAACGGTGATGAAAATGATTTATAAAAGAATCCGTGATTTACGAGAAGATAACGATATGACACAGGCACAGGTTGGTGAAAAAATCAATGTTCCACAGAGAACCTATGCCTATTATGAAACAGGCGAGCGTATGATTCCGCCCCATGTATTATGGGCGTTGGCGGATTTATATGACGTTTCTATTGATTATCTGTTGGGACGAACAGATGATAAAAAACGATGAAGTTTTGCCGAAAAGGCACTTTATACTGCCCGAAGGGGCTTGTGGGGAGGGGATATCCAAGGGGAACATTGTTCCTCTTGGACCTCCTGTGGGGGTCCGGGACCCATTGAGGAGGGGTCCCGGGTTTTTGTTACTTTTTAGCATAAAAAGTAAGGAAGAAAGCCCTTGTTTCGCCGAGAAAGTTCCAAACGGGCGAACAACTAATCTTGTCCAAGAAATATTTTGCGCGACTGCGCCATCTTCTCCTTGGCGCGAATGCGCCCTTTTAAACTCCCTTCATCGTCAACGCTATCCGCTTTTTCTGCAAATCCACCGACAGCACCTTCACTCGCACCACATCCCCCAGCCGCACAGCCTCAAGCGGATGCTTGATGAATCTATCGCAAATCTGGGAAATATGCACCAAGCCATCCTGATGCACCCCAATATCCACAAACACGCCGAAATCAATCACATTTCGCACCGTTCCCGTCAGCACCATGCCCTCCTGCAAATCCTCCATGGAAAGCACATCGCTGCGAAGCACGGGCGCAGGCGCATCCTCACGGGGATCTCGTCCCGGCTTTTCCAGTTCACGCATGATATCCTCCAAGGTCGGCACACCGATTCCCAACTCTGCCGCCGTCTTTTCTGGAGATTTGATTTTCTTCGCCAAACCGCTGACCCTCTTTGCCGCAACATCCGCCAAGCCATAGCCGCACAGCGCAAGCAAGCCCTCCGCCGCCGCATAGCTTTCAGGATGCACGCCTGTTCTGTCCAGTGGCATTTCGCTTTCGGGCAGCCGCAAAAAGCCGGCGCACTGCTCGTATGCCTTCGGGCCAAGCTTTGCTACCTTTAAAAGCTCCCTTCTGGCAGTAAATTTCCCATGCTCCTCCCGATATTTGAGGATATTTTTCGCCACTGTTGCGTGAATGCCTGCCACATAGGAAAGCAGAGCCGGGCTTGCCGTATTCAAATCCACCCCAACGCTGTTTACACAATCCTCCACCACGCCGCCGAGTGCCTCGCCGAGACGCTTTTGGTTCATATCATGCTGATATTGTCCCACACCGATGGATTTCGGGTCGATTTTCACCAGTTCCGCCAAAGGGTCTTGGATTCTTCTGCCGATGGAAACCGCGCTCCGCAGCGAAACATCATAATCGGGAAATTCCTCCGCGCCCAGCTTGGATGCGGAATACACCGATGCCCCTGCCTCATTCGCAATGATATACTGCACCCTGCGGCTTGTCTTTTTCAGCATTTCCGCCACAAAAAGCTCCGATTCCCTTGAGGCTGTGCCGTTGCCGATGGAGATTAAATCCACGCCGTATTTCTCAATCAGCGCGAGCAGCTTTTTCTCCGCCTCAGCGGTTTTGTTCTGCGGCGGCGTGGGATAAACCACAGTGGTTTCCAACGGCTTGCCCGTTGTATCAATCACCGCAATCTTACAGCCTGTGCGGTATGCAGGGTCAAGCGCAAGCACAACCTTTCCGCTGATGGGCGGCTGCAATAAAAGCTGTCTGAGGTTTTCCCGAAACACGCCAATGGCGGCTTCCTCCGCTTTTTCCGTCAGGTCATTGCGAATTTCGCGCTCCAGTGAGGGCGCAATCAGCCGTTTGTAGCTATCCGCGATAACCCCGCGCAGAATATCGGCGGTATCACTGCTTCTGCGGATGAGCCTTCTCTCCATCCTTTGCAGCAGCTTTTCCTCCTCCCCTTCGATTTTCACAGAAAGGAAGCCCTCCTTCTCGCCGCGGTTCATTGCCAGAACGCGATGCCCCGCCGCTTTTTTGAGCGGCTCCCGATAGTCATAATACATTTCGTAGACGGAGGGTTCGTCCTTCGTTTTTTTGGAAACAATCGCGCCGCATTTTATCGTTTCCTCGCGCAGCAATTTTCGTAAATCGGCATCGTCCGAAATCTGCTCCGCAAGGATGTCCATTGCGCCATTTATTGCGTCCAAAACGGTGTCCACTCCCTGTCCACTGTCCACAAAGGCTTTTGCCGCTTCTTCCGGTGTACCAATCAGCTTCTGCCCCCAAATAATATCCGCCAAAGGCTGTAAGCCCTTCTCCTTCGCAATCGACGCTCTGGTGCGGCGTTTCGGGCGAAACGGGCGGTAGATATCCTCGATTTCCGTCTGTGTTTGGGCGGCATCCAGCTTTGCCGCAAGTGCATCTGTCAGCCTGCCCTGCTCGGCAATAGCTGTCCGCACCTGTGTCCGCCTGTCCTCCAGATTGCGGAGGGCTGTCAGCCGCTCGGAAAGCTGCCGAATAATCTGGTCATCCAGAGAGCCTGTCATTTCCTTGCGGTAGCGGGCGATAAAGGGGACGGTGTTGCCCTCATCCAGCAGCCTTACGGTATTTTCCGCCTGACTCTGCGTTATTCCAAATTCTTCCCGTAATTTCCTTATAATATCCATACGATTTCTCCTTCTCTGTGGGACTCTGTCCCACACCCTGACAGGGGAATGATTCCCCTGTACCCCCATTCGCAGAAGCATACGCTTCTGCAACCGCGCCGCAGGCAAATAAAAAGTTTCGGTCAAGCCTTTTCAAAGGCTTGTAGGGTGCAGGGGCAAAGCCCTGCAAGGGTTTAACGGTAATTCTCCCAGATTTTGTTCAATTCTTCCTTACATTCCGCCGCGGAGACTGTCAGCCGATAGGCTCTTTGCGCGCCGCCCTCCTCTCGCTTTGCCAGACCGCGCTCCATCAGATATTCCAGATGCGCAATGGTTTCCCCCACGGCGAACCACCGCTGCGACAAGGGGAACTCCTCCCATGTTTTGCCGCGCATCGACCATTTCAAGTGCGCCGCAATCGCTGTTGCATGGCTGTTCGGCTGTGCCTCCAGTGCGTTGACCGTTTCGCAAAGCCGCGTCAGATGATGCTCCACAATCTGGTTAATGCGGACGTATACATCCATTTCGTTTTTCCGATGGGCAGGCAATGCCGTTTCCATTGCATAGCCGCGGATTTTGACAAGGCTGTCCAGATAATTCCCCAGTGCATCGCGCATATCCTTCCACTGGGTAATATTCGGCGTAATATCAAACAAAATATGATCTGCGGTGAACATCAGCTTTTTCTCCGCGCAGTACAGACACATCTGTCCCGGTGTGTGCCCAGGAACGGACACACAGGTGAATTTCCATCTGCCGACAGTGATTTCATCCCCATCCGCAACATGCTCCGCTTCAAAATAACGGGTTGGCTCCAGACCACGCGCAGGGTTTGAAAGCCGCAGCTCTGCAAGCTGCTCTCTCGTGAAGCCCTCCCGATGAAAAAGTGCATCCGTTTCCTGCCAACGTGCGCCCTTCATGTGCTCCCACAGAATCCGATGATCGGTTGCACTGATATAGATTTTGCCCGGCTTATCCTCCATCAGGGTAGGGGCCAGACCTGTATGGTCAGAGTGCAGATGGGTAAGGAAAAGGTTCGTTTTCTCCCAATTCGCATCCAGCTCTGCAAGCCCTTCCAGAAGCGCCTCCCGACATTCGGGGCGGTTAAAGCCTGTATCAATAATAAGGGTTTCGCCGCCATCCTGCACCACATAGCAGTTGAGATTCCGCAGAGGGTTATCGGGCAGGGGGACATCTATCTGAAAAATACGGGGTTCGTTATAAACTTTTGTCAGCATTTTGTTTTCTCCTTTTTTCTTTCGTGATATACTGATTGTAACATAAAAAGGCGCACCACGCCACAACAGAAGGCGCACCGCAGCACGAACCAACCCAACGCAAATCAACCCAAAGGAGGATTTCCATGCTGACTATAAAACCCACCCCCGATTATGATGCCATTCTGCGCTGGAACGCAGGCAGGGACGAGGCTTTTCTGTTCCAATGGGCAGGCACAGCTGCCTACCGCTATCCCTTGACGAAGGAGCAGCTCATGCGTCAGTCTGCCAAGGACGGCGTTACGGTTTTCATGGCATACGAAAACGAAGTTCCTATCGGCACGATGGAGCTTTGCGATATCGACCCTGTCCAAAAAACGGGGCGCATCTGCCGCGTACTGTTCGCAGAGGAGGCGAGAGGAAAAGGACTTGCACACAGAGCGCTTTCCGCCCTTTGCGAAAAAGTCTTTGCCGAAACGGAGCTGGAGCGACTTTCCCTGCGTGTATACTGCTTCAATCTGCCTGCCATCCGCTGCTATGAGCGGCTCGGCTTTCTGGTAACAGAATATTTCGAGGAAGCAGATTCCCATTGGAACAATTATGCCATGGAGCGAAAAAAATAAGCCGTTTTTCTGTATAAAAAACACCTCTGTTTCGTTTTTTCTGCAAATTATTTTATATTAAATGCAATATATAATTGACATTAAGAAGGATATGCTGTATAACTGAAGCATAAGGAGTGTTCTCCGGAAAGCACTCCCGAGGATATCCGAAAAACACCATTTAGGAGTGATGCTTTGAAAAATCTGAAATTAAAGGCGGCAAGAGCCGCGAAGGACCTCTCTCAGGAACAGCTTGCTCAGTTGGTCGGCGTAACGCGCCAGACCATTGGCATGATTGAAGCAGGGAACTACAACCCGACGCTCAATCTCTGCATTGCCATCTGCAAAGCACTTGACAGAACGCTGGATGAGTTATTCTGGGAGGAATAAAAACGAAACGGAGGCTTTTATTATGAAACAATACCAAGACGAGAGAACCTTGCAGGTCAGAAACCGCATTTATGCCGAACTGATGCGGATTATGCTGTGTGTGGTCGTTCTCTCCTTCTGTATAAAGACATTGTATTTCCACATGGATCTTGCGCAGTGCATGACAGAATATATCCTTATGATTCTTGCGCCTGTATATCAGGCGGTGCGCATCCGCCAGACGGAGGTGGTTCTGGGGACAGGAAAGGACAGCCGCAAGCGCGCCACTCCCCTGCTGCTTTTGCTGCTGCTGATTCCGTTTTTCCTGCGCAGAAGCGAAATTGCAAACGGGAATTTTTCTTCCCTGCTGCCCCCTGTGGTCTTTATTGTTCTGTTCCTTGCTGTGTGGTATCTTTTTTCCCATGCGGAGGAAAAACGAGCAGAAAGACTGGAAAACGCTATGATGCGGAGGACGAAATCAAATAAAATCGGGAAAAAACGAAAAAAAACCTTGCGTTTTCCCGCTCTCTATGGTAATCTGTTTTAGTGTCGGTCAGTTTGCCGACAGATATGAATAATCCTTGCTCTTCTCACAGAAGAAGGGCCATTAGTCCAAAAGGAGGTGTAACCCACATGAACAAATACGAATTGGCGCTGGTTTTAAGTCCCGCACTGGACGAAGAAGGCAGAGCAGCAGAGGTAGCAAAGGTACAGGCTACACTGGAAAGATTCGGTGCAAAAATCGAAAAGGTTGATGACTGGGGCAAAAGAAAGCTCGCTTACGAAATCGCAAAGGTAAACGAAGGTTTCTACAGCTTCACAACATTCGAAGCACCCGCTGCTGCACCCGCAGAAATCGAAGCTCGTATGCGTATTATGGAAAACGTTCTGCGTTACCTGATCATCCGTAAGGACGCTTAATCAAGCGGATTGAAGGAGGTAAGATTATGAACAAAGTGATTTTGATGGGACGACTGGTAAGAGATCCTGAGGTGAGATATTCCCAAGGAGCCGAGCCCTTAGCCGTTGCCAGATACACTTTGGCGGTCAACCGCCGTTTCAAACGTCAAGGCGAGCAGGATGCCGACTTCATCGGATGCGTTGCATTCGGCAAAGCCGGTGAGTTTGCGGAAAAATACTTCAAAAAAGGTCAGATGGTCAGCATTATCGGTCGGCTGCAGGTACGCAGCTGGGATGATAACGAGGGCAAAAAACGCTGGAGTACGGATGTTGTGGTTGAGGAACAGTACTTTGCGGAAAGCAAAGCTTCCTTTGAAAGCCACAAAGATGCAGCACCGGCTGCAACCGCACCCGCGCCCAAGCAGACTGCCCCTTCCGATGGCTTCTATCCCATTGATGAAAGCATCGAAGATGATGATCTCCCCTTCTAAAAATTTGAAAAAGGAGGACTTAGAATCATGATTAGAAAACGTGGTCGCAGAAAAAAACGCGTTTGCCAGTGCTGTGCAGATAAAGTAACAACAGTTGATTACAAGGATATCAGCAAGCTGAGAAGATATGTTTCCGAAAGAGGCAAAATTCTTCCCAGAAGAATCACAGGCAACTGTGCAAAGCACCAGAGAGCGCTGACAACAGCAATCAAAAGAGCAAGACACGTATCCCTGATGCCCTATACACAGGACTAATTCGATACTGTTTCGGGCGAAGCGCAGGCTTCGCCCTTTTTTAGCAGAAAAGCAGGAAAAGCTGTAAAAAAAGTGGTTGACAAGCCCTGCTTTGTATGATATGATAAATCTCGCGTCAGACAGATGCACTTTTATGCCCAGATAGCTCAGTTGGTAGAGCAGTGGACTGAAAATCCACGTGTCACTGGTTCGATTCCGGTTCTGGGCATTTTTGCAATATTCATGAAAATCCTACTACTCGAAAAAGGAAGCAATTCGCTTCCTTTTTCTTATATGCAGAGTTTTTCAGGAGCTTTTCGATATTTTTTTGAGACCGACGCAGAAAGGCGGCAGGAAAATGAAAAAAACAGACCTTCTTCTGGTTGCAGGGGCACTTATCATCGCCGGCGGCATCTGGTTTTTCTATTCCGCAGGGGCGGAAAAAGGCAAGGGCGCGGAAATTACCGTGGACGGAGAAAGCAAGGCATTTCTCCCTCTGGGCGAAGATGACAGCATTCGCATTGATACGGATGGCGGCTACAACGTGATTACCGTGAAGGATGGGGAAGTGACCGTAAGCGAGGCGGACTGCCGCGACCAGATTTGCGTGGAGCATAAAAAAATCAGGAAAACAGGCGAAACCATCGTCTGCCTGCCTCATAAGCTTGTTGTAACCGTTACGGGGGACAAACCCGGTGATTTTGATGCGGTGGTGATGTAAAAACATGAACTACAGAAAAATTCCTTATTACGGGCTGTTTGCCGCACTGGCGATACTGATGGGCTATGTGGAGTTCATGATTCCCGTGCCTGTGCCGATTCCCGGAGTGAAGCTGGGACTGGCAAACGTGATTGTGATTATCATGCTTTATTTTATGGATGCGAAAAGCGCATTTTTTGTTTCGCTGATTCGTGTGCTGCTTTCGGGACTGCTGTTTGCAGGCTTTGCCGGCATGCTCTACAGCATGGCCGGGGCATTATGCAGCTTTGCGGTGATGGTGCTTTTGCAGAAAACGGGGAAATTCAGCATGATCGGCGTTTCCGTTGCAGGCGGTATTTTTCATAATGTCGGTCAGATTGTGGTTGCGTCGCTTGTGGTGCAGAATGTGCGGATGGCATATTATCTGCCCTTCCTGCTCGTTTCGGGCGTGGTAACGGGGGTGCTGATCGGGATTGTGGCACAGACGGCGTTAAAGCATTTAAGTCAGAAACCGCGTTTTTGACTTGGTTAGACAGAGGAATAAACAGACGGGACATTTCCCGAACCCTTTCAAATAAAAACGGATGCTTCAAAAGAAGCACCCGTTTTTTGTTTACATCATTTTCCGAAGGACATATTTTGTGATGTTGCTCATATTGATAATGCCAATCATTTTGCCATTTTCCAGAACGGGGGCTTTCTTGATATGGTTTTCGGTGAGAATCTGGCAGACCTCGCCCAATTCCATTTCCGCGCCGACGGAAATGACCTGTTTTTTCGCAATATCCCTTACCCGCATTGCCATGAGCTCCTTTGTGCGTTCCTCGAAATTCGGCAGCTCCTGCAAGGCGGAGGCATTGATAAACAGCGGCTCCACATCCGCAAGAAAGCGCAGGATATCCCCATCGGAAAGGAAGCCGATCAGGTTCTGGCTGCCATCTGTGACAGGCACGCCGCTGATTTTCTTTTCTGTGATGAGGTGCAGAGCATCGCGGATAGAGGTTTCTTCGGAAACGGTATAAACCTCCTGCTTCATGATGGCAAGCAACGGCGACTGCGCTGTTTCTTTTTTCGTAACACCGAGAATCGCGTCTCTTTGTGCGCCGCATTTTTTTGTAATCCAGCGCAGCTCCATACCGACCAGAATGGCGGCGGCAATCGTACCGATGCCGACACTGCCGAGAGAATGTAAGCAGATAAGACAGGTCACAAGAGAAATGACTACCATGGTCACGTCAAAGGCAATCTTAACCGTCGGGAAGGGCTTCTTAATGGTCTTGGAGATGGCAAGCATTGCTCCCTCCCCTGCCAGCGGAATGATATCCGCAGGGACATACCAGAACAGCCCAAAGGCAATCAGTCCCGTACTGAACAGCATCATGGCAAGGCGCACGATGAGATTTGTCGGGTCGGGGAAAAACACCATCAGCGAATTGCAGAAGGTCGTGAAATATCCGAACAGAATCCCTGCGAAAATCTGCAATAAATTTTTTGCCTGAAAGGCTCTGCGCAGTAGCAGAATCTGGAGCAGAACCAGAACAGCATGAAACAGAATTGTGGCTTTCCCCATTTCCAAGCCCACCACGCAGGTGATGGTATAGGGGATAGAGCTGACGGGCGAAACTCCCAGATTTGACTTAACCGAAATCGCCACACCAAGCGTCATAATCAAAAGCCCGATGACATAAGCCGGAATCCGCACAAAAAGGCGGCTTCCCTTTGTATTCTCCATAAAACTTTCCCCCTCTTTCTCTTTTTTCTTTTGTTTTTGTGTCCATTCATTAGACTATTCCAAGGAAAGCAGTTTGTCAACAGAATATCCAGAAAGAAGGCGTTCGGGTACTCTGTATACAAACGTGCGAAAATGCCGGAAATTGCCCGAAAAAACCGACGAAATCCACAAAAAGTCAAAAATCCCGAAAGTCCACTTGAATGAGCGGCTTTTTAGTGTTAAAATCATTTTCAACATATTAAATACAATCAGAATGGCGTATTCTATATCAAAATCGGAAAAGAATCATAGGAGGAGAAAGAAAAATGGCAATTTATTTCACAGAACCATCCAGAACCTTCAGCGAATTTCTGCTGGTACCCGGCTATTCTTCCAAGCAGTGCATGGTGGATAACGTAAGCCTGAAAACACCCGTTGTTAAATTCAAAAAAGGGGAAGAACCTGCGCTCACAATGAACATCCCTCTGGTATCCGCAGTGATGCAGGCAGTATCCGATGACAAGATGGCAGTGGCTCTGGCGAAAGAAGGCGGCATTTCCTTCATCTTCGGCTCTCAGCCCATCGCAAGTCAGGCGGCTATGGTGGCAAGAGCAAAATCCTATAAGGCAGGCTTTGTAATCAGTGATTCCAACATCAGCCCCGAAAGCACGCTGAACGATATTCTTGCACTGAAGGCAAGAACCGGTCACTCCACTGTTGCAGTTACCACAGACGGCACAGCACAGGGCAAGCTGGTTGGTCTGGTAACCAGCAGAGACTACCGCGTGAGCCGCATGGAAGGCACAGAACAGGTAAAGGATTTCATGACACCCATGGATCAGCTCATCTGGGCACCCTCCGGCACAACACTGAAGGAAGCAAACAACATCATCTGGGACAACAAAATCAACCAGCTGCCCATCGTAGATGCGGAAGGCAGACTGGAATACATGGTATTCCGTAAGGACTATGACAGCCACAAGGTAAACAAGGACGAGCTTCTGGATTCCAGCAAGCGTTATGTTGTCGGCGCAGGCATCAACACAAGAGACTTTAAGGAAAGAGTCCCCGCTCTGGTAGAGGCAGGCGTAGACATCCTGTGCATCGACTCCTCCGAGGGCTACAGCGAATGGCAGAAGGATACACTGGAATGGATCCGTGAAACCTACGGCGACACCGTAAAGGTCGGCGCAGGCAACGTAGTTGACGCGGAAGGCTTCCGTTTCCTGGCAGACTGCGGCGCAGACTTTGTAAAAATCGGTATCGGCGGCGGTTCTATCTGCATTACCCGTGAGCAGAAGGGCATCGGCCGTGGACAGGCCTCTGCTGTCATCGAGGTTGCAAAGGCAAGAGATGATTACTACAAGGAAACCGGTATTTATATTCCCATCTGTTCCGACGGCGGTATCGTTTATGATTACCACATGACACTGGCACTGGCAATGGGCGCAGACTTCATCATGCTGGGCAGATACTTCGCACGCTTCGATGAATCCCCTACAAACAAGGTGAACATCAACGGCTCCTACATGAAGGAATACTGGGGCGAGGGCTCCGCAAGAGCGAGAAACTGGCAGAGATACGACATGGGCGGCGATGCAAAGCTTTCCTTTGAGGAAGGCGTTGACTCCTATGTTCCCTATGCCGGCAGCCTGCATGACAACGTAGGGCTTTCCCTGAAAAAGGTAAAATCCACGATGTGCAACTGTGGTGTGCTTTCCATTCCCGAATTGCAGGAAAAAGCGAAAATCACCGTTATTTCCACAACCTCTCTGGTGGAAGGCGGCGCGCATGACGTTCTTCTGAAGGACAGCGCACAGATTAAATAAGAAAACAGGCAGAAGCATTGCATATATTGCCCCGAATTCAGACGAATTCGGGGCTTATTTTTTCTATTTTGCTATATCTTGCGAAAGTTTGGCGAATTGGCTTGACAGTGCCTGCACTTTTTCATACAATAGAAATAGTTAGTTTGCGAATAAATTTTTATTCAGCAAACTCTTTTTTTGATGAAAAAGCAGTTTGAAAGCGAAACAAAGGAGGAATTCGGAAAATGGAAGAAAACAAAATGGGCGTTATGCCAGTCAATAAGCTACTGATTTCCATGGCACTGCCCATGATGATTTCCATGCTGGTGCAGGCATTATATAATATCGTTGACAGTATGTTCGTTGCGCAAATCAGCGAAAACGCCCTAACGGCGGTTTCTCTGGCGTTTCCTGCGCAGAACCTGATGATTGCTGTCGGCACAGGTACAGGTGTTGGTATCAATGCACTGGTTTCCCGTTCTCTTGGGGAAAGAAACGGCGAACGCGCAAACCTGATTGCCAACAACGGTCTGCTTCTGTATGTATTAAGCGGGATTGTATTTGCGCTGTTCGGGATTTTCGGCAGCCGCCTGTTTTTCCGCGCGCAGACCTCTGACCTTGAAATTGTGGAGCTGGGGACACAGTATCTGCGTATCTGCTGTCTGCTTTCCACAGCAATTTTTTTGCAGTTCGGGTTTGAGCGTATTTTGCAGGCAACGGGCAGAACCATCTATACCATGCTGACACAGGGGCTTGGCGCAATCGTGAACATCATTCTGGACCCGATTCTGATTTTCGGGCTGTTCGGCGCACCGAAGCTTGGCGTAAGCGGTGCGGCTGTGGCGACCGTTTTCGGGCAGATTTGTGCGGCAAGTCTGGCCTGCTTCTTCAATAAAAAGAAAAATGATGATATCGTCATCAATCCGAAGAAATACCATTTGCAGGCACACGCAGTTAAGAGCATTTATGCCATCGGCGTTCCCTCCATCTGCATGGCATCCATCGGCTCTATCATGACCTTCGGCATGAATAAGATTTTGATTGGCTTCACCTCAACCGCAGCAGCCGTATTCGGCGTATACTTCAAGCTGCAAAGCTTCATCTTCATGCCTGTATTCGGCCTGAACAACGGCATGGTGCCAATCATCGGCTTCAACTACGGCGCAAGAAAGCCCGACCGTCTGATGAAAACCATGCGCCTTGCGGTGACCTATGCCGTTTCCATTATGATTATCGGCATGATTCTTTTCTGGACCTTCACACCGCAGCTTTTGGCAATCTTCAATGCCTCTGCGCAAATGCTTTCCATCGGCATTCCTGCACTGCGCATCATCAGCCTTTCCTTCCTTCTGGCAGGCTTTGATATTATCATTATCTCTGTTATGCAGGCCTTGGGGCATGGCGTGATCAGCCTGATTATTTCCATTCTGCGTCAGCTTGCGGTACTGCTGCCCGTGGCATTCATTTTCTCCAAAATCTGGGGATTGAACGCAGTGTGGATTGCATTCCCTCTGGCAGAATGTGTCGCTCTGGTGGTTACGATTCTGTTCTGGCGGAAGGTATACCGTAATGAGATTCAGCCTTTATATAACGCAGAGCGTTAAGTCGACACCCTAAGTCGAAATCAGGATTTCGACTTGCTAAGACAGAGGAATAAACAGACGAGTTCCATCAGCTTAAAAGCCTCGAAACTCGCTGTTTTCCTCGCCGGAAGTGAATTCCGACTGCGGATTCCATTTGGGAAACGGATTTGTTTCCCAAACCCTTCCGCCGCCTCAAAATTACTTTGTCTACAGCCTATGCCCCCGCACTGCCTGCGGGGGTTCTTTTTTTCTGTTCGCTTGTTCCCTCCTTTGCTTTTTGCTATACTAAAATCAATACTAATTTTTTGAGAAAAAGGAGGGCTCCCCATGAAATACATTCTTTCCTTAGACCAAGGCACAACCAGCTCCCGTGCGATTCTTTTCGACCAGAACGGGCAGATGAAAAGCGTTGCGCAGAAGGAATTTCAGCAATACTATCCCCACCCCGGCTGGGTGGAGCATGACGCTCTGGAAATCTGGGAAACACAGCTTTCGGTTGCGCGCGATGCCATTGCCAAGCTTGGCATTTCCGCAAGGGAGATTGCCGCCATCGGCATCACCAACCAGCGCGAAACCACCATCCTCTGGGACAAGCGCAACGGAAAACCGATTTATCATGCCATTGTCTGGCAGTGCAGAAGAACCGCACCCTATTGTGATTCTTTGCAGGAGCAGGGCTACACCGAAAAAATCCGCGAAAAAACAGGGCTTCTGATTGATGCCTATTTCTCCGCAACAAAAATCCGCTGGATTTTGCAAAATGTCCCCGAAGCGAAGGCACTCGCAGAAAGCGGCAATCTGCTTTTCGGAACCATTGACACTTGGCTCATCTGGAATCTGACCGGCGGACAGGTTCATGCCACCGATTATTCCAACGCCTCCCGTACCATGCTGTTCAATATCCATACGTTGGAATGGGATACCGAGCTTCTGGATCTACTGGAAATCCCACGTTCCATCCTGCCCGAGGTGCGCCCGTCCAGCGGCATTTTTGGTAGCACGCTCCCCCTTCTCTTTGGCGAAAGCATCCCGATTGCAGGGGCGGCAGGCGATCAGCAGTCTGCCTTATTCGGGCAGGCGTGCTTCTCCCCCGGCACCGCCAAGAATACCTTTGGCACAGGCGGCTTTCTGCTGATGAACACAGGAGACAAGCCCGTTTTTTCGCAAAATGGCTTAGTCACCACGATTGCATGGGGTCTGGGTGGCAAAATCACCTACGCACTGGAGGGCTCTATTTTCGTTGCAGGCGCGGCAATCCAATGGCTGCGCGATGAATTGGGGCTGATTTCCTCCGCCGGGGAAACAGAAGGACTTTGCAGAGAGGTTCCCGATACCTGCGGTGTCTATCTCGTGCCTGCCTTTGTGGGCTTGGGTGCGCCCTATTGGGACCCCTACGCGCGTGGCTGCCTAACAGGGCTGACCCGCGGCGCAAACCGCTGTCATATCGCGCGCGCGGCAGTCGAGTCCATGGCATACCAAACCTATGATGTCCTCCACGCTATGGAGCAGGATGCAGGCATTCCCCTCGCAGAGCTGCGTGTGGACGGCGGTGCGGCGGCAAATTCCTTCCTGCTGCAATTCCAGTCCGATATCACAGGCGTACCCGTTCTGCGCCCCTCCACACTGGAAACCACTGCCCTCGGCGCGGCATATCTGGCAGGGCTTGCCGTCGACTATTGGGCAGATTTATCGGAAATCCGCCGCAACTGGCAGGTTTCCGCCGCCTTCTCCCCTGCGGCAGAAAGTGAAAAAATCAAGGAAAAGCTGGCAGGCTGGCATCATGCGGTCAGACAGGCAAGGCTCTCCGATGAGGCAGAATAACTATATCTTGTTAAAATATGCCGTATATATTGATTTTATCCACCAGATATAGTATAGTATTCGGTATAAAACCCAAAATTTCGTTTCTTGCCGAAAAAGGAGGAAATCTTATGTATGTCATCAAAAAGGATCATACCCACGAAGCATGGAATGTGCAGAAGGTCGTGGTTGCAGTCAATAAATCAGCCTATCGCGCCATGGTAAAATTCACGCAGGAGGAGCTGGATTTCATCTGCTCCTTCGTGGAGGAAAAGGCGCGCTCTCTGGGGCGTGAGGGCATCCCCATCGCAGAAATGCACAATATCGTTGAGGCTGCCCTCGAGCAGGTCAAGCCGGAGGTAGCGAAAAGCTATCGGGACTACCGCAATTATAAGCAAGATTTTGTCAAAATGCTGGATGAGGTCTATAAAAAAAGCCAATCCATTATGTATATCGGGGACAAGGAAAACAGCAACTCCGACAGCGCCCTTGTTTCCACCAAGCGTTCTCTGATTTATAATCAGCTGAATAAGGAGCTGTATCAGAAATTCTTTATGACAACCGAGGAACTGCAGGCATGTCGGGACGGGTATATTTATATCCACGATATGTCCGCCAGAAGGGATACCATGAACTGCTGCCTGTTCAACGTGAAGGATGTGCTGACAGGCGGCTTTGAGATGGGGAATCTCTGGTATAACGAGCCGAAAACACTGGAGGTTGCCTTCGATGTCATCGGGGATATCGTGCTTTCCGCGGCAAGCCAGCAATACGGCGGCTTTACTGTGCCCTCCGTGGATTTGCTCCTTGAGCCATTTGCGGAGAAAAGCTACGAAAAATATTACCGCCGCTATATCGATATGGGTCTGACCGCGCGCATCGCAGACAGAGAGGCCATGAAGGATATCCAGAAGGATTTCGATCAGGGCTTTCAGGGCTGGGAATATAAATTCAATACCGTTGCGTCCAGCCGCGGCGATTACCCCTTCATCACAATGACCTTCGGCACAGGCACAGGCAAATTTGCGAAAATCGCATCCATCACTATGCTGAATGTCCGCAGAAAAGGGCAGGGCAAAAAGAACTGCAAAAAGCCTGTTCTTTTCCCGAAGCTGGTGTTCCTCTATGACGAAAACCTGCATGGCGCAGGAAAGGAATTGGAGGATGTCTTTGAGGCAGGGATTCTCTGCTCCTCCAAGAGCATGTACCCCGATTGGCTTTCTCTGACAGGTGAGGGCTATGTAGCGGAGATTTACAAGAAATACGGTGCCATCATCAGCCCCATGGGCTGCAGAGCCTTCCTCTCCCCCTGGTTTGAGCGGGGCGGCATGGAGCCTGCCGATGCAGAGGACAAGCCTGTGTTCGTCGGGCGGTTCAATATCGGCGCGGTCAGCCTGCATCTGCCTATGATTTATGCCAAGGCAAAGCAGGAAAGCAGACCCTTCTTCGAGGTTCTGGATTACTATCTGGAGCTGATTCGTCAGCTGCATATCCGTACCTATGCCTACCTCGGCGAAATGCGTGCCTCTACAAATCCTCTGGCGTATTGTGAGGGCGGTTTTTACGGCGGTCACCTGAAATTCCATGAAAAGATTAAGCCGCTCTTAAAAACGGCGACAGCGTCCTTCGGCATTACGGCGCTGAATGAATTGCAGGAGCTCTACAACGGCAAATCTCTGGTTGAGGACGGGCAGTTTGCGATTGATACCCTACAGCATATCAATGATAAAATTGCGGAATACAAGAAGGCGGACGGCAATCTTTACGCCATCTACGGCACGCCTGCGGAAAGCCTCTGCGGCTTGCAGATTACGCAGTTCCGCAAGAAATACGGCGTGATTGAGCATGTTTCCGACCGCCCCTACGTTTCCAACAGCTTCCACTGCCATGTGACCGAGGATATCACCCCGATTGAAAAGCAGGATCTGGAAAAGCGCTTCTGGGATTTATCCAACGGCGGCAAAATTCAATATGTAAAATACCCGATTGATTATAATTTGGATGCCATCCGCACCCTTGTGCGCCGTGCCATGAAATTAGGCTTTTATGAGGGGGTCAATCTTTCCCTTGCCTATTGCGATGACTGCGGGCATCAGGAGCTGGAAATGGACGTTTGCCCGAAATGCGGCAGCAAAAATCTTACAAAAATCGAGCGCATGAACGGCTATCTTTCCTACTCCCGCGTGAAGGGGGATACCCGTCTGAATGACGCAAAAATGGCTGAAATCGCAGAAAGGAAGAGTATGTAATGCGGTATCATAATATTACAAAGGACGATATGCTCAACGGCGAGGGGCTGCGTGTGGTGCTCTGGGTGAGCGGCTGTTCGCACCACTGCGAGGGCTGTCATAACGCCGTCACATGGGACCCTGATGGGGGGCTTGTCTTTGATGCAGCGGCAGAGGAGGAGCTGTTCTCCCTGCTCTCCCGCGACTATATCAGCGGCATTACCTTCAGCGGCGGCGATCCGCTTTATACGGGCAATCGGGAGGAAATCGAACGGCTGGCGAGGAAGGTCAAGCTGGAATACCCGGAGAAGAATGTCTGGCTGTATACAGGCTACCGCTGGGAGGAAATCAGCGCACTGCCGCTGATGCAATACATTGATGTGCTAGTGGATGGAAAATTCATCGCAGACTTGAAGGATACCAAGCTGCACTGGAAGGGAAGCTTCAATCAGCGCATCATTGATGTGCAGAAATCCCTGCAAAGCAGCTCCCTTTACCTATACCATGCAGAATGAGAGAGGAACGAGATATGGAAAAAATCAAGATTAAATATCTGAGCGATAAAATCGAAAGACTGCGCTACATTGACGGGAAATCCGACTGGATTGACCTGCGTGCGGCAGAGCGTGTAGAGCTGAAAAAGGGCGAATTTCAGCTGATTCCGCTGGGGGTTGCCATGCAGCTGCCACAGGGGTTTGAGGCGCATATTGTGCCGCGCAGCTCGACCTTCAAGAACTTCGGCATCATCCAGACGAACCACTGCGGCATCGTGGATGAGAGCTACTGCGGCAACAATGACCAGTGGTTCATGCCGGCATTTGCGCTCCGGGATACGGTGATTGAGGTGAATGACAGAATCTGCCAGTTCCGCATATTTGAGCATCAGCCGACGCTGACATTTGAGGAAACAGACGACCTTGGGAACGAGGATCGCGGCGGACTCGGCTCGACCGGAAAGCAATAAAAACGGCGGACTTTACTGGACAAAGTGGACAGATTGGACACCCATTGGACACCAAAAAGACGGGGTGTGGACACCCCTGCGGACACAGAAAAAAAGTGATTTTCCAAACGGAAAATCACTTTTTTTGTTTAGGGTTTTTATTCTTTTACCAGAGAATATGTAATCGTTACATCTTTACCATTAACTTTACCCTTAATCGTAATTGTAGTACCATCCTCTACATCTGCAAGGCTGCTTTCGTAGAATTTGATACCAACGCTATAATTTTCTGTTACAGTACCAAATTCAGTCTCACTAAAGGAAAAACTGAAAGTAGCCTTTGTAAACTTCTTATCATTGCCAACCTGCACTTCTGTAATGCTATCGACGAAAGAAGCTAAATCATTTTCATTATCGAAACCATTAAAACGCATTTCATAGAATTTGCCATTCCAATCTTGTTTCAGTTTGCATTCTTTTACCGTAATGCCGCCGTTATCGGGTGTTTCGGGGGTACCAGGGGCAGTTGTGCCGCTATCACCGCCGCCGCTCTCGCCGCCTGTGCTGCCACCTGCCTTTTTGATTGTGTAGGTCAAATCAGCATAGCCTTCTGCTGTAATGACAATTACAGTATCCTTAGTTGTATCAACGCCATTGACTGCCAAATCCAGAATATCATAAGCGGATGTACCGTAAGCGTCATTTTCCGCTTTTACTCTGAATGTGCTTTCTTTCATATAGGTGCTTTCTTTGGTATATGTATCGCCGTTTACAGTTACGCCTGTTACCTTATTCAGATATGCTGTAAGCTCTGTGCCGCTGATTGTGCCAAAGCGCAGTCTGTAGTAATCACAATCTTCAAAGAAACCGCTCTTTGTAGTCAGTTCTGCCTTTTCAACTGTAGGAGCTGTCAGCTTACCCTCGTCGGGGTCGGTTGTACCGCCGCCATCACCTTTCAGTGTATAGGTCATTGTTTTGTAACCCTTCGCCTCTACAGTAATCAGAGTACCCTTTTCTGCATCAATGCCGTTTACAGCCAAATCCAAAGCATCCTTATAACCGCCATAGGTGGAATCTGCAATCTTTGTACGATAGTTATCATTCTGGAAGTAAATGCTTGTTGCTTCTGTGTATGCTTTCGTGCCAACGGTTACCTTTTTGATTGCGCCCAGATATGTATCCAAGTCCTTACCCTCCAGACCGCTGAAGGTCAGACGGTAATAATCAGTGCTTTCCAGTAAACCATCCTTGTCTTTCTTTTCATGCTTTGCAACGGAAGGTGCTGTTTTCAGAGGTGTTGTTCTCTCTACTGTAAATTCTTCTGTTGTCAGTGTTTCATAGTGGTTTGCAGATACGGAAACGGTATAGATACCGGGTTCTACGTTTTTCAGTGTGATGGTTTTGCCATCTTCGCTTACTACATAGTAAACAGCATTGCTGCCTTCATAGCCCTGATGATATACTGTTTTTTCCGTGCCGTCGCTGTTTTTCAGCACAACGCCGCTGAGGTTTTTCAGAAAATCCCCTTCGGAATTTGTTACTGTGATGACAACATCCTGCCCTTCGCTGATAGGTGTTGCTACAGAAAGGGACAGTTCTTTTTCTGTTTCCTTCGCATAATCAATGGTAACAACATTGCTGAGGTAGCCTGTTGCATCTACTGTGATTTTATTTTCGCCGATTTTCAGTGCGTCTGCTTTGATTGTAATCTTATTGCCTTCGATGGTATAAGCATCTGCGCTCAGTTCCTGCCAGTTATCATTCAGATACAGCTTTGTAATCTTGCCCATGTAAGCATCTGCATTTTCAAAGGTAATTTCAACATCCTGATTTTCCTTTGTCTCGCCTACTGTAGCCTTGGGTGCTTCCAATCTGCCATAGGTATTGCTGTGCTGAATATCACCCAGCAGACCATCTTCCAGAACCTCTTTTACTGCGGAAGGTCTGTTCGGTGTTGTTTTCACATCGCCTGCCGCAATATATTCTGCGTAGCCAAGCCATTCGGCACCTGCTACCTTTGCATCATTAACTGCATTCAGATAGCCTGTATGGGTGTTATAAGTTGTATCACCCTGATTAAATACTGCGTCGCAGATTACATTGTACCAGTTATCTACTACCTTTGTTGCTGCCGCGCAGGTTACGCCCATTTCTTCCAACAGCAGTGCATTTGCCAGCAGGTCGCTATCGAACAGCAGGTCTGCGGAAACCATATAGCCGCCGCTGCTGTCGGAAGAACCACCGCCGCTGCCGCTGCCTGTAGCGTGTGTCATTACGTCATACGCTGCGGACTGATAAACTACAGCTGCCTGCTTGGAGGATACATCCTTACCGCCTGTTACGTTGAAGCTCTTGCTGAATTCCTTAAAGCCGTTGCTGCGGATTGTGATGGTATAATTGCCGTTATAAGGCAGGTTATTCACGCCTTCTTCTGCGTTCACATCGTTATACAGAACGAACAAATCGCCGAAAAGGAAATAATCGTTGATATAACGCAGTTCCTTTGTATCCCCCTTCGGGTCTGTCAGTGTTACGCTTTCGATGGGAGTTGTGATTGCATACGTCATATCCTTTACATCGAAATGCAGGTTTCTGCCGGAAACTGCGGTTTCTCTCAGAAGGAGTGTAGGTGCTTTTTCATTTACCACATGGATGGGAACCAATACGGATGCCTTATCGCCGCCATTGGATTTTACGCGTACATAGTAATGACCGTTATTGCGGAAATTGCTCTGTCCGATGGGAATGGTCAGTTCGCCAACCTTATTGTTATAGTGGGCAACATCCCCTGCCGATGTATAGGTCAGATTGGAGTTGATTGTGTTCTTGTTTTCGTTATACTCTACCAGCTCCAGCTTGTTAATGCCGTTGAACCATGCTTTTTCTTCATCGGTATTGAAGTTGAACATAATGGTTACATTGCCTACAACCTCACCAAAGCTTTCGCCATCCTTTACTTCCGCATCGGGGGAGTAATAGGGATGTGCGTTTGCTTCTTCTGTCAGATTAAAGGTTGTTCTTGCGGGATTGATACGAACATTGCCGTCCTTATCGTAGTTTGTCAGATAATAATCCCATGCTGCAACAGCACCATGCGCCCATACATACTTAGGCAGATACTGTGTGCCTGCATAAACGGATGCCGCACCGCTGCCGTTCAGATTGATGGTCTGTGTTTTATCACCGCTCTTGATAACAACCTGCTTGGGTGTCCTTACCAGAGGCAGCTTTGCGATTGTGCCGTCTGTGGTTACCTTGGACAGTTTCGCTGTTACATCTGTGCCGTCAACCGTTACGGAAGTTACTTTTTCTATGCTATAGCCATCCTTGAATGCCAGAGGCAACCACGTACCCATATCGGTGCTTTCTACCACTGCTTTTTCTGCATCCACGATAGCCTCTGCGGTTACTGTGCTGCCGCTATTGGAGCTGCCGCCGGAGGAGGAGCCACCGCCAGAGGAGGAACCGCCGCCGCCGGAGGTTTTCTTAGTATTGGTTTTGGGGGCTTCATCTGCTTTGGCTTCTTCTTTATTTTTATCATCAGAAGCAGCGGAGGAGCCATAAAATTCCTGCATACGATACAGCAGCTGTGCAAATTCTTCTCTTGTTACCTGCTGTGTGGGGCGAAGGGTCTTATCCTCATAGCCTGACGCATAGCCCTGTGCAATCATTGCGGAGATTGCCGCCTTTGCCCAGCTGCTGATGCTGCCTGCATCGTTATAGGATGCAAGTGTGCTTTCATCGCCGCCTGTTACGGAAAAGGCTCTGACCAGAATGGCAAACAGCTCCTGTCTGGTTACGGGGCGATCGGGGTAGATGGAATCTCCATCGCCATAGAGGATATTCAGCTCGACTGCCTTTGCCATGGAGCCGGCATACCATGCGTTTTTATCCGCGTCGGTGAAGTTATCCAGCACGCTGACATCGCCTGCGCCTGTTTTCATCGCGCGAGAGAGGATTGCCGCCAGCTGTGCGCGTGTTAAGGCAGCCTTCGGCGCGATTTTATCCTCGCTTACTCCTGTGATAAAATTATTCTTAACAGCAAATTCCATTGCGTCCTTGGACCAATTCTGCGGAAAATCAGAGTAATCCGCAGATGCGGCAGCATAAGCCTGACTGCTCAACAGTACAGATGTGCAAAGTACGCCCGACAGCAATCGGTACATTCCTTTGTTCTTCATAAAATTCTCCTTTCGTTTCCCTTCCCTATTACCTTTTTTTGTGTCTGCAAGATTAAAAATGATTGTTTTTAAAGAATCATTCTACTGTTAGTTGTATCTAACTTTCAGCAGTTTATCATCTGTAATATTCGCTTGTCAAGGCAGATTCTTCCAAAAATACACTTGTTGAAAAATGTTTTCATCTTTTGATTTTATTGCAAAAAAGTCTCATTTTTGGTAGAATTTTTATTTTTGCAGCAAAAAAACAGACGAACCGCTTTCGCAAATTCGTCTGTTTTTTATTGATTCGATTTTCTTAAATACCTTTTGATTGCTTACTGCAGGGGTGCTACTGCGCCGCCGTAGGTGTTATTGATGAAATCAACCACTGTCTGACCATGCAGAACTTCCATCAGTTCAGCAATGCCGGGCAGATTTTCGTTGCCTTCTTTTACTACAACTACGTTGCCGTATGTCTTAGCTGCTACGGATTCTGCATCCTCTGTTGCCAGAGCGTCATCCTGTGTCAGCTTATTCTGCAGCGCATAGTTTGCATTGATTGCTGCGAAGCCCAGATCGCTCAGGGACAGAGGCAGCTGTGCAGCTTCCATTTCAACGATTTCCAGATTATAGGGGTTTTCTGTGATATCCAGCTTTGTTGCGGTTACGCCTGCATCGGGATTCAGCTTAATCAGACCATTTGCTTCCAGAAGCAGCAGCGCACGACCGCCGTTTGTAGCGTCATTGGGGATACCAACCTTTGTGCCGGCGGGGATATCCTTCAGATCCTTTACAGTGCCGGCATAGATGCTCATGGGTTCAAAATGAACCTTGCCAACTGCTACCAGATGTGTACCCTGTTCCTTATTGAACTGTTCCAGATAAGGGGTGTGCTGGAAGTAGTTTGCATCCAGATCACCGGATTCTGTTGCCAGGTTAGGCTGTACATAATCTGTAAATTCAACGATATCCAGCTTGATGCCTTTTTCTGCCAGTTCATCCTTTGCTGCATTCAGGATTTCAGCATGGGGTGTGGGAGAAGCACCGATTTTCAGTGTGATTTCCTCTTTGTTGCTGTCATCGTTTGTTGCTGCGTCATCAGAGCCACCGCAAGCT
>OLGI01001208.1_pt1 | contig 23115 bp, 20 predicted proteins | sample 1605221 | NCBI WGS metagenome assembly OLGI01 (sample SAMEA3888915, study PRJEB22519) | human gut metagenome | biome: human gut; feature: human-associated habitat; material: faeces | place: Denmark | collected 2010 | reverse complement strand
GAGCTCCGCATGGATGGCGAAGCCGTCTATTACGGGCTCAACGCACTTTCCCATAACGTCATCATGGCAAACCGGAAAAAGCTCAAAAACCCCAACGGCCTGTTCCTCGGCGTGCCGGGCTCCGGCAAATCCTTTGCCGCAAAGCGAGAGCTTGTGAACGTGTTCCTTGCCACCCGTGACCGGATCATTGTGGTGGACCCGATGGGCGAATACTCGCCCCTTATCAAGCGGCTGGGCGGACAGGTCATCGAGATCGCCCCGGACAGCCCCCACCACATCAACCCGATGGACATTGACCTGAGCTTTGACGAGGAAAACCCGATGGCGCTGAAAGCCGACTTTATCCTGTCGCTGATGGAGCTGATCGTCGGCGGCAAGGATGGCTTGCAGCCGGTGGAGCGGACCGTCATTGACCGCTGTGTACGCCAGATGTACCGGGAACATTTGCAGGACCCGGAAACAAGCAAAATGCCGACCCTCCAAACCCTGTATGACCTGCTCTGTTCCCAGCCGGAGGGCGAGGCGGTGCGGCTGGCAACGGCCCTTGAAATTTATGTGTCGGGTTCCCTTAACGTGTTCAACCATGAAACCAATGTGGACCTGAACCGCCGTCTGGTATGCCTTGACTTGAAAAAGCTGGGGGCCGGGCTTCGGACGATTGCCATGCTCATTATGCAGGACTTGGTAAACTCGCAGGTGTCTATGAATTTCCTGCGTGGTATCGCCACATGGTGCTACTTTGACGAATTTCATGTGCTGCTCCGTGACCGTCTGACGGCAAGCTATTGTGTGGCGATCTGGAAAATGCTGCGAAAAAAAGGGTGCGTTCCCAGTGCTTTAACGCAGAACGTAAAGGATTTTCTGGCAAGCCCGGAGATCGAGAACATCTTTGAAAACTCGGACTTCCTTGTGCTGCTCTCGCAGGCACAGGGCGACCGGCAGATTTTAGCCAAACAGCTTGGGATCAGCCCCCACCAGCTTTCCTATGTGACCCATACCAATTCCGGCGAAGGGCTGCTGTTCTTCGGGAATACCACCATCCCGTTTGTTGACCGCTTCCCGCAGAATACCGAGCTGTACGCCATTATGACCACCCGCCCGGAGGACAAAAAACAGGAAATGAACCGGGCATAACGCACTTCGGGCCATGCTGGCCCGAGGTTTGGAAAGGAGGGATACGTCATCGGAAAGAAACCGGACAAACGGAATTTTCAGAGGCCGGGGCCGACGGAGAATACCGGGGGCAATCGCCCCGGACCGGCTGAACGGGAAGGGCCTTCCCCCGCACCATCCCGACGCCTGCGGTTTGAGGACGAGGATACCGGACAGGACAGCCCTTCGGGCCACGATGGCCCGAAGTCCAAAAGCGGCAAGTTTCAAGAGGACAGCCGGAAAAGCCGTCCCTCTGACCGCATGAGGCAGGAAGATGAAGCGGGCGGGCCGCAGGATACCGGCAAGGCACAGGAGCCGGAGGGCTCCGCCGAGAAGGCCGGGAGCAAAAAGGACAAGTACCAGAAAGCACAGGCAAAAGCGGAACACGCCGGGGAAAAGCTGGGAAAGGCCCGGGAGAAACTGGACAAGACCGAGGCAAAACGGGCAGCGAAGAAGCCGCCGGGGCTTGCAAAAAAGGCAGTCCGGGGAGCCCGTACAGAAGCATGGTTCTATGTCCACAACAAGATACACGAGGTCGAGCATGAAAATGTGGGTGTGGAAGGAGCCCATAAATCCGAGCTGACCGCAGAGGCCGGAACCCGGAAACTGACCCGCTATGCCAAACGCCGCTGGCAGGAACACCCGGCCCGGAAGGTGGCAAAGTGGGAACGGAAGGACATAAAAGCCCGGGCCAATGTGGATTTTCAGAAGATGGCCTCCGAGCACCCGGAGCTTACCAGCAATCCGCTTTCCCGTGTGCAGCAGAAATGGAAACTGAAACGCCGGTATTCCAAAGAAGCAAAGGCGGCTGCAAAACAGGGCGCAAAGGCCGCAAAGAAAACCGCTGCCGCTTCGGGAACTGCGACCCGTCGGGCGGCGCAGTTTGTGACCCGTCATCCCGTGGCGGTGCTGGTCCTGCTCCTGCTGTTGCTGCTCTGTTTTCTTGTGTCGGCGGTAAGCTCCATCTTTCCCACGCTTGGCAGCGGCCTTGCCAATGCGTTATCCGGCACCTCCTACGCCTCGGAGGATACGGACCTGCTGGGCGTGGACGAGGACTACACGGCACTGGAAAACGAGCTGGCGCAGACGGTAGCGAACATCGAAAGCACCCATCCCGGCTATGACGAGTACCGCTATTCCGTGGACGAGATCGGCCATAACCCCTATGAGCTGGCGTCCTATCTCTCGGCAAAGTACCATGTGTATTTCCGGGAACAGGTGCAGGACGAACTGCGGGAGATCTTCGAGGCACAGTATGAGCTGACCTTGACGGAGAAAGTCGAGATACGCTACCGCACCGAAACCAGCACCGACCCGGAGACCGGGGAAACCACCACCGAGGAAGTCCCCTATGAGTATTACATTCTCAATGTGACCCTCACAAACAAGACGCTGCCCGCCGTGATCCTGCCGAGGCTTAACGAACAGCAGCGGGAAATCTACACCGTTATGCAGCAGCTCAAAGGCAACAAACCCTATCTGTGGGAAGGGATTTACAACGGCGGCGAAGATACCGGCCCCAGCTATGAGATACCCGGCGAGGCGCTGGATGACCCGGCTTTTGCGGCGCTCATGGAAGAAGCCACAAAGTACATCGGCTGGCCCTATGTGTGGGGCGGCTCCAGCCCGTCCACCTCCTTTGACTGTTCGGGCTTTGTCTGCTGGGTGTACACGGCCAGCGGCGTCCACAACCTGCCCCGTACCACGGCGCAGGGCATTTATAACCAGTGTGCTATCATTTCCCCCTCCGAGGCAAAGCCCGGCGACATTATCTTTTTCACGGGAACCTATGACAGCCCCGGCCCTGTGTCCCATGTGGGGATTTATGTGGGCGACGGGATGATGCTCCATTGTGGTTCGCCCATCCAATACGCAAACATCAATTCAAGCTACTGGCAGACACATTTCTATGCCTTCGGGCGTTTGTGAGCCAGAGGAAAGGAGTCCTTGCATGAACAAGATCGACAAGCTCGATAAGGAACTGGAAAAAGCCCGGGAGAAGGCTGCCGAGTGGCAGGCCAAAATCCGGGAGCTGGAAAAGCAGAAACAGGAGGAAGAAAACAGCCAGATCGTGCAGGCGGTGCGCTCCCTCAAACTGACGCCCGCCCAGCTTATGGCTTTTCTGAATGACCCCAAAAACAGCCTTACCGCTTCGGGCCATACTGACCCGAAGCCGGAGGCACCCGAAAAGGAGGACACAGCCCATGAAGAAAACTAAATACCGCAGGCTGGCGGCGATGGCTGCCAGCCTTTTGTGTTGCCTGATCTTTACGGTCCCGGCCTACGCCCAGAGCAGCGAGCCGCAGCCGGAGGCAGCTCCCGCCCCGGCGGAAACCGAAGCGGAGCCGGAAACACAGAACCCCTTTACCCCGGACGGGACGGGAACCGTGGTGGACAACGCCACCGACGAGGATGGAAAGGAGTTCTACACCATCACCACAGCAGACGAGAGCGTGTTTTATCTGGTGATCGACAAACAGAAAACCAGCGAGAACGTCTATTTCCTCAATACCGTTACCACAGACGACCTTCTGCCTCTTGCCGAACAGGGTAAGGAACCGCCCAAAGAAGTGACCCCGGAGCCAGAGCCAAAGCCCACCGAACCTGTGGAGGAAGTACCGAAACCCGAGCCGGAGAAAAAGGACAGCCCCCTTCTCTCTCTGCTCCTGATCGGTGCGGTGGTGCTGGCCGGCGGTGGAATTGGTTACTATTTCAAGATTTACAAGCCGAAGCATGAGGCCCCGGATTTGGAAGATGATTACTGCGAATATGAGGACGGGGAGCTGGAGGAGATCGCAGAGGAACCCGAGGACGAAGATACCCCGCCGTGGGAGGAAGATACGGAGGAATGAGAATGAATTTTACAAGCAGCCCTTTTGAACGAATGATGAAGGAAGTACCGCACCCCGGCTGGGACAATGACGACCCTTGTAAGGGATGCCGTTATTACAAGGAGTGCAAAGGAAAGAAAAAACAGTGCCGGAAGAAGTTCCGGGCGCTGATCGTGGAGCCCCGCCCTTCGGGCCATCGTGGCCCGAAGTCATAAATGGACGCCCGGGAGCTGACCCGTGACGAGAAGAAGAAAATCCGCACTCTGGTCACGGGGATGTGCGCCAACTATGACCGGGAAAGCGGCCTGTGCCTTCCTCTTGACTGTGCCTGCTATATGCTGCACAAGTGCTGGACAGGAGCATACTGCCGTTATTTCCGTGAGGCTGTCCTGCCCCTTGACCCGGAGCTTCAAGCGGCGCTGACAACGGAAGGCATCTCCCCGGAGCTGCGGGCCTGTGCGGTCTGCGGAAAGGCGTTTTTGCCCGAGGGGCGTCAAGCCTACTGTTCCGACGCCTGCAAGGCCGAAGGGAACCGCCGGAAAAGCCGGGAACGCATGAGGAAAATGCGGGAGAAAAGGCCGGGCGGCTGTTACGATTTGCCGCCTCCAAAGGCTTGACATTCCGGGCTTTTTTGAGGGTGTTTCCGGGGTGGGAATATCTTATTACATTCCTCCCCGGTCTGCCCTCTTATTTCGTAACATCCAGCACTTCGGGTCATGTTGGCCCGAGGCACAGAAAGGAGGGATCTCTTGGAGACAGTACAAGGATATGTGATTTTGAAAGCTGCCACCTTTGAAACCGGACACGGCTTTGCGCTGGGGCATAATCCGGGAGCGCCGAGCCCCTTTGTGACCTGGCAGTTTACCGAGGGGGAAAACGGCCATCGGGATTACTACTGGGGCCGCTATGGAACCAGTCAGGCGTGGGCGCAGAGGGACTTTGACCGCCGGGTGGACGACTATCAGCAGTTTTACCATGCGGCGGTCAAGCATACCGAGCTGGGACCGGAGGGCGTTTACCGCTATTATTCCACCCAGCGGCCCGTGGACATAGGAACTTACCCGAAGCCGCCGGATAACCAGCCTCTTTCCATCGTCAACTACGATGATGACAGGCGGCGTCCTGTGGCAGACGGCAGGCTGATGGCATGGGGCGAACTGACCTACGCAAAGCCGCTGACCGAAAAGCAGATGGAGGATTATGAACTGAAACCAGCACCGGGCAATCCTGACCGGGTGCGCACATCCATTACCGCCCGGCTCAAAGAAGGAACCAGAGGGCAGGAACCCCCGAAGGAGCCCGGCCAGAAGCGGAGCCATAAAAACCATGAGGAACGATAAAGGAGGATCGCCATGCACGAAAAAGACAACTATCTGAAAACCGCCGAGCTCTCCACAGAGCAGAACTGCAACATGATCGACGGCGTACCCAACAACACGCCCATCCAACCCACGCCCCCGGAGCTGGACGCAAAACCGCTTGATAAGGTAAAGGAACCCAAAGAGCGCCGGAAAGGCCGGGAGCTGGAACGCTGATGGAGAACCGCAAGCGGAATGTCCATCTGCACGTCATGGTAACGCCGGACGAGCTGGCAGCCATCCATGAACGGATGGCTGAGGCGGGCATTTCCAACGCCGGGGCTTATGTACGGAAAATGGCTCTGAATGGGTATATCCTGCACATCGACCTTGCGCCCGTAAAAGAGCTGATCTCTCTGCAACGGCGCTGTTCTAACAATCTCAATCAGGTTGCCATACACGCACATACCTATGGCGTGTACCCGGAGGAAATCGACGGATTGAAGCGGGACTATGAAAAGCTGTGGGGCGAGGTGTCAAAGGTGCTGCGGGAGCTTTCCGAGCTGGTGGCAAAGTAAGACGAGGGCGGCAGGCTTCCGTTGCGGGGCTTGCCGCCCTGCTCTTTTTTTACCACTTCGGGATATGCTGGCCCGAGGATTGACGGAGATAGAGTTCAGGTGTAGACTAAAATAAAAAACCTCAAGATGGATAGGGGAACAAAAATGAACAATACAAAAAATTATGCAAATCAATGGGATGTAAGCGCTCAATTCTTTTATGAAAAGGGTTATTACTCTTGGATGGCGCAGAGAATAAATAAATTCCAAACCGTTGTCGAAGTTGGATGTGGTACTGGATACAGTACACTGGCATTAGTCGAAAACGGACACAAAGTAATTGCGATTGATAAAAATCGTGATTGTATTGCAAAAGCAAAGCAATTACTTTTGAATAGAGGTATTGCAGAAGATAGCGTAATATTTGTAGAGGGAGATATTGCGGAAGATTCTTTTAGAAGTAGGATTACTTCTACATTTGAATTTGATGTTGTACTCTGCTGGAATGTTGGCTCTTATTGGAGCAAAGAAATGATCGAATACTATCTTCCATATATGCTTGAATATGGTTTGAATAGATTTCAGATAGTGCAAAACCCTGAATCGTCATATTCAGAGTTGATTTTATGGGAAACGTGCAGATTAGCTAAGGCAAAGCAAGTAGCTGTTCATATTGTCGATAGAGGGGCTGAAACCCTCAATGAACAGAACGACCCGTATTACAAGACACTAAGGGATGAATTTGGATACAAAGAAATTATATATGCAAATCAAAATGCGCTAACTATATCCAAAGGAGGTCGCATGTTAGCAACCAATGGTGTTGTAAACACAGAGAATTTCTTGGATATTATGTTCGTTTCGATACTAATGCAATAATGATTTTGAATACGCATAAACAAGGGAGTGACAGTAGGTACTCCCTTGTTTATTTCCCTTCGGGCCAGCATAACCCGAAGCTCTGGGACAGGATTTACTAATCTTTTGCAACATTTATGTCCCCGGGCAGGCATGATAAAATAGAGGTAGGAAGGATAGATAAAGGAGGTTTTGAAGATGAAGATACTGCTGAAAATATTGGTTGCTCCCTTTGCTTTAGCGTTGTCCCTTCTGGCGGCTCTGCTGGTGTTCCTGTTTGATATTTGTGCCGTCCTGCTGACGATTGCCTCTGTGATCCTGGCGGTGCTGGGTGTCGCTCTTTTTTTCACGCCGACGCCCATAGGCGGGATTGTATTTCTGTTTCTTGCCTTCCTTCTTTCGCCGTATGGACTGCAAGCGGCGGCGGGCTCCCTTCTTTGGGCGCTGGACGGAGGCAAATCCGCTCTGTACCGGTTTCTGGCAAGTTAAGCAGCCTCGGGCCATACTGGCCCGAAGTCGGGGCGGTCTGGACGGGCCGCCCTTTTTCATAGAAGGGAGGGATGATTTCTGGCTACCACAACTTTGTTGCAGCGCCATGCAGGCGAAGGCGAAACGATTGCCGAGGCTATCCGGGATTGTCTGGACTATGGCAAAAACCCGGAGAAAACAGAAAGCGGAAAGTATATCTCCACTTATGAGTGCGACCCCGCCACCGTGGCGGACGAGTTTCTTTTGGCGAAAGCCAGCTATGCCGCTATGACGGGCCGGGAACAGAAGAAAGAAAATAATGTGCTGTGCTATCAGATACGACAATCCTTCTATCCGGGCGAGATCACCCCGAAGGAGGCGAACCGTATCGGCTATGAGCTGGCTATGCGCTGGACAAAGGGGCGGCACGCTTTTATCGTTACCACGCACACCGATAAGCAGCACATCCATTGTCACATTTATTACAACTCCACCACCCTTGACTGCACCCGGAAATTCCGAAATTTTTGGGGCTCCAGCTTCGCCCTTCGGCGGCTCTCTGACAGGCTGTGCCTTGAAAACGGGCTATCCATCGTGGAGAACCCGAAGCCCCGGAGCAAGGGCAAGTATCGGAACTATGGAGAGTGGCAGAAAGACCGGAAAGGGCCGCTTTCCTATCAGGACCGACTGCGCCTTGCCATTGATACTGCGTTGGCGGAACGCCCCGCTGATTTGGACGAATTTCTCAATTTGATGAAGCGGGCCGGGTATGAGGTCAAGACGGTTCGGGGCGGCGGTATCAGCTTCCGGCTGACCGGGCAGGGACAGGAACGCTTCACCCGTCTGCGTGCCTCCACGCTGGGGGACGGCTACGACTTGCAAGATGTTCTGTCCGCCATTGAGGGCAAAGAAAAACGCCCCGGGCGCTCGGAGCGGAAAATCAGTCTGGCGGTGGATATTCAAGCAAAGCTGGCTGCCGGTAAGGGGCCGGGATATGAACGCTGGGCGAAGGTATTTAACATTAAGCAGATGGCCGCCGCTCTTGCCTATATACAGGACAATAACCTGACCGATTATGAGCAGTTGGCGAAGAAAGCCACCGAGGCGGCAGACCGTTTCCATGTTATTTCCGAACAGGTCAAGCAGACGGAACAGGCCATGAAAACCAATGCTGGGCTAAAGGCCGCAACGGTTCAGTATGCCAAAACCCGCCCAGTCTTTGAGCAGTATAAGGCGACGAAGTACAGCCGGAAATTCCTTGCGGAGCATGAGGCCGACCTTGAACTGTACCGGGCTGCACAAGCGGAAATGCGCTCTCTGCTGGGCGGGGCGAAGCTCCCTAAAATGGATGTGCTGAAGGAGGAAGGCCGCAAGCTCACAGCAAAGAAAAAACAGCTCTATGGAGAATACCAGAAGGCACGACGGGATATGCAGGAGATCGTCACGATCAAGGCGAACATTGACACTCTGATGGGCTACACCGAACCGGGAAGAAAGCAGGAAAAGGAGCGTTAAGGTTATGAAAACAAGGAGCAAAGCGACGCTGACACTTCGGGCCATGTTGGCCCGAAGATACGGGTTTGGGGCGAGCCCCAACAAGCCGCCTTTGTGCCACTTGTGGCCACAGAGGCATTGCTTGCCACTTAGCGGCAGCCCCTAAAATGGCGCAAAAAAACAGAGGCCCTTATTCTGGAACCTCCGTTTCTCTGGCTTTCTTAATGCCCTCGGCTGTGGCTTCTATCACGACAAGCTCTTTTTCATTCATGGAGTTTAGAAGAACATCAATGTGCTTTCTGCAAGAGCTTGACCTTGCCCCTCCGTCCGCATGAATAAACTGGTCAACTGAAACGTCAAACATAGTAATGAGTTTAACAAAAAGGTCGAAACTGGGATACTGACCTTTGTTCTCAATATTCATAATGGTACGGGAGTCACGGTCTACTAATTCCGCAACATAGGCTTGTGTCCAGCCCTTTTCTTCTCTGGCTCTTTTGAGAGCCGCCCCGAGGCCGTGAAAGTCAAACCTTCTTTCATCTTGGTTCATTCTCATATCACCCTATATCATTCTACATTTCGTGTTAGATTATGAGAATGTAATGAAATTTTACATTTAGTAGTATTTAATTTCATCTATTCGTTCAGATTGACTTGCCCGGACCAAATAAGTGAATTATAATTTTCTTATAGCAATTCATCTCTCATTTTTGTGCAAACATTGAGAGGAAAATAGCAATTATATTCGCTATGATAAGGGAGGAAATAAATTTGGATTGGGTAAAACAGCTTAATATTGCGATTAGATATATCGAAGATCATCTGACAGGAACCATAGAGTATGACGAACTGGCAAAAATGCTTTGTTGCTCTACTTATCAATTTCAGAGAATGTTTGCCTTTATGAATAATGTTCCTTTATCCGAATACATACGCAGAAGAAAATTGTCGTTAGCTGTGGCGGATATTCAAAAAGGAGAGCGAGTCATAGATGTTGCTTTGAAATATGGCTATTCTTCCCCAACGGCATTTAGCCGAGCATTTCAATGTCTCCACGGGATTACCCCCTCTGAGGCAAGAAAAAAGGGAACATTATTAAAAACATACCCTCCAATTAGTTTCAAGCTGACTATCACAGGAACAGAAGAACTAACTTATCGGATTGAGGAACGATCTGCTTTTGAAGTAGCAGGTGTCTCTATGTTATTGGATAAATCTCTGGAAAAAAATTTTTGTACTGTTCCACAGTTTTGGGATAACGCTGTACAGGATGGTACTCTTGCAAAACTTAATTCCTTAGACAAAGGCGAAGTTTGCGATTTGCTGGGGATAAGTGTTTGCGGGGATTATGAGACATGGAAATACTATATTGCAGTTGCAACATCTGAAACAGCAAAATTTGAATTCGAGAAGTTAATTATTCCTGCGTCAAAATGGGCAATTTTCTCGGGGAAAGGAACAAATGTATCTTTGCAAGACTTAGAACGCCGTGTCATTACTGAGTGGCTCCCATTCTCTGGATTTGAATATGGAAATGCTCCAGATATTGAACGCTATATACAGGCTGATCCGGAAAATGCTGAGTATGAATACTGGTTATCTATCCGAAACGAGAAGAAGTAATTTATGGCAAGATCAAATATTAAAGCTGTTTTTGAAAATGATGTTCAAACAGTTTGGAATGTTATAACTGATGTAAAAAATTATATATGGCGTACTGATTTAAGTAAAACTGAAATTATAAGTGACAAACAGTTTATAGAATATACAAAAAATGGCTACGCCACTACATTTACAATTACCCTTTTTGAACCATACAAGCGATGGGAGTTTGACGTGGAAAATAGCAATATAAAAGGTCATTGGATTGGAATTTTTACTCAAAAGGGCGAAAAAACAGAAATTGATTTTACTGAGGATGTAACTGCAAAAAAAGTTTTAATGAAACCATTTGTTAAGGCCTATTTGAAAAAGCAACAGGCAAGATATGTTAAAGATTTGGCGAGAAAACTGAAAGGTAATTATGAATAGCAAAGAAATTATTGATTATCTAAAATCTGAGGCTTCAGAAAAATATAAAGAAAATGTTATAAAAATGGGGATACCAGAAAAATTTTGCATTGGTGTATCAACATCTACACTGCGGAAATTTGCAAAAAAGCTGGATAAATCTAATGAATTGGCCTTTGAATTATGGAATACCCATTACCACGAGGCTCGTTTGCTTGCAGTGCTAATATTCGATTATAAATGTTTATCTTACGACCAAATTGACACACTTATGTCAGAAGTTTTATCATGGGACTTGTGCGATCATTTATGTAAGAATTTAATTATAAAATTAGATTACTATGAGGACTTTATTTTTAATTGGATAGCTGCTGACCATATCTATAAGAAACGGGCTTCGTTTGTTTTAATTGCTGCGTCTACTATACATGATAAAAGCATGACAAAGGAAACTCTTGACATCTATTTGAAATTGGTATACGAAAATTCTTGTTATGAACATGACCATATAAAGAAAGCTGTTTCATGGGCGCTAAGAGAAATAGGAAAAACAGACTTTGAATATGCCGAAAAAGTTCTTTTGACTGCTTACGATTTATTAGCCAGCGGAAACAAAGTTCAAATTTGGATTGCCAAAGATGTCATAAAGGAATTAGAAACTGTCGTGAAAGTAAAAGAACGGAAACGCTTAATTACTTCTAATTCCAAAATGGGTAGAGAACGATGAAAGAGTAGCCACCCGCAACGGAATAAAAAAAACCGTTGTTTCGGCGGCTGGATATTCATGCGCCAAAACAAAATACAGTAGCCTTACGGCGGTTTTGAAATAACATATTTCAAGCCGCCGTTTTCTTTTTGAAAAATGAGAATACGGAGGGTGTGTTAAAGTCGCCCTTTTTTAAGGATACGGCGGTGTCCAGGAGGTATTGCCGTGTCCATTTTTGCTTTTTTTCACAGTACCCATGACCTGCACCAGCTAAAAAAAGCGTAGCTCCCCCTCCGGGACAGTCTGGTTATGAATGTGAAATTAGACAGTACACAAATGAATATGTAACTTCATGCGTCCGTGTGGCTTCATGCCGCCCGGGCGCTTTTTTGTACTTCGAGACAAAGTGTCCCGAGGTGCAGGGCGGCTCCCCGAGGTGCCGCTCCCCGCCGAGCCCCGTTTCGGTCACTCATCCACCCAACACCGAAACGGAGGTTTATTTATGACTACAATCAATCTGAAGGATTTTTATTATTGGTACACACAGGATCAGTTTATCGAGGTTTCTGACGAGGTAGCCGAAGTGTTTGTGTCCGATGCCCGGCACGAAATGGCCTACCAGCGGCGGCTCTCCCGGCATAAGGCGCAGTATTCTCTGGACTGCGATGACGGGATCGAATATTCCGCCTGCCTGCATGAGCCAACGCCCCAGGAGCTTCTGGAGCGCATGGAGCTGTTCATCCGTCTGTGGAACGCACTCAACTCTTTGCCGGAGATCCAGGGCCGCAGGATTGATGCCCACATCATTCTCGGAAAGAGCATCAAGGAAATTGCCGAGGCCGAGGGCGTACACGAGGAGTCTGTCCGCCAGTCGATCAAGCGTGGCCTTGAGCGCATGAAAAAAACTTTTTGATTTTTTCATTTTCCCCACTTGGAAATGATGAAAAAATGTCTCGGTTTATGAAAGAAGATATTCTTCTTTCCGCAGATAAACAGCGGCGGCCCCGGGCATAGTCCGGGGAGCCAGGCGGTGGGTGCGCTGTGACTTTTTCTTTGGAAGAACGAGCGAACAACACCAACGCCGCAACTGGGCCGGGCCAACCCACGGCCACGATCCGGCATAGGACAGGCTGGCCGCCTGTCTCCCCAGCTGCCCTCTTATCTGCGAGGGAACGCCGCTCTGAGTATGGTTGTCTTTGGACAGGGCAAGAAAATGGGAGCGGCGTTCCCTAATTTTAGGAAAGCGAGGTACAGTCTATGAACTATGATCCCGCAGAATTAGAGGCCCTGTTATCCCAGCCGTGGAGCAACGGAGCCTGCCGTGGCTATGTGATTATGGCGATGGAAAACTGCGGCTTTTCCAGTGATGACATCCGCCGTATGATGGCCGAACTCCATGAGCTGTTTGACTTCGTTTCTCTGGAGGAGGCCGAGGCTCACTATCAAAAAAGCCTTTTCTGACTTCGAGACATTGTGTCCCAAGGTGGAGTGAGGCAAGAGGGCAGCATCGTTTGGGTGCTGCCCTCTTGCGTTTCCCCACGATATGCGGGAGGCGTATCCTATTTTTGATAAGGAGGTTTTACCGTGAGATTAACGGCAAAGGAACTGGAACAAATGAAAAGCGTTAACATCGGCGCAGTGGCTCCCGAGTCCCTGCCGGATGTGAGCGGTATGGCCTTTGACACCTCTCTCCCCCGGGAGGAGCGGATCGCCCTGTTTTTGCAGGCGGTAGACAATCCATACTGCTTTTGCGTTGGCGGGATCGGTGTGAAAATTGAATTTGCGGAAAGCGGGCCGTCCTTGCAGGACACGCTGACGGATTTCCTGCTCCGGCAAAAAAGCGGGCTGTAACTTCGGTTATGGCCCGTTTCTACTTCGAGACAAAGTGTCCCGAGGCAGAGGCATCCTTGTTGTCCCGCCCGGGCAGAGGTATAATATAGATGTAATGTGATAGGGAAGGAGGAACAATGGCACGAACAAAAAACAGAGGATTGCAACAGAGTTTCTCTCCCTCTTATGCCGTCCGCCGCTGGCGGCTGGGCGAATACATCCGGCTTTCCAAGGAGGACTTGAAAAAGGGAAAGGACGACAGCAACAGCGTCATCAACCAGCGTGATCTGCTCAATGACTTTTACCAGAAGCATATCGGAGAATTTGAAAGTGTTTCCGAATATGTAGACGATGGACACACAGGAACGGACGCCAACCGGGAGAACTTCCAGCGGCTCCTTTCCGATGTAATGAGCGGGAAAATCAACTGCGTGGTAGTAAAAGACCTTTCCCGTTTTGCGAGAAATTACAGTGATGCGGGAAGTCTGATTGATAACCTGTTTGTTCAGATGGGTGTCCGTTTTATCAGTCTTGCTGAAAATGTGGACAGCTATCTCAACCCGGACAGCGTTTCCAGTATTATCGTCCCGATTACGAATGTAATGAACGATCAATACTGCTACCAGACCTCAAAGAAGATCCGCCAGGTCTTTGACTACAAGCGGCGCAACGGGCAGTACATCGGCGCATTTGCCCCTTATGGATATGTAAAGCACCCAAAGGACAAGCACCAGTTGATCATCGATCCCGATGCCGCTGAAATCGTCAAACTTATTTTCTCTTTGTTTCTAAAAGGGACATCGAAACGGGCCATCGCTTTGTATCTGAATGAACACGGCGTACCCAGCCCCTCGGCTTATAAACTGCAAAAGGGCATACCCGTTTCAACAAGGGGATATGACGATCCTATGTGGGGAGCCCGCATGATCCACTCCATTCTGACGAACCCCACCTATACCGGGGATTTGGCACAGGGCCGCAGTCGGGTAAAAAGCTATAAGGTACACGAGGTTGAAAGCGTTCCCCGTGAAGAATGGGTGGAAGTAGCTGGTACGCATGAGGCAATCATTGATTATGAAACCTTTGATAAGGTACAGGCTCTTTTACAGCGTGATACCCGTACTTCTCCAAAAGGCCGGGAAGTCCACCTGTTCAGCGGTTTTCTGAAATGTGCTGACTGTGGGCGGGCAATTACCCGGAGCGTAGGCAACAACAATAATGTGTACTATGCCTGCTCCACCTACAAGAACCGCTCTCGGACAGCCTGCACAATGCACTCAATCAAGCATAACCGTCTGGAGGCCGCTGTCCTCTTTGCAGTACAACAGCAAATCCATCTGGCTGTTTCATACTCGGAAATGATTGCCCGTATTAACACCGCCCCGGTCAAAAAGAGCCAGTCCATCCGCTTGGAAGAACTGATTGCTGCGAAAGAGCGGGAACTGGCAAAAATCAGCCGCTACAAGCAGTCCCTTTATCAAGACTGGAAAGACGGGGAAATTACCCAGCAGGACTACCGGGATATGAAAGCCGATTATGAACGACAAACCATCGCTCTTACGGATGCGCTGGCCCGGCTGAACGCTGAACGGGCGGAACTGGCAAACGGTGTAAAGAGTGAGCATCCCGCATTGGTGGCCTTTACAAAACATCAAAATATCGACCAGCTTTCCCGGGAACTTCTCGTTGAGCTGATCGACCATATCAAGGTTTATGAGAATGGAAACATTAGTGTGAGATTTAAGTTTGCGGATGAATTTAGACGCATAGCAGAATACATTGAAATCAACACCACAAAACCCGCAGTAGCGGGCTAACCCCCGCTACATACCCCTTTGACAGTGTGTTTTCCTAATAGGAGCTAATCATATGCTATAATAATTAAAAAAAGTCTCTATCGCATCTAAGTATTTGTATTTTCAAAAGGCGGGTGAATGCAATGCGTATGACTGAAACAGAGCTTTTCGACTATCTTAACAAAGTGTTTCCAGAAAAAATAATATATACAGATCAATATCGCCTCGGTGCATATTTACCTGCATTTGCAGATGTGCGTAAATACGCTAAAGCAGAAGGATTGTCATCCGCACAGTGGCTTACCAACAGGGGATTTATCTGGAGAGAAACCGGATATGTCGAATCAGATATGCGTATTCGGAACACGCATGAATTATCTCCAGAATGTAGTGCGTTTGACCTTGCTGACTATGTGTTTCGTACATATCCATTAGTTGGTGAATACCATTTAACCAATAGCGAAGATACCATACTCTATCAGTCCGCAAGTCAAACTGTTAAGAAAGTTCTATTAGATATGGGACGCACCACCGCAAAGGAGGACGCTGTACTTGTACTCGAAACAATAAACTTGTTGAAAGGGTGGTCCTCTGAGTTGGCAGATGATGAGAACTCCGGGTCGCTCTGGAACTACATATTTCTTCAATATGGATTCAAATCAGAAAATTCTGACGCTGCTACAAATAAATTATACAATTATTTCAGAAGCGCGATCAAGGATACATTGACCCGTTACAAGAGATTCTTTGCCCCAGAGGGAACCCAGCGATATTATACATCATTACTACTCCATGCTCTGGCACCGAAACAAAGCATTGAATCTCTATATTCTATTTTGTTCGATTTTTATGTTAAAAACCTTGATTTTCAATATATTGCAGAGGATATCAGCTACAAAGTTTTCACAAAGGGCATGCGTGCCCGCTGGGATTCCCGCATCAGCAAAAACGACGAATTGCAGTTGAGAGCAGATGCCATATTTTCCGGCCTGCAGACATTGTTTAAGGAACGTCCCGGATATATGGCAGTTCTCTGTGACTCCATTGTGAAAAAGATGGATGCTATTCTCCGAAACGAAGGCACTGATCTTATCGATCCCAAGCGAAATTATTGGGATGCCATCCTCGTTGATTGGTATCAGAGGAAAAGCAACACTGAACGGATACAGGCTCAGGGAGAGCAACGACAGAGGAAAGCGGAATACATCGCAACTACAACCGACCGGATCTATGCCCAATATGCAATGGAGCATTCTTCTGTTGGCATCGTAATTCCTAAGATTCGTTTGCCTGGGGTAGCCCCACAGCGCCCAGCCATCAATATCTGTCAAGGGGAAAACTGCATCTATAATTCTGAACTCTCGGTTACCGGGGATGAGTTATGCTTAACAACAAGGAGTTGTTTCATTCCGTTTGAAGAAACCACATATGATTTTTCAAGCACACCCACTATACGAGTAGAGATTCGTTATGATGGAGAACTTCTCTATGATTCGGGGGGAAAACTATATCGCAGTTATATCTTATTGGATGCTACGGGCATTGAAAGAACGCCTCACAGTGGGATAATCTATCTGTTCGCTGACAACTCGCAAGAAGTCACCTTTCCTGACAATACGGATGGAATATTCAGTTGTCCATATCCGGGACAACTATACCGCATAAATTTGGATGAGGTGTCATCAACTGCAGTCAATGGCCATGAGATTTTTGTAAGCGCATCGACTGCAGCAAAATTCCGTCATCACACCTCCATACGAAAAGCAACTTTGGCTCAAGTAATCCAGCAAGGTGTTTCCACCGATATTTTTGTCGCTCCATTTCAGACCTTTATCATTCTCCCAAAAGGAGAAAAAAGCATACGATACCAGTTTTCTATCGATGGAATACGCTATAATGCAAATGCCTTTTGTAAAAACGAGAATGAATTGGAACTTCCATCAAACAACGATGGTCACTGTCACCGTATTCGCATAATCGACCTTGCCACTGATTCGGTAAAATACGAATTCAATTACATAGTCCTTGCAGATTTCAGCGTTAACCTGCACGCCCCTATCTATTATGCAGACGGATCGCAGACAAATGTCGATATCTCCTTTGCATCCAAGCAATTTCACTATTCTCTGATCTTAGGAGATTCATCAGATAATATGATTGTCCCCATTTCAGGGATGGAATGGCAACTTGAATTGTGTATTCCCTTAGTTAACTGCACCTTTATGGGGCATAGTGCATTCAAGTCATCTAATATGATTTGGTACAAATCCATTCCACATGACGAATTTGTACAATTGACGCTACCAGAAGGATGGGATGGACAACTTATGCTCGGCACACGCCCTATCCCCGAAGTGAGCCCCGGCTATTTTGAACTTGGCAATGTGCTCCATGCACTGATAGCAGCGCAAGCGGAGTACGATTTGTGGCTTTCATTGAAAAGCACAATGGGAGAGCATTCAAATCGCAAAATTACTACCATTGTCTGTAAACCCACTTTTGCTACACCGCCAATCGAAGTAATCGATAATGCTCTGTGCTGGCAGCCGAAGGGAAACTACGTTGGCGATTCTGGGAGCACCTTTCAAATCGAAATCCAACGTCCCAACGGAAGCATTGATACTTACACAGCACCAGCAGAAAACACCATCCTTGCGAACTCTGATTCTTTCGCTTTTGGAACCTATTCTTATCAAATTTTTCTAAAAAAGAAAAGCCTGTTTTGCACCGGAGTGGATGAGCTTATTTTCAAGAGCACATATTGTATCGGAAACCCATTCGAATGGATTTATGACGGAAAAGAGCTCATCATAGGCGATGCATTGTATTGGGATTTTGACACGGAAACTTTAAAAACATTACTCATGAAGTATGGATGCGGGATTCTGACAAATTTAGACTACCAAGGAACAAGCATCGCATCTGGTGAAACAATGCCAGCACCTTGCTACTCGGGAACGCTATCCTTTATCAGCAATACCGGTCAATATATTCCATTCAATTCCAAACCATCAAAAGAATATGAATTGGTCAATCCTGTTATGGTCTGGATCGTCAACGAGCATCTGCTAATCTTGCGGTGCGTGACGGAAGATGCGGTATATGTTGACAAGCACTTTTCTACTATAGTTAATCGTAATCCGGCTACTTATATGAGTAAGGCTGAACGATATCAGCGATTAAAGATACCCGATTATTTCAAGTACAGTATTAGAGAGGGCTACTGATATGTTTGATCCTATCAAGGCTTCTAAGGAAATCAAAGATAGCTATATTGATTATATCACGACCACTTTTGATATGGCTGACACCGACTATGAGCGAGAATTTCGGAAAGAGTTGCAGACGGACGGTATGGTAGCCAGCGGGCCCTTTCTTGATATTGGCGGCTCCTATGAAACAGGGCATACATTGCGGGAATTGATCCAAGCACAAAAAGCGAGTGTCTTGTTTGAAAGCCTGGAGCCTGTTGCAGAAAAAGAGCGCGAGCTAAAGTTAGACAGGCCTCTTTATCAGCATCAGGAAACAGCCATGCTGAAAGCGGGCAAAGGGGAAAATCTGGTCATTACCACGGGAACTGGTTCTGGTAAAACAGAGAGTTTTTTGCTGCCCATTATCAATCATCTACTGCGAGAGCAAGAAGCCGGAACTCTTTCCGCCGGTGTCCGTGCAATCATCATTTATCCGATGAATGCGTTGGCCAATGACCAGATGAAGCGTATGCGCGCTCTTTTCAAGAATTACCCTCAGATATGCTACGGTGTTTACAATGGCAATACCGAGCATACACAGTCCAAGGCGCTGGCAGAGTATCACCGCACCTACCACGATGAAACTGGGGAGCCGACTGATCCCGCGCCCAACGAGATTATCTCCCGTGAGGTCATGCAAGAAAGACCTCCCCATATTCTCATTACCAACTACTCCATGCTGGAATACATGATGCTACGTCCAAAGGATGACGCGGTATTCTCTGGAGCCAAGCTGAAATTTATTGTTTTAGACGAAGCACACATCTACAAAGGTGCAACAGGCATGGAGACCTCCCTGCTGATGCGCCGACTCCGAGCGAGGATCAGCGAACCCGATAGCGTTCAATACATTCTGACAAGTGCAACGCTTGGCGGACCTGATGCAGATGGTGATATTCTGAGCTTTGCTGAAAAGCTATGTGGTGTTGCATTCCAACGCTCCGGAATCATTCGTTCTACAGAAAAGCGACCTGCCATGGAAGATTTTTTGGACTTTGCACCAGCACTTTTTGAGGAACTGCAAAGAAGTCCTGATATTTCCTCCGTGTTAGACCGCTATCACGCTGACTTTGCTCCGGGAGGGAGCGAGGATGAAAAGCTCTATGCGCTTTTCTTGCATTCTCGGCTGTTTGCTTTGCTCCGGAAGGTCGCACACCAGCCAATTACGGTTGCACAGCTATGTCAGGCTCTGTCCGAAATATGCCCCATGACAAATGAACAGGTCATAGCCTTCATTACAGTCTGTGCTCGCGCCGAAAGAGATGGCGCAAATCTGATCAAACCCCGCTATCACTTTTTTGTGCGAGCCTTGGAGGGGGCATATATCACACTCGCTTCTCCTAAGCGTCTGTTTTTACATCGGAAGCACTCGTTTACAAACGAAAACAACAAAACCGATGCTACGGTATTCGAGGCCGCTGTCTGCACAGATTGTGGACGAATGGCTATTGTCGGCAGAGAAGAAGGCGGCGCTTTGCGCCCATCAGCGCGGAAGGGGCTGGACGACCCTTCCGACTTCTATTACCTTAAGGACGGCGCAGAAGATGCACTGATTGACGAGGAAGATTGTGCAGATGATGCCACAAACGATTTTGTCATTTGCTCGGTTTGCGGGGCTATCTCTACGGAAGCAGACACAAAATTTAAGCCACTATGTGAACACAGCGAATCCAACTATCGCAAGCTTCGCAAAATAGAACAACACAAAAACCATGTTGCCAGATGCCCTGCCTGCGGCTTTGGTTCGTTCCGTCGCTTCTATTTGGGAAGCGAAGCAGCCACCGCTGTATTGGGAACCGAGCTTTTCGAGCAACTTCCCAACGAGGAAGTCACCATAGCATCAGCACTAAAGGAAAATCAAAATTCTGGTCGGCGCAGCATCTTCGCTGGCACAGCGCAACCACAGCAAATACGTAAAAAGCTGATGCGGCAGTTTCTTTGCTTCTCTGACAGCCGAAGTGAAGCGGCGTTTTTCGCCTCCTATATGGAGCGTTCCTATGATGAATTTTTGCGTAGACGAGGTATTTGGCACATTGCGGAGAAATATCGCAATAGCGGCATAGTAAAAGTAAGCGTATTTCAATTCGTCGATGAACTCAGCCGCTATTTTGAAAACAACAGATCTTTTGCCGAGTGGGATGCTGGCGAAAATCAAGATGTGGGTAAGTTATCTGCTGCGAGCCGCAGTAATGCGTGGGTGGCGATTCTGAATGAAATGTTCAATGCCCGCCGCGGCACCAGCCTTGTGTCAATGGGCGTACTTTCTTTTGCATACAGGCGAAATGCTCAGGTAGCTACGGCTTTTCAGGGCGATCCGTATAACCTCTCATCACAGGATGCCATAGCTCTGCTTGAACTTCTGACACAGGACGCGGTATTCTCCGGTGCCGTCGATGCGGGAAAGGAATATACACTGACAGCCGCTGAACGCGAGTATATTTTCTTTACACCCTCGGCAAAGAAGTTGGTATTGCTGCGTACAGGAGACTCCGCAAAGCAAAGCTGGATCTCCGGGTGGCGTGGTCGAAAGCGTCCCAACGGGAATTATTATCCCAACAGTCGACTCGTGCGGCTGACGCGAGCATTGGGTATTTCCGATGATGAAGCGGATGTCATTTTAGAAGATTATTGGACTAATGTGTTCAAAGCGGAAACGGAGGAATTTGTACTCGATGCGAACGATTTTGATATTTGCATCGGTGGAACCGAAAGCACAAAATTTTACCGTTGTAAGAAATGTGGTCGGGTCACGCCGTATAATGTAAAAAAACAATGTGCTTCCGTAAAATGCGCAGGAACTTTGGAACCCTGTGATCCTCTAAAGGATTCTGCCATGAACCACTACGCCCGCCTCTATAGCAGCAGTCACTCTGAACCGCTATATATCAAGGAGCATACGGCGCAGCTTGCAAAGGATCAGCAAACACGGTATCAAGAAGCCTTCGTGCAAAAGAAAATCAATGCACTCAGTTGCTCTACGACTTTTGAAATGGGTGTCGATGTGGGCAGTCTGGAAACTGTGTATATGCGTGATGTCCCGCCCAGTCCATCCAATTATGTGCAGAGGGCAGGCCGTGCCGGTCGAGCAAAGCATTCTGCGGCATTTGTTATGACTTATGCGAAATTATCCTCTCACGACTTTACATATTATGACGACCCGACGGCTATGATCAGCGGAAAGATCAAAGCCCCAATTTTCGAGATTGAGAACGAAAAGATATTAAATCGTCATATTTTTGCTGTAGCTCTGAGTTCCTTCTTCGCACAGCACAGGGAAGTCTATGCGGGTGATAACCAAACCGTCTTGTTGAATGAAGGCGGCTATGAACTGCTGAAGGAGTACTTAAATACACAGCCGGAAAATCTCCGACAGCTTTTACTACGCTCGATTCCAGCAAAAATGCATCAGCGCCTTGGGATTTCTGATTTCGGTTGGATAAACAGACTTTGCGGAGAGAACGGTGTTCTTGAAACCGCCGTACAGGATTTCCGTGGAGCAGTAGCGGAAATGGAAAAAGAACTGTTGGCTTGCCGCCGCAGACACGATGATGAAGCCGCTGGAGTCTGGAGTCGTACCCTTAGAAATTTCAGGTGCAGCAAAGATGACAACGCTGGAAAAAAGAGTCTTATCGGTTTTTTGGTCCGGAATAATGTACTTCCCAAGTACGGTTTCCCTGTGGATACCGTTGAGTTGATTCCGGACATCAACGCCGTGGGGCGAGGAAAAGCTCTGCAATTAGCCAGAGACCTACAAATGGCCATCGCAGAGTACGCTCCCGGTGCAGAGGTCGTGGCAGATGGCAAAATGTATGTCAGCCGCTATATTCGCAAAATGCCGGGTAAAAATGCGGACGCCGCATGGGAGAAAGGCTTCTACTGCCCCAAGTGTCCTGCTTGCGGTCAGCCAAACTTCACTAAAGATCCTGTTACTGGCAGTGGTCGCGAATGCGTTTCCTGCCATACACCCATCAAACGCCTGTCTTGGAGAAAAACATTGGAACCGCGCATGGGATTCTGTGCAGAAAAAGAAGCCCGACCTGTTCCTATGCACCGCCCCGAACACGATTTTAAGACAGACGACTACTATATCGGAGACCCGCATCGTAATCTAATCGCCAAGCAAATATTCGAAGTAAACGGTCAAGTTCTGCAAATTGAATCCACCTCAAATGACTCTCTCGTAGTCATTGGTCAGACAGATTACAAGGTTTGTCCTGCTTGCGGATATGCAAGCGAAACCGGAGTCCCCCTTGAGCACAAGAATTTCAGAGGATACCGTTGTGTTAATAAGGAGGGCAACTCAACAGAATATCGTTTGTCGCATGATTTCAAAACAGATGTGGCAAAAATTACCTTTGTGACACAAGAGGCGGCAGATATAAATGTGATGCTGTCAGTGCTCTATGCTCTGTTAGAGGGATTGTCCCGCGAGATGGGGATAGAGCGCACCGACATCAAAGGATGTTTGTTCTACACATCTGTGGATGGGTGTATGATTTTCTCTGTTGTTCTATATGATGCAGTCGCTGGTGGTGCAGGCCATGTTCGCAGAATTGTGACCGCAGATGGACAAGCGTTTCAACAAGTTCTTGCAAAGGCAATTTCCGTTGTAGACAGCTGTAACTGCGACTCGTCTTGCTATAGATGCCTAAGAAATTATTACAATCAAAAGATTCATGATAACCTAAATCGTAAACAGGCCTCCGCATTTTTACATCAGTGGGCGGGGAACATGAACCCATTACCGGTGGAAACAATTGAATAAAAAATTTCCCTCTGCCATATAGCAGAGGGAAATTTTTTTGGTACGCCCGACTGGATTCGAACCAGCGGCCTTTAGAGTCGGAGTCTAACGCTCTATCCA
>OLGI01001190.1_pt1 | contig 23440 bp, 17 predicted proteins | sample 1605221 | NCBI WGS metagenome assembly OLGI01 (sample SAMEA3888915, study PRJEB22519) | human gut metagenome | biome: human gut; feature: human-associated habitat; material: faeces | place: Denmark | collected 2010 | reverse complement strand
TATGGACGATCCACGGCAAGTACCGGATAGCCATGCTCATCACGGAGAACGATCGTACCGATCATCCGCTCATATGCCCATGGATCACAGAATTTCATCTGTTCGTAAATAATACCGTCTGCGCCGTATTCTTTTGCAAGATCTGCAACGTAATCGCGTCTGCCTGTCATCTTTGCCATATCCCAGTAACGTGGACACTGTGCTCTGCCCTGCATCTGACGACAGACCTGTTTTACAACATCTTCATCGTCATTTAAGAGGATCTCATCACGTCCCGGTAATGATCCATAGCAGAAACGGTCTGCACAGACATAGGCACCGGATTCCTCTACTAACCTGATCACATCCACATCGTCCACCTCGGAGCCGACAAAAACGACACGGGCACGATACTTGTCTGCCGCATCCGGTTCTCTTGTTTTGATCTCCTCTAATGTCTCACGGAGTTTGTCCACGATCAGATGCTTTGGTGCCACATAACTTACCAGGGTAAGGATATGGAACTCATAGCCCGTTACGCGTGGATTCGCTTCTTTACGAAAATCACCGATCGCACGGATCAGGCGGCACACTTCGTTGTGCTGTTCTACGGCTGCACGGATAGCCTCATCCGATGTGTCGATCCCATATTTTTCAGCCAGTGGCTTTAAGATATGGTTGCGGCACTGCAAGGTATACATCTCTAATGCATTGTCATCATTCTTCTGTGGAATCTCCATATATTCCCAGAAAAATCCATCTTTTCCCTCTCCCATGGTTTTAAGCAGTTCCATATTCTCCACACAGCGGTTCATCATCGTACATCCGTCCGGTGTTACGATACCGTCCACAAAATTGTAACCGCCTTCAATGGCTCTTTCTAAAAGTGCTCTACTGTACTCACACAAAAAACTTGTCATGTAATAGGTAGCCATCTCCATAGAACCTGTACGCGGTGCACGCAGTCTGACGGAAAATATTCCCGGAAGATTTAAAAGTGGTTCCGGTACATTTTCACACGTGGTTGCGATACACTTAAGGCCTTGGTTTTGTGCTTCACGCACAAGTTCGTTATTAGCATCATCCAACAACTTTTCAAAATAATATAAGTGCTTTAAGTCTTTCACGCTAGCCCTCCTTTATACATTCAGGATTCCGATACCGATCAGGGCTTCTTTCGCTCCCCTGACAATTGCCGCATCATCATCCAAATAAAATACACTTTCTCCCTTAAGGTCAAATTCTGCTAGTGAAGCATCTGATAATATGTACGAAAGTACTGGAATATCCCCCAGATCCATGTACTCTTTTACATTCAGATTTGGCAAACGATTTGCTATAACGCCCACTTCGTCATACATCACCAACTCGTCTGCAACTTTTTTTATCGACTGGACAACCTGCGTTCCTTTTTTAGAAGAGTCCGTAATCAGCATCAAATGTGTTACTTTTTCCATGACACGACGGTTAATCTGTTCAATACCAGCCTCTCCATCAATTACAATGTAATCATAATTCTCCGCCAAAAGACCAATAACTTCCTTCAAATAGCTGTTAATCTTGCAATAACAACCTGCTGCTTCCGGCCGTCCAATAGCGATAAAGGAAAAGCCATCCATCTCAACGAGCGCATCAAAAATGCGATATCTGGCTTCGCCTAACAATTCAATCGCAGCCTTGGCATTGCCATCCTCTGCATTTGCAACCACCTCTTTGCGAATGTCGTCTACCGTCAAAGCTACATCCACACCAAGCGCGGTAGATAATCCAACTGCCGGATCTGCGTCGATTGCAAGTATCCGTTTGTCTGGATATGCTGCCACCAAAAGCTTGACCATAACCGCTGCTAATGATGTCTTACCCACACCGCCTTTGCCTGCAACAGCAAGAATTTTTGCTTCCATTTTTTTGCCTGTTTCCATTTGCTGTCTCCCTTACTAAACTTATACAATATCCCCCATACCAGGATAAAAAAATTTTATCACAGTCTATGGTTTTTTTCGACACATAATGCCACGATTGTGTAAAAATGTGATATTGCACAAATTCTGTCCATTAAATTCATATATAATTACTATACGTCTTTTATGCCACACATGTGTGTTTCTATTACAAAACTATATTTAGCTATAAAAATACCGACCCCCAATCGTTAGATTCTAGGTCTAACTTTTGGTGGTCGGTACAAGGAACGTCCCTGATTTTAAAATCCCTGTATGAAAATAAATATAATAAGTAGTGGCAATACAAATTGGAAATAGCGTTTGAACTTTCTGGAAATCTTTAAGCCTTCTCCTGTATTGGCTTCCTCTAAATATTGATCAAAGCCCCAGCCCCACTTCGTAACGCAGAACAACAGATATACCAAGGAGCCAATCGGCAGTAACAGATTACTTACGATAAAGTCTTCGCTGTCTAAGACATCACGTGCCCCAATGATATGCAAATCACTCCAGACATTATATCCAAGCACACACGGAATACTTGCTACGAGAATAATCGCTCCGTTAATTAAGGCTGCTTTGTTTCGGCTCCAGCCAAACATGTCCATGGCAAATGACATGATATTTTCAAACACGGCAATGACCGTTGAAAAACTTGCAAATGTCATAAACAAAAAGAACAGGCTTCCCCAGATACGGCCACCTGCCATATGTACAAACACATTTGGCAGTGTAATAAAAATCAAACTTGGTCCGGCATTGACCTCAACGCCATAACTAAAACATGCCGGGAAAATAATAAGACCAGACATCAACGCGACAAACGTATCTAATCCACAGATACGGATACCTTCACCGGCAAGCGAATGCTCTCTTCCCATATAACTGCCAAAAATCTCCATGGCTGCCACGCCCAGGCTCAAGGTAAAAAACGCCTGGTTCATCGCCGCTGTGATAACATTTTTTAAGCCGACCTGCATCGCAGTCTCCCAATTTGGTACAAGGTAAAAAGCAATACCCTCACCTGCACCGGATAATGCCAGACTATGCACGACAAGAACAATAATCAAAATCAGTAAAGCACTCATCATCACTTTACTGATTTTTTCCAGACCATTCTGTAATCCCTTGCTGCATACAAAAAATCCCAAAATTACAGTCGCAACCATCCAAAACATCATTTGTTTTGGATCTGATAGCAGCGCATCAAAGACACCCGCTGTCTGCTCCACGCTCATATTTGCTGAAAACTCTCCGGTCAAAAACTTAAAGAAATAACTGACCATCCAGCCGGATACGGTTGTGTAATACATCATTAACATGCAACAGCCAAAGATAGCCACCCAACCATGAAGATGCCATTTTGTTCCCGGCTTTTCCAATGCTTTATACGCCAGTACGGCGCTCTTTTTACTCGCACGACCTACTGCCAGCTCCATTGTTAATACCGGCAACCCCATAATGACCAAAAACAACAGATAAAACAGTACAAAAATGCCTCCACCGTTTTGTCCAGCAACATACGGGAAGCGCCACACATTACCTATGCCAATCGCACAGCCTGCGCTCACCAACAAAAAACCCAAACGGGATTGAAATGCTTCTCGTTTCATTTTCATATTCCTTCCCTATTCTCTTTTTATGCAAAGATGCTCTCCCATTTTAAAGGATTTTCGCCTCTTTTACAAGACTTTGGGCATTTTCTATACATCATAAGAAAGGATCGGGAGGAAAATGTGCACCCGATATTCCTGTCTGTCATGTTGCACGTGCATCTGCCCATGATGCAGTGCCACCATACGCTCACTGCTGCGAAGTCCGATATGGTTGCTTTCCACCTGTCCCACATCCTGCTTGATGGTATTGACAATCAGGATCCCAAGCATCCCCTGCTCGATCTTACTGCGTACATAGACACTCTTTCCTTTATCGGCATATTTTAAGATGTTTGAAAACAGGTTACTTGTCATACGTTTTAACATCATCTCATCCGCATACATATCCCCCTGCACTTCCGTAAAATCCTTTTCCACCGTAAAGCCTGCTAATTCTACAAAGTCACAGTTACCTTGCAAAATTTCCGTAATTTGTGCAATCTCTATTTTTCGCAAATCAGCCTGTTCATTTGTCTCATAAGCAAAAGCATACTCAAACATATGATCCGTCAAGGCTTTGATATCCGCTGCTTTTTGCAAACATTTCTGCAAATAAAGCTCCCTCTGTTCTTCGTTAATCGTATTTAACTGCAATACTTCAAGATAACCATTCATCACCGTAAGAGGTGTGCGCAAATCATGCGAAATCGCTGAAATCAAATCCTGATTTGTCTGGCGAATTTCTTCTTCCCGTTTGATATTCTCATCCAGGGTCTGACGCAAAACATCCAGTTCCTTTGCTACAATCCCGACTTCATCGCCTCCGCACATTGGGACCTCGTGCTCCAAATCTCCTTGCGACATATTCACAATGGCATTCTTGATTCCATCAATACGCTTAATCACACTGCGGACATAAAAAAGTACACCAGCAAAAAAGATTACAATACAAAGAAATGCAGAAAATATAATATATGGATATACAAATCTACAGCGATGATAAGAAGAATACACAACCTGATACGTGCCATTTGCAAATTCTACCTGAATTTCGTTTGTATATTCCCCCATAATGTCGAAACTGTCTGTGACCAGTGATGTCGAAATGAAATCATCTAGAATCTGTGCATATCTGCTTGTACAAAAAATGCCATTTTCGTTGTAAATATAGATGCCAAGATATTTATTGGAATATTTTTTTAAAAATGGCGCAATTGCTTTTTGTCCCGCTTTGTCGCTTTCCTCAGGAACATTGTAATGTACAGCATCCTCTCGTATATTTGTAATGTATGCTTCTTCATCAAACCAACTAATAAGATGCAGTCTTTCCAACCCTTCACATACGCGCAGCTGCGAATCCCACATATACCGAAAAAGCCACGTACTGATCAGTGCCATCACCACAATAATCAGCAGCAGCTTTGTTCTAATTTTCCATTTTTTCGGATGATGGTCACAAAGAAACTTTGTCATGCGGTTCGTTTTTTCTTTAGTCACACCGATACCCCCTTCCCCAGACCGTTTTTATGATTGTCGGATTCTTTGGGTCACGTTCAATCTTGCGACGCAGATTACGCATATGCACCATAACCGTATTATTAGCACCGTAATAATATGTTTCCTGCCACACACTTTCATAAAGATGCTCTGCAGAAAAAATTTGTCTTCGATTTGTCAACAACAGATGTAGCAGCGCATATTCCGTATCCGTCAGTTCTATCACTTTTCCATCACGACTAACTTCTTCGTGCGCCTCATCTAAAACGATATCCTGATACGACAAAATACGCTCCGTCGCTGTATTCGCATTTGCATCCACCTTCTCCACATTTGTCGTTTTGCCCTGATATACATGGTAACGCCGAATCAATGCTTTCGTGCGGCTTACGAGTTCATTGTAGGAAAATGGCTTCACCAGATAATCATCTCCTCCACTCGAAAAGCCCAACATTTTATCATCTTCCTGTGATTTTGCACTCAGAAAGAGAATTGGCGCATTGCTAAATTTTCTGATTTCCACACATGTCTGATAACCATTCAAGCCAGGCATCATAATATCTAAAATAATCAGATCAAATTCCTGTTTTTTTGTCTGTTCTATGGCATCTTCTCCATTGATTGCCTCAGCAACCTCATAGCCTTCGCTACGCAAAAGAAGATAAATCACTTCGCGAATTTCCGGATTGTCATCAACCACCAAAACATGTGAATTCTGTGCTTCTTCTCTATTTTCTACCTGCATCTGTCACGCCCCCGGTTTATATTTTTTAATCACATTTCAGAAACACTATTCCTTTGCGCTTCGTATCATGCCTTTACTGCTTGTTTTCTTTTCGATGTTTTCATTGTATTCCCTAATACTTTCTTCTGACAATGGCTCAATCATCAATTCTTTCGCCACGGATTTCGTTTTATTTCTTGCTTCATAGAAATAACCAATGACACTAAAAACAATTGCGCCAATAAAATTAACCATCAAATCTTTCATGGTATCAATAATCCCAATATCCAGATATCCACCTTCGATAACAACGGGATCTCCATTTTTCGTTTCAATGATGGTTCTGGTAATTTCAGAAATACGCACCGGAATCTGTGTGTTGCTCTCATCTAACGTAACTGAGGCAAAACTTGAAACAACAAAGTCTTTTTGCATATCAAGGAAAAACATCTGGTCTGCCGTAAATTCTATAAATTCCCAAACTACACCTACGGTCATGGAAAAGCAAAAAGCAACAAGCGACAGATAAAATGGCGATAATTGCATGGATTTACTTCCCCGGTTCAAGATATTAAACAAAGAAAAGCCAATGGCTGCGCACAAAAATCCATTAATCGTATGAAGCATCGTATCCCAGCCTGGAATTGCCGTGTAATATTTATTTACTTCACCGAGTATCTCAGCTGCAAAAATAAACAGATAAATGATAATCTGAAATACTGGCGGAATCTCTATCTTTAACAACTGCTCAAACAATGATGGCAGCAAAAATAGCACCAACGTCAACACGCAGATGGCAAGACTTTCATAATTGTGTGTAAATGCACATCGTACAGCTGTAAGCAGTACCAAAATCCTTAAGATCGAATATGCGATGAATTGTTTTTTATTTAATGATATTCTTGCCTTTAATCGTCTGATATATGTCCTCATTTATATCTCCTTATGTTCCTATGCATTTTCTATGCCTTTTTCTGCAACTTCCTGTGGCATCGGAATCCCTAACTCTTTGATTGCCTCCATAATGTGACTGGTTGAAACATCCTGAAATTCCAGCTCGCCAAACACACTAAAAAGCCATTCCACGGAAAGATCCAGCCATTTTTCCACATGTGGATTAATCACTTGTGATGAACCGTCTGCGCATGCTTCGTTCGCAAGACTATAGCCATGTGGTCCTTTCTGAAAAAGATGATATTCCAACAGACAGTTCTGTTCTTCATATGCCATCACAAGATCTAACGTCGTTTTTCTTGTAAGCATATCCTCCGCTGTCGTAAACATAAAAAGCGGTGGTGCATCCTTTGTCACAGCCTGCACTGGATTCAGCCACACACGCTCTTCCTCCGTGAGCTCTTTTCCTCCTGTAAAAAGCATCTGCATCAATTCCGAACCCTTACCACTCATATCCGTAGCTGGATAACCCAAAATCAAACCATTCGGGCGATTTTTGCCAAGCAAACCACTCGACAACGCTAAATGCCCACCTGCGGAAAATCCACAGGCAAGAATTTTATCCGCATCCACATACCATTCTTTCGCATGGGAACGAATCAAACCAATTGCCCAATCCATTTCGTTTAAAGGTTGAAATCCTTTAACATCCCATCCCAACGAATAGTGCAAAACAAATGCCTGTATTCCTTTTGCTGCATATGCCAGTGCTACTGGCTCCGCCTCACGAGGTGATAAATACACATAGCCTCCACCCGGGCAAATCACCACTGCCGGACGCATCTGTTCCTGCCCCAGTTTCAAGCCACTATCTTGTATGTAACACTCCATCCAGACCTTTTCGTTGTCTGGATAATGAATCTTCTCATAATGCATATGCACATCCTCCTATGCAATCATCTTTTATTTTCTAAATTCAATCATAACTTTTTTCCATTAACCATAACCCAATACGCATGATTAATATTATATCATATTGCCGCCCGTTTATCGAGAAAACAAAAAGCTCCATGCACAGAACCATATTGCTGGTTATCTATGTCGATTGGAGCAATAGAAGTGTTCCCGCCACAATCAGTGCCAGACCTATCCCTGCTTTTGCTGTCAGTTTTTCACGGAACACAATGTAAGAAAATGCAATGGTTACAAGAATGCTGAGTTTATCGATTGGAACAACGACGCTTGCCGGTCCTGTCTGCAATGCCCGGTAATAACACAACCAGGAGCCTCCGGTTGCAAAACCGGACAACACCAGAAAAACCCAGCTTTTTTTGTCAATATCTTTGATCGTATGCTGCTTTCTTGTAACGAAGACCACAATCCACGCCATAACAAGCACCACAATCGTACGGATTGCAGTTCCAAGATTAGAATTGATATCAGAAATTCCTATCTTTCCGAGAATAGAAGTCAGACTCGCAAATACCGCAGAACCGATTGCATAGAGCAACCACTTTTTATCTTCTTTTTTCTCTTCCGTCTGCTTCTTTTGAATCATCATGTATGTACCAATGCCAATGCAAACCATTGCAACTGCTTTCATCCATGTCAGCTCTTCGCCCAGCAGCACAAACGCTAAAAACATCGTCAAAACCGTACTTGATTTGTCAATCGGTGTTACTTTATTCACATTTCCAAGCTGAAGAGCTTTGAAGTAGCAAAGCCAGGATGTTCCGGTTGCAACACCCGATAGCACCAGAAATACCATCGTTTTCATGGAAATACTGCCCATTCCACTTTGTGCACCTGTCACAAATACCATGAGCCACGAAAATGCAAGCACTACTATGGTACGCAGTGCTGTTGCAACATTGGAGTCCGTATTTCTTATTCCGCATTTTGCCAAAATCGCCGTAAGGCCTGCAAACAAAGCTGAGCCAAACGCAAACATTATCCACATATTGGGTTTCCTCCCCGGTTGTATTTGTCGAAACTTCTCTCTAATTATACCACAAAAACAGCCATTTCCTGCCATGAGGTGTGAGGGTTGCCTCAATCCTGCAGGAAATGGCTGTTTTTGTTACATTTTATTTATTTTTTATCAACAATTTTAATGCTTCTTTTGCATCTGTCGACTTCTGCGAAGTTCTGCAATCAAAAGCGCAAATCCACCAACAATAATGAGGGCAAGTATCACACAAGATACCGGTGAAGCTTCTCCGGTTACCGGTGCTTTGGCATTTACTGTTGTTTTCTGTGCTGCCTGCGTTCCACCATTTGGCTGGATATTTGTAATGCCTGCGGTTGGGGTGGAAGGGGTTGTACCAACACCAGTTCCACTACCTGTACCACTTCCTGTCGTACCACCACTGCCTGTACCGGAATCTGAGGCCTCGGCAACCGTGAAGTTTGCAGTTGCAGTTCCACCCGTCGATTGAATGGCAATCGTGTGACTTCCCTTAGATAGCGTATTCAGGAAAGACTGCTTCAGACGTACAATGGTACTACCTTCTGACACGTCATAATTGGATCGATCCACTTTTACACCATCGACCAATACAGCTACGAATTCACTGAATGGAGCATTCGAGCGGAAGGTCAATGTACCATCCTTACCAATGGTATGTTTACCATTGGCTCCATCGATTATTTTATAGGTGTTTGAAACCAATTTTTCGATTGGCTCAGTTTTGGTTGCTCCACATGCCGTACAAGTATATGTCTTCACACCTTCCTCACTTGTTGTTGGCTGTTTTGTTATTTTTCCTTCATCCCATGTATGCTGATGATTTGGTTCATCGGCTGTTGTCAGCATAAGCATATACCCTACATGGCGTATCTTGTATTGCGTATCATCACTGACAATATGCTTGCTGTAATCTACACCAGGTGTTGCACTTGCTGCAGCAACAACAGATTTTCCAGCCACAGGTTTGTCTTCTGTCGATACACCTATGATGCCACTGAATGGATCTGATATATCTAGTTTCACATATAACGTTTCATAACCACTTTTTTGTGTAGAACTTGTCATAAAGACATTGTTATTTTTGCCACCAGCCTTATTGTCTGTGACCGTAGCACTACCAGAAACGTTCAGTTCTGCTGCTCCACCGGTATCATATTCATTGTATCTTGCCAATGCTGATCCATATACCCCTCCGCCTTGATAAGTTGCCGTATTTCCACATATTTTACCACCATTCATGAAAAACTTTGCTGTCCAGCTGACATACACTCCGCCGCCATTACCATAACTAGACCATGTACTATCTGCGGTATTACCTGTAATTGTTCCTCCATACATATGAAATTCTGACGGTCCATTATAAACGCTACGGGTAACTTCAACACCACCGCCATTTTTGGCTATATTTCCGCTGATTGTTCCACCATACATATGAAATATGCTGGATTTGTTCCTATCTTCCACTCCTACTACGCTGACACCGCTTCCACCAGTATCATATTCTGATGTATTGCCTGTAATAGTACCGCCATACATATCAAATGTACCGCCTTGTACTTTTACACCTTTTCCTTGGTATGTTGCGCCTGATAAATCCTTTGCATGCTTAATCGTTCCCGTACCTTGACAATCTGTCAGCGCGAAATGTCTCTCAACCATAACAGCATCCACATCGTCTGTTACTCCTTCTGGATTTTGCATGATAATACTATGACCATTCAAACAAAGTGCAACATCGTCAGATATTTTCAATCCACAATACTGATTTCCGCTAGTATATACACTACTGTATGTATTCGTAGATGTGATTGTCACATCCTGTTTTAAGTAATAATATCCACCTGCTGTAATTTCCGATAAATCATCAATACCCCTCCATACCTGATTCTTATTACAGCTGTGACCCTTCGTACTTAAATTGTTCGTACCACAGACACAGTGTGTATGTTCCGTAGGTGCCGGTTCTGTTGCGTCCTTCCCTGTTAACACCAGTTTCGTAGAATCACTACTATCGTGCATAATCTTATAGTTAGAGCTATCACTGGTAATAAAGTTACTATAGTCCTTATTTGCAGTTGCTCCTTGAACAACAACAACCGGATTTTCAGCAGTTGGCACCACTCTATCCGTGTACACACCAATCGTACCATTCATATCTCCATCAATTTTAATGGTCTTGGTCTCACTCTTATCGGTTGTTGTATATAAGCCAACATTACTTACACTACCATCTGCCTTTTTATTACCAGTGATGTTGACGTTACCCGACACTGTCATGTCGCTAACAGCGTACACTCCACCGCCTTCTTTTCCCGTAGTATTACCTGTGATATTTCCGCCATACATATAAAAATAACAGCCCCACGGTTTCGGTATATACACACCACCACCATCACTAGCCGAATGATTATTGGTAATCGAGCCACCATACATCTTAAAGGTTCCAGATAAATACACGCCACCACCACAATTTCTACCATCAGATGGATTATTACTTGTAGCATCGTTTCCAGTAATTGATCCTCCATACATATTGAAGGTTCCCCCGCTGACATTTATAGCACTACCTGTATATGTTATTCCATCCTCATTCTTAGCATGTGTAACCTTGCCTGCATTCTTACAGTCCGTCATTGTAAATGTAGTATTACTCGTTACGAAAATATCATTACTCAGATTCCTACCTGTCGCTGTAATACTATGACCGTTTAAGCAAAGTACTACACCATCAGGCACTTGCCAGCCACGATACATTTCCTCCGCATCTGTCGGCACATTAAGTACGACATCATTTTCCAGATAGTAATTCCCCGCTGTATCCGGCAGGCTATTCGTTTTTGTCCATGCCTCAAATGTGATTTCTGTTTCCGACGTATGGTCGCCAACATCTTTATGCGTTGCTCCACATACACAGTGTTTGTGTTCACCGGCTGCCTTTACCTGCAATGCCTGACTTGGCATAAGTCCAAGCACCATTCCTAAGCATAAGAAAGCCCCAAGTATTTTTCCAAATGTCTTTTTCATAAGCGTTCTCCTTTTTTCCATTCCCTTTGGTGTCGTTTTCTTTCCATCCACCTTTTCTTGTATCTATCATAACGAATTTTGGGGCTTAAAATTTCGTTCAGCGCGAAGTGTCGTTTTTGGGGTGTGAAATGTGAAAAAGGCCACTACCTCGCAATGTTTTACAAGGTAGTGGTCTTATACAATATTACATTTATGCTCTGTGTGCCTTGCGCAATTCTACAATCAAAAGTGCAAATCCACCAACAATAATTAAGGCCAGTACCACGCAAGATACCGGTAAAGCTTCTCCAGTTACCGGTGCTTTAGCATTTACTGTTGTTTTCTGTGCTGCCTGCGCTCCACCATTCGGCTGGACATTTGTAATACCTGCGGTTGGGGTGGAAGGGGTTGGTGTTGTGGCAGAGCCTATTGTACCGCCAGCGCCTGTAGTAGTTCCATTTCCTGTACCACCAGTTGTTCCACCACTACCTGTACCACTTCCCGATTCTGTAGCTTTAACAACTGTGAACTTTGCTGAGGCTGTTCCACCAGTTGAACGGATTTCCAGCGTGTGTATTCCCTCTGCCAAACTATCTAAGAATTCCTTCCTCAAACGTACGATGGTACTGCCCGATGCCAATTCATAATGTGATCTGTCTACGATAACACCATCTACATAAACCGCCTGAAAATCGCTCAATGGTGCACTGGAACGGAAAGTGAGTGTTTCCATTTTGCCCTCAGTATATTGTCCATTATCTCCATCCTTCATTACCGGCTTTTCAGGGGTTGGAGTCGGTGTCGGATTTGGATTCGGTTCTGGTTCTGGGTTTGGTTCCGGATTTGGTGTCGGTTCCGGATTTGGTGTCGGATTTGGATTTGGTTCTGGATTCGGTGTCACATTTTCTTTATTCGGAACAAACACTTCTTTGATTGGCGAAGCCTTTTTTGTAATATCTCCCTTTTTACGCACTTCATATGTTTTACCAGCGGTAACTTCCTGACCTAAACTGTTATCCTGACAGGTAATCCAGGTATCTGTTCCTTTTTCACGATACTCCATTTTTGCATCAACGCCCTCAAGGTAACCCTTGCCACCTTCTTGTGTCGGCGCGATTCCAGATATGTTTCCCGGTGCTTCCTGCGATGCTTTTTCCGTTGCCAAAATCTGTACTTCAACATCTGCCGTAGGTCTGCCATAAATCGTGATCTCGCTGACATTTCCGCTAGTTGACGATACCTCTATACCGGCTTGTCTCATTGCACTCTTATTCGCTTCGCTAAAGTAATGGTTATCATCTGCCTGTAATTGCACCGTCTGAATATTGTCATTTACTTTCTGCTCCAAGTCACCGCCACTGATTTTACTTACGCTTCCATCTTCCGGCAAAACCAGTTTTACTGTATATTTTTTCATCTGTAAAATGGTCTTTCCATCTTCCTCGGCTATTTCATATGCCGCATGATCCGAAAACAAGCCGTCCATCAGACCAGTTTTATTTGCAATGGTAATCGGTTTCTCTGTTTTTGGTGCCGTCTCAGTCGAAATGCCAATCTGATTTGAGCCATTAAGCTGCACATCCGTCAGTACAACATTGTCACGTAATCCCAAATTACTGGATTTATTATTTTCTAACGTGTTATTCTGTATCACAGCAGCATTTTTAACGCTAATCGTTAATACGCCTTTACCAGTAGTAGTAGTATATTCATAACATGCCACACCACCACCATATTGCGCGGCTTGATTTTCTTTGATCACACCACCAGACATGGTAAAGGAACCCGTCGCTAATCCGGTGTTGTTGTTAACACCGCCTCCGGAATACCTGTTTGCACTGTTGCCAATAATTTCTCCACCCTGCATTTTAAAAACAGATTCTGTGTTATTTACACCACCACCATTTCCTGCTTGATTTCTGCAGATACTACCACTTGTAATGGTACATACGGCATCCAAGTTAGATATTCCGCCGCCGCCTCCAGTTGTAGTGTTCTCAGAAATTTCTCCTCCTCGCATATCAAATACTGGTTTTTGATAATTCGCATTGATTACAGCCGGTCCATTATAGACACCAGCGCCATCACCGTCGGTTATGCTATTTTTAGAAATCAATCCCTTATTCATGACAACTTTTCCACAATTGACCACTCCAGCACCACTTGAACCTGATATCGTATTATTTGTAATGCTACCACCATTCATGGTAAAGGTTGCTCCTTCGACAACAGATACCCCATGACCTTGATTATCGGAAATGCTTCCGCCATACATAGTAAAATGACATCCGGATGAAGACACATATACCCCGGCGCCATTCCACCCCGGACGATGATCCACAGCATAATTTCCTCTGATATTGCCGCCATACATGTCAAATGAAGTATTTGTGTTAAAGAATGTCACACCTGTTCCATAACTTTCTTTTGCATGGGTAACACTCCCCTTATTCTGTCCATGCTCATCCCGACTACAATCTGTAAGCGTAAATTTTTTACCGATAATCCGAATCGTTGCTTTTTCCTCACGGCGTATGTTATTTTTGTATGTATTTGATATGCTGTGTCCATTGAGACAGAGTACGACACCTGCCTGCGGCTCCCAGGTCTCTTTCATCTCAATATCTTGTGTCAGATAATAGTTACCAGCTGTCTTGATCTCATTCAAGTCTGATACCGGTGTCCATGTCACATCCCTATGCGTGTTTCCAGAAAGTTTGCATCCACTTGTACCACATACGCAATGCACATGCCGCTCAATCTCTTTTTCTGCGTTTACCGCATACGAAACATTATCCTCGGTTATTTCCAGCCAGATTTTGCATGCGGATAAATCTATATCTGATGTCAAACTGAGTGCTGACTTAATATCTGAAGCATTTACCGTCTCTGGTCCTTCAATCTGTTTATTGTAATACCAATCGTTTGTTCCGTCATTGCCCTGTACGACAAGTGACACAGTTTGTGCTGTACTGCCCTTCCCCACCTTAATATCACCTGTTGTAGTGTTATATGTTACTGTACCAATATCCTTTCCTGTTCCATCCAGTCTTAAGGTCATTGCCTTGCCTGAGCTGATCCTGACTGCATCTGATATATAATGTGATGCTGCTTTTGCAGCAGATGCGAAGAGAACAGATGACAGCTTCAGATTGGAAGCGGGCTGAACTGCACACTTACAGTCAACAGTGCCAGTTCTGAAAACATCGCCCTGATCAGTGAGCAACGCATAGCCATAATATTTGTAAGGCGAGCGTAGCCAGAACCCTTCTCCGCTGCTCCAGTAACTACTCTTGGCAAGTACTACTGTACTGTTGTCACTTCCTGCTTTTATGGTTTTATCGGAAGAACCTGGGCCATCTGCTGCCAGTGCATACAGTTTGTCTGTGGTGAAATAGCCTCCCACATTCAGCACATCCAGCGTTGTCACTGTGGTAGAATTCATCAATTCCTGCTCAGCTGGGGTGAAATAGGATGTATTTGTAGCCATAGTCTTTAATGCCTCACGAAATTCACTTGCCCCATAGTGGTTTGCGAGTACTTCTTTTACGAGCGTTCCTCCATAATAATCACAATCTGACCATAGACTTTTTTCAGTCTTTTTGGCATCGCTTGAATTAAACTTCTGCTCTTGTGCTATCGGACTTGTGGCAAAGAGGATGGTATTATCCCCTAATACACCACTATCCTTCCCTAAGATGTACCATTCCTGTGCCTCACCACTGCTATTTTTACCAAATACCAGCTTGCCATAATTTGTAGCAGTACCATCAGCATTCGGTTTAAATGTGTTCATTAACTGTTCCTTCGTAGCATAGGTCGATACACTTGGTGGCTTGGTTGTACCACCTGCTGCTTTTACACTGACAGCAGCTCCCGGCAGTGCCGGCACTAATCCAGCCAGCAGGGCGGCTGTGAGTGCTACCGCTGTACCTTTTTTAAATCTTGCTCTGATTGTTTTCATAATCATTCTCCTCGTCCTTATTTACAATGCTTACGCGTCTTGCAGACTCCCACAAGGATTACAGCAAATCCTCCTGCAATGAGCAAAGCAAGCATCACAGATGTCAACGGCGTTACTTCTCCGGTTACCGGTGCTTTGACATTTGCTGTTGTGTTCTGTACTGCTGGATGATTGGTATTTGGTGCAGCCTGTGTTCCACCATTTGTAATGCCTGCGGCTGGTGCTGCCTCCGGCGCTGGTGTCACGATCTCCACAGCCTTTCCTGTGCCGCAGTAGATACACTTTCCATCACTACCATAGGAATGCTTGCAAGTCTGATAATAAACTGTATTCATCTGTGGTTCCTTAGAGCCATTTCCCAGATCAACATTTGGACATCCCGCAAACATATCCAGATTCCAATTCAAATCCGCAGTGGTATTCGGCACTGACCACGCCAATGTATGATCTGCGTCCTTCGTGGTCGTAAGGGAAAGTCCGGTACAACCCTCAAACATGCTGTGATAACAAGCCACGTCCAATGTAGTTGCCGGTAATTTCGGAACCTGTGTCAGCGACGTACAATTTTGAAACATATAAACATAACATATATCTGATAAAGTCGTTGCCGGCAATTCCGGTGCCTGTGTCAGACTGGTGCAATCTTGGAACATATGTGCAAAACAATCATTAGGCAGCGTTACATTCGGGTCTCCACCATTTTCGTCAATCAGGCTGGTCACACTGCCGGACGCCGCAATCTTACCGGTCATCTTTACATGATTGACATTTGCACTGTTATTTGCCACAAAACCTATGCCCTTAAAAGAAACGCTATCGCCTACATTTGCCAATGTAATTGTCGTACCCCTTACATAGGCAGACCATGTTGTGCCATGATCTGTGCTGGTCTGAACATCACTTGCACTCGCCCATGACAAGGATAAGGTCGAGCCTGCTTCCTCTGCCGTAAAGGTCAGATAATTCGGCTCCGTAGCCGCCTTTACCTGTAATGGCCCGCCAGGCATACATCCAAGCAACATGCCCATGCATAAACCTGCGCCAAGTATTTTTCCGAATAACTTTTTCAACTTCATAATCGTTCTCCTCCGTTTCACTGGTGTCAAACATTGTGATAGCCACCATATCTTGTATCTATCATACCGAATTTTGGGGCTGAAAATTTCGCTCAGCGCGAAGTGTCGTTTTTGGGGTGTGAAATGCAATCGCTGTCATTGAAAAAGAAATTTACATATACTAAAATAGTACTATCACTGATAGATCATTTTTTGAGGGAATATAAAAATGCAGGCACGGACAAGCTTACGGATTGCCGTTTGTGACGACAGTCCCATCTTTTTAAACAAGACAAAAACATACATAGAAACATGGTCTGCCAACACCGGACATGCGGTTCAGATTTTTACCTATGACAACGGCGATGCTCTCATCGAAGCACACAAGGATTGTCATATGGACATCATTTTTCTTGATATCATTATGCCTCTTTTAAATGGGATGGATACTGCCCGCGAACTGCGTCAGCACGACCGTGCTGTTCAGATTATATTTTTGACATCATCGCCGGAATTTGCCTTAGAATCTTATGAGGTAAGGGCACAGGGATATATCCTCAAGCCCGTATCACAGGAAAAATTAACAAAAGAATTAAATGAACTTGCCATACAATTTGATGAAGAGCCAAAGCATCTGATTTTAAAAACAGCCTTTGGCTATCAGAAACAATATTTTCACGATATTGAATATATAGAAGCCCAGAACAAACGCGTTCTCTTTCATCTTTGTTCCGGGCAGATTTTAGAAGTTTCAGAGCCACTAAACCATTTTGAACAACAGCTATTAAACACCGATGGTTTCTTCAAATGCCATCGTTCCTACCTGGTTTATTTGCCCAATGTCAATCATTTTAACAACAACGAACTCACAACACGATCCGGGCAGACCATTCCGATTGCCCGTGGATACGGAAAAGCTTTCAAAGAAGCTTATTTTTCAACCCTATTTGCTGAATGATTTTTTATGGAGATTATTGTATGATTTTAGAAATACTGCAACTTACCCACAATGCGACTACATTACTTTTTGGTGTTTACCTCTCCGCTGCCTTTCTCGGCATTGTGATGAAACGCACGAATATCTTGCGGCTGCTTGGATTTTCCTGTGCATCCGGGCTGCTTTATCTCGGTGTGTTTCTAACCTTAGGCGAAGCCTTGACGAGGGAGCTCTACCCTTTGATCGTACATCTGCCTTTGATTCTCTTACTGGTCTTATACTATAAATATCGCCCTCTGGCAGCAGCCATTTCCGTTCTGACAGCTTATCTCTGCTGTCAGATTAGTAACTGGGTTGGCATAGCTTTTCTTACACTGACCCACGAACAGTGGTGCTATTATGCTATCCGCATCGTTGTGACTGTGACGGTTTTCTTATTTTTACTACTGCGTGTATCAGATGCAACAGCAAGGCTCTTGGAAAAATCAACAGAATCACTTGCCATTTTGGGTATCATTCCCTTTGTCTATTATATTTTTGACTATGCAACGAATGTCTATACCTCACTTCTATATTCCGGAAGCAAAGTTGTCGTTGAGTTTTTAGGTTTTGTTCTCTGCACCACCTATCTGCTCTTTCTCTTTTTATATTTCAAACAATACGAAGATCAACAGGAAACGCTGCATCAAAACCAGTTGATGGAACTTATGCGCGACCAGTCTCAAAAAGATCTCGTCACCTTGCATCAGGCGCAACAGTCTGTCTCCATCATGCGACACGATATGCGGCATTTTCTCCTTGCCATTTCTTCCATGATTGAAAACGACAAAAAAGAGGATGCACTGAACTATATCCATGAGCTCGTGTCTACTTCCGATCAAATGGCAATCCAGAAATACTGCACCAATGAACTGGTCAATACCGTTTTATCTGCTCAGGACGACCTCTTAAAAAAGCAGGATATCCGCCTCGAACATACCATACAAATCCCAAATACGCTGCCACTATCTGATGTGGATGTGACAGCAATTTTATCCAATGGTTTGGAAAATGCGATGCACGCTGTATCTGAGCTTCCCATCGAGCAGCGCATTATTACACTCCATATGCGCATGCACGATGAGAAGCTGCTCATTTCCATCAAAAATCCTTGTGCCACTTTGCCTGAAATCAAAGATGGCATGCCACAAAGCAAAAAGCTTGGACATGGTTTTGGCACCAAGAGCATCCGCTACATTACAGAAAAAGCAGGTGGAAACTGCCAATTTGCAGTGGATGGGAATTACTTTGTCTTGCGGATAATTGTGTAGAGGGTTGCTATTTTGATTTGTCTTCTATCAAAGCCATGATTTCTTCATACTTTGGCATTACTCTCAATGCCCCTTTTCTTGTTGTTATAAGAGATGCCGCTGCATTGGCAAGCTGAAGCATTTCAAACAGATCCTTCTCAGACAATGTTTCCAAACCTTTTTCCAATACCGCATGCAACACACATGCCATAAAGGTGTCTCCTGCCCCTGTTGTCTCAATGGTATGCTTTTGGAGGAATGGCTCACAAAAAACATGCGTTCCATTGTAAAACGCTTTACTTCCGTTTTTGCCCATTGTCGCACAAACTAACTTAGGCTGGCTTTTCGTAAGTATGGCTTCTATTCCTTGATCGATATCATCTGTTCCTGTCAAAAAAGCAATCTCATCATCTGATATTTTGAGAATGTCACACTGACTGATTCCATACCACATATGACGTTTGGCAACTTCTAAATCGTTCCACAATGGTGGTCTAAGATTTGGATCAAAAGAAATGATTGCACCTTCGCTTTTTGCTTTTTCAACTGCCTTTTTTGTCACATTTTCAATCTGCTCATCCGTCATTGACAACGTTCCAAAATGAAATATCTTTGTATCCGCAAGCATATCTTTACGAATCTCATCCCAACGCAGCATCATATCTGCTCCGGGATTACGATAAAAAGAAAAACTTCTATCACCATCTTGATCCGTATGAACAAAAGCCAGTGTCGTCGGCACTTCATTATCTACCAGTAAATTATCGGTGTTGATGCCCTGTTCTGCTACTGTTTTTATCAACATCTGTCCAAACGCATCTGCACCTACTTTACCTATAAATGCCGTCTTTTTGCCAAGGTTTTGTAACATCGACAACACATTGCATGGCGCTCCACCAGGATTTGCCTCCAACAATGGATTTCCCTGTGCACTCATTCCATTTTCTGTAAAATCCACCAACAACTCGCCTAATGCAACAACATCAAATGTTTTCATAGCAGCCTCCTCTCTAATCAACTACAATATCGTACTTCTGAATATTAACAATTGCCTTTCCATCACACACAAAACTAATTTCATCAGCCTCCATTGGCGTATAAAAGGTAGAACTAAAAACCTGTTGGCCATCGTTTAAAAATACCTCAGCCGAGTATTTATCTAATACCAGGCGAATCTGCAATCTATCTGTAGATGTTTTTATCTTTGTTTTTCTGATGGCAATCGCATCACGAACCATTCCCGAATAGGTTCGATTAAATTCTATCATATTACTATCTTTTTGTATCATAAAATCGGTATGGTATCGTTCATTCTGAGCAAAAGAAATTGTAAATTGACGATACTCCCCACAAACAATTTCTACCGTCATATCAAGTACACGTCCCTTGATTCCCTGCATTTGACATTGGCCACTGATTTCCATGTTCTGATAGCTAACTGCATTCCTATAATATTTCTCAATTTCCCTAACTGGACTCTGTACTAATTTTCCCTGTTCCATGCGTAGTTCTCTTGGCAAGGTCATCATACAAGACCATTTCTGCTCAGCAGGGCGTATATTAGAATCCCAGGATTGCATCCAGCCTACCATAATACGTCTTCCATCCGGCGTCAGCATGGTCTGCGGTGCATAGAAATCCAAACCATCGTCCAAAGAATAGACACTTTTATAATCAAATACATACTGTTTTTTATCGTATGTTCCCAAATAGTACACCGAATTATTTCCATTATGAAATTCTTCCGTCGCCCTTAAATCCTGTGGTGATGTGATTAATACATATGCATTTTCCAGGCAAAAGAAATCCGGACACTCCCACATGGTTCCAAGCTCTCCATCTCTATCACTTGCCAAAACAGATACATAACTCCATCTTATTGCATCTTCAGAGTGAAATAACACAACCTGGGGAACACCGTTGTCTGTCTTATTGCCCACTACCATATAGTAGCCATCTTCCTCTTTCCAAATCTTTGGATCTCTGAAATGCTCTCTACTAAAATGTTCTGGTAACATATCTCCCGTTATGACAGGATTTTGTTCCAACTTGGTATATGTTTTTCCGTCCCCAAACGCAAGGCACTGGTTCTGGTATGACACTTTTTCTTTGCCAGTTTCTTTTTCCATTACGCCTGTGTAAACCAGAAGATGTCCCTTCTCTGTCTCAATACCAGATCCAGAAAAGCATCCCGCTTCATCGTAAGTCTGATCCGGAGCCAACGCGACAGGTAGTTCCTTCCATTTGATAAAATCATCTGTTTCATAGTGTCCCCAGTGCATTGGTCCCCAATTTTTATCATATGGATGAAACTGATAAAACAAGTGTGTTTTCCCTTGATAAGAGGAAAAACCATTGGGATCATTCATCCATCCACAAGGTGGTGTAATATGAAATACCGGCAATTCCTCTTTCGGTATATGATTCTCTTGAATGTATTCGTTTGCCTTATTTAATTTATCCATATCTGCTGCCTCCGTTTTTCCAATTTGAAACCGTTTATCGCGTAACATGAAATAGTTTGCCAAATTCCTCTTGTGTTAATTGATTTTCTTTACGAATGTTTAATATTTGATTGCCTATATTCAAAGTATTACGTTCTCCCTTGAATATATTATCTAAAAAACAATGTTCAAAGTAAAGCAATCATCACATTACATTGCATATATAGTTACGCAAAGATTCTTTGACATGCACTAGAAATTGCAATAAAACGGCTATCTATTCATTCCGGCTTCGTTTTTAATTGCCTCGAATTCGCTACAATTAAAATTAGGATGAACTGTCAGATGTCCTGCCAAAAGAGGATGCTTTTTTCAAGGAATTAATAAAATTGGTTTATAACGCATAAACTACTATCACCACTAAAAATCCATTTGACAGCCTTCGCTTTCGATGGTATATTATCTTTAGTGGTTGTGCTGCGGAAACTCGAGATGCCCGTGGCCCAAGGAGTCCATGCGTGGGCTCCTTTTTTGCATTTAAGAAAGGAGAATGATAGATGGCACAAGCATTTTTAACCTATGAGCAGCAGATAAATCTTCTGCAAAACGACAAAGCACTGTCTATATATGATTCTGATTTTGCCAAGACTATTCTTCAAAAAATCAGCTATTATTCTCTCATTGACGGTTATAAAGGACCCTTTAAACCACTTCGTTCTGGAAAGTTTTATTATGGTGTTACTTTTGAAGAAATTTTTTCTTTCTATACATTTGACGAGGAATTACGTTCTCTTTTTCTGAAATACATTCTTAAAGTTGAACAACATATGAAGTCAATGATATCCTATCATTTTTGCGAAAAATACGGCGAACATCAATCTGGTTATCTTACATGTACAAACTACAACCTTACTCGCAAAAACAATAGACAAATACAGCGACTTGTCAATTCGTTGTCGAAAGCTATTGCGACACCAAGTAAATATAAATATATCAATCACCATACTGCAACATACGGTAATGTACCATTATGGGTAGCCACTAATGCATTAACCTTTGGGCAGATATCCAAAATGTATCAATATGCTACATCCGACATCCGTACTAAAATCAGTAAAAACTTCGATAATATGTCCGAAGTTCAACTGCATCAGCTTGTAACTGTGCTTGCTCGTTGTAGAAATGTATGCGCACACGGCGAACGTCTTTATGACTTCCATATCCGTGAAACAATTCCCAATATGCCACTACATAACAAGCTTCAGTTACCTACAAAGAATTACCAATATACAATGGGTAAACAAGATTTGTTTGCAGTCGTAATTGCCTTACGCTACCTTATCAATGCCGAGGATTTCAAAGCATTCAAATCAAACTTAACAAAACTTATCAACAAGGTGATTAAACAGTGCCCACATCTCACCCGTGCTCAACTCCTAAAGGAAATGGGCTTTCCTGAAAACTGGGAAAAAATTGTGCGCTATAGAAAATAGTTGCATGACATTGATATGCGATTCTTTCTTCTATCTGTTCCTGCTTTCTTGTCTGAACGGCAAAATAGCTCTGAGCAAAAGCAATCTCTTCTTTTCTAGGATCACCATTTTGTGCAATGAGATAGCAGACATATCTGGTAAGCATAATATCATCAACTTCTCTCCATCAATTCCCTGTCATACCAAAGCTCCACACTACCATCATCTGTTCCATCCTCACGTAATACTCCAGCAAGCGCAGGAAATACTTGGCACATGCTTTTTCCCATGCTCCCAATCACTGACTGTCATATATGGGATTTCAAAATATTCACAGAACTGTTTGCGATTCATTCCAGTACTTTCCCTCAGTTCAATCAGAATGTCCTTTGCTTCTTTTGGGTCAAATGAAAATGGAGCTTTTGTTTTCACACAAAAAGCTCCTCTTCTGTTTATTTATTTGAATTTATAATTTCTTCGTTCTCTCGACCACCGTAGAATATTCGTGCTACTGTAACTGTCCTTTCTTTATCATTGACAAGATAATACACAATAAAGTTGTCTACCGGAAGTTAATGCATTTTCATCGAATGCCAAACTCCTTTGCAAGTATCGCGTCAACTTCATCTGCAGAATATACCTTTCCTGCTTTGATGGAATCAACACCCTTCTGGA
>OLGI01001189.1_pt1 | contig 23444 bp, 18 predicted proteins | sample 1605221 | NCBI WGS metagenome assembly OLGI01 (sample SAMEA3888915, study PRJEB22519) | human gut metagenome | biome: human gut; feature: human-associated habitat; material: faeces | place: Denmark | collected 2010 | reverse complement strand
ATTCTTTAATTCTCCTGGGTATGGAAGGTGAGGCGACAAATTTAATATTTTTCTAAATAATCGAGTATCTTTTGCAACAGTCTTAAAAATTTTTACATAAGAGGAAAAATAAAACTCGCCAACCTCAATTAAATCCTCTTTGCTATAACGGTCAAAATTTATTATCGCATCGAATCTTCTTGTAAGAGCTTTGTCAAATTTTGAAAAAAGATTTGTTGTTGCAATAATTACAATTTCTTTATTCAAATCGGTTAATCTATCAAGCTCCCTCAAAATTGTAGAAGTTACTCTTCCCATTTCACGTACATCATTGGAACTTACTCTATCTAAAGCAATTACATCTATTTCGTCAAACAAAATAACTACATTGTTTGAATTCGGAATTGAGTTTATTTCATTAAATAGGTTTGCTATATTTTTGTTTGTCTGTCCAAGTTTGCTATCAATTAAATTATCAAAATCAACATAATATAATGTTCTATTTAATAATCGTGTGACTTGCTTAGCAGCCTCAGTTTTTCCACTGCCTGGTGAACCTTCAAACAAAAATTTATTAATACCTATATTATGGTTTATCGCATTTATAATACCTTTTATATCATCAGTAATTGCTATGGGAAGGTTCAATGGCTCCATCCCTCTTGTATCTATCTGTTTTAGAAATTTACTTTCAAAATCACTATTTTGAGGGGTATATAAATTAGACTCCGCAATTAAACTCATTATATATTCAGCTATCTGATCATCTCCTATGCTATCAAAGTATCTTGCAATATTTATTGCTTCATTTTTAAAAGCACTTTCATTTTTCTCAACATGGTATTTTATTAAATTTAAAACATTTTGTTTTTTCATACTATCATACCTCCATATACAACTATATTATAATATAGCGTGGGACAGAAGTCTATATACTTGGGACATTTTTTGTTTAATTAAATTATTTATAGTAATTATTATGTTATGCTAAAAATTTCGTTCGTTAAAAAACCGAACGAAATTTGAAATGTTCAAAATTTATATTCAACCTATTATAAAAATGCATCTTCATCTTATATCTATAGCTTAAGCTATATCTTTCAACACAACCATCTCTTCGTATTCTAAGTTTATTTCTCTGCACTATTTTCAAGAAAAGACCTAACCAGAGAAATATGTTCATTCGTCTTACACCTGATGTCAAAGCAACTCTCCGACACCATAAAATCCAAAAAGCAGCTTTTCGGAATCAGGAATTTACCGGAAACATGAAATGCTTGCAGCTTTTTATTTTTACACCAGAGATAAATGGATGCACTGCTATATCCAATTACCTCGGTTACATCTGCCACCTTCATCAAATCATCATAATCCTCCAGCTTAGTCTCCATATACGTCCGAAACTGCTTTTTCTCCGTCTCTGACAATTTTTTCAATCTGTTACAACGCTTTTTACGAGGTTTCGTGCGACCGGATCGTTTTGCATACCACATCTCCGGTGCACGATAGTCCTCCGGATGAATCTCCCGTTCCACTAAGTAAGTAATGACATCCTCTATCCGAATTGTGTACCGTCGCGTTTTCTTCCCCGAATCAATACAAGGCACCAACCCACTTTGCAGCAGATAAAGTGCTGTTGCTTTGCTGATTTGAGCAATCCGATAAAATTGATCCTTAGAAATTGTTTCGGGATATTGTTTTCTTATTTCATCATAAACCTTTCTTCTTTTTTTCATGCAGAAATCCTCCCCTATTTTATATTAGGTACAGGTAGGTATTTCCGCAAAAAAGCTACTCCAGTTCTCTCCAGTTCTCTCCCGATTCTTTCCAAAATTCTCATAAATGTAACATTTTGTTAAAAATTCACCCTATTCGAACTTTCCCGAAATTATCGGAGTTTTCGCTTTTCACTAAAATAAAACAAGGAGAAGCCATTGATATTTCGCAGTTTTTAACATCCTTTAAATTCTTCTGACTTCCACTAACTTCTCACAAAGTTGGAAGAAGGAGAACGACTCGAAAACCGGCAGGCGGGCGCAAACCCGTGCGTGGGTTCAAATCCCACCATCTCCGTAGAAATAAGCCAGTAGTTGATTTTCGACTGCTGGCTTTTTTATTTGCTTATTACCAAAAAAGGCGTTCACCGTTTCCGATGAACGCCCAACCTACTGGTTATTCGTTTTATTTCTATTTATTTTTCTGTTTTCACAGGGGTTACTGCTTTCGTAATGGTTACTGTTTTCGTTTCAGCGTTCCAAGCGGTTGTTGCGCCAAGCTCATCTGCCACGAAGCGAACAGGAACGAAGGTACGGCTATCGATGATAACGGGAGCAACGCCGTATTTTTCAATCGTCTTGCCGATTGTCATCTTAATTTCCTTACCATCAATCACGAGAGTAACTTCTTTTGTTTCTGCGTTCCAAGCAACCGTGCCGCCCAGAGATTCCGTTACAAATCGAATCGGAACCAGAGTTCTGTCGTTCATGATAACAGGTGCAGCGTCCTTTTCATAAGCCTTACCGTTTACGAACATCGTCTTGCTGCCAACCTGCATTACTACGACTGTCTTCATTTCCTCAGTGGGCTTGCCGGGTTTGGATGCAGTCTGCTTAAATGCAGCCTTTACTTCCACCTTAGATGCAGGCATGGTAAAGGTATATTTGCCATCGCCCTTATCGGTCAGCTTGATTTCCTTGCCGGTCTTATCGGTTGCCTTGATTGTATCAAGCGCATAGCCATCGTTTGCCATTGCTGTAATGGTTACAACGCTGCCCTTTGCCGCGCTTGTCTTATCGGGTGTAACCTTGCCGTTATCTGCGGGAGAAACGGCTACGGCATATTTTGTTACGCCGCCGCCACCGCCGCCGCTGCTGCTGCTGCTGCCACCTGTGGAGCCGCCTTCGGTTGCGGGGAATGTAAGGGTAATCACGGTATTATCCAAACCGGTTGCAGGGATTGTGCCGTCAGGTTTAACCGTCTGACCGTTAATCTGGAAGGTGGTAGCGTTGGTGAAGCGGTTGTTGCCGTTAGCCTCCAGAGAAACCTTTACGGTATACTTGGTGCCGCCTGCGAAGGTACTGCTGACGGTGGGGTCCCAAGCGGTATTAGCGACATTATAAGTAGTGTCCGCTGTCGTTGCAGTGCCCGGAGCTGCATCCTTGGCAGGAGCGGAAACGGTCACGTTGACCGCAGAAATGGCAGTCAGCTTAGGGATACTTTCCTTCTTGGTAGCTGTGCAGCCGTTTGCGGAGCACTTGTAATTACGAGACCCCGCAGCGGTAAAGGTAGGGTCTTTCACGCTGTCGAGTACCCAGCTGTGGTTCTCGGTCTTTTCATAATTACACTTGGAGCAAGTAGCTTTGTGGGTATCATCATTAACTTTCTCCCATGTGCCGAAGGTGTGCGCCTGGATATTGAGACTGCCATCGTTGTTCTTACATGCCTGATAGTGGCTGCCGGAGTTCAGATACTGCCAAGGCTGACCTGTGTAATCATGGGTATGGGGAACTGTCAGCGCCGGGAAGGTGTAGCTGACCTTACCATTCTCATAAGTTGCCACATAGTCATTGATAGTGCAGAAGCAGTTTTCATCAAAGCTGTAGCCGCCCACTGCGGTCACAGGGATGGAAACGGTGTAAGCCTCTGCGCCAAACTTGCCATCCGTCACCGCAGGAGTCCATTCCGCTGTGCCAACGGTGAAGGTGCCATCTGCTCCGGCAACCGAAGTCGTGGGAGCTTCGCCGTATTTCGGGGCAGTAACCGTCAGCGCAACACTGCTGATCTTGCTGGTATCGGCTGCATTGGGTGTCTGATACATCGCGAGGACACCATATCCGACTAAATCAGTATAAGTCTCAGCATCTCCGCCATCTTTAACCTCGTAGGAAACATTATACGTCTTTGTAATCTCTGTAATGTCAGTGCTGTCACCAGATTTCAGCCATACCAAATAGAAATACTTCTGATTCGGTTTTACCTTGTAATTAGGATCAGTTACTTCCGTTGAAATGTCGTTTTCGTATACATCGCACATAAACTTAACGTTTTCCGGAAGGGTGGTATCTACAAGCTCAACTTCCGGAAGGCTCTGACCGATCTTGTCATTCAGCGTAGGCAGTTTAACCTTGACATTCAGACCGGGTCTGACAACATTCACATTCTTCAGCTTGAAGGTAGCGGTCAGGATTGTCCCTTGTTCAGTAAGCGTGTAATCGCCTACAACTTCAGCATTACTTGAGTTAAAAATTTTGCTGGCATAGATTCTACCCCCATCAAACGCAAATCCTGTATCTGCCTTAAAGGTTACAGTGCCTTTGTAGATTTTGCCGGCTTCAAATGTGGTTACATCGGTGTCGTCCATGTTCTTCCAAACAATGCTCTCCACCTTGTAATTTGCGCCGCCAATCTCTACCCATTCTTCCGGAGTGTAGTCGCTGGGGCTTTCGCCGTCAATCGGGCTGCGTGGAGAAGCATACACATAGGTGATGCGCTCCTTTTCACCGTCAATCTCATACCCACACACGGTACACTTGTACTTATCCTGACCTTCAAGGTATTTCCATTCATGCGGCTTTGATTCCTGCACGCCGCAGCTGCACTCCCGGAAATGGACGTTGCCGTTGCCGGCAATTTTCCATTCGCCGTAAGTGTGTTCATGTCGAACGGGCACATTCACATAGATAGTCATCCCTGCGCCGCCGTTATCGATGCCAGAACCCTTGCTCAAGTAATCGCCATTCAGCTTCACTTTTGTACTGGTATTAAAGGCATAGCCGTCTTCTGCCGTCAGCGTTATGCGTGCGGCATAGAAGTTGCCTGCTACTGCCCCGGACTCAGGAATGTTTTCCCAAGCCGTATTGATGGTGCTGACACCGGTGTTGGTGCCGGAGAGCGTGAAGTTACCTCCCGATGTAGCTCCTTCCGTCAATTTGGGGACATTCAGCGTCACGCTGTCGATGGGTGTACGGGTGTCTATCTCCTGCGCGGGGTCTACCACCAGTATAACAATATGCTGGTTGGTGGAAGAACTGAGGTCTACGCCGTCCTTTTTCAGATCGAGCCGGAGGTCATAGGAATAGCCACCGGGCAGCGCGCCCTTATTGATTTTTAATTCAAGGGTGTTTTTGCTCGTATCGACAGGAATCGGAGTCGGCTCGTCAGTGCTGTTCGTACGATGGAGCAGGTATTTGGCATCATAGGTGTAGCCAGAACTTATCATGTCGCTCGACAGAGGATACCACTCAAAAACCAGAGTGTGATCCCGGTTGTTACCGACACGCTTCCACTCACCCGTTCAGTCCTTGGCGTAGTCGATGGGGTCGCCGTCCAGCGTGACGGACTTCAGGCCCCATGCGTTGGGGATGATTCGGATGGGGTTGGATTCAGTGCCATCCAGCGACATTTTATAACTTTTACCTGACGCTGTCTTTTTCAAAACAGCAGTGTAAGCATTGGGACCGGTAAAGGTGCCGTCAGGCGTAACAACTGCGCTGTAGCCAAAGCATTTATCCAATCCCTGCGCAAGATTGGGGTTGCCTGTCGGGTTATTATCTTCGTATATACCGCCATCTGCATAAAGGTCTACTGTGCCCTTAAAGGTGCCGCCATTCAACCGGTACGGCATATAAAGGCTCGTTCTCCAAGGCCATTTCTGCAAATAAACAGTGCCCTCAAAGGTGCCTCCGTTCACTGTAACAGCAGGATTAGAATTATTCTCCTCTGCATCATACAGCACCTGTACATCCTTCTTGAAGGTGCCTCCGTTGATTTGAACAGAGCCGTTTTCGGCCTGACTTCCGATCAGCTTTACACAGCCGTCAAACTCGCCGCCTTCAATGATGACACGGCCTCCACGATCTTTGCTGTTTTCTGCCATCAGAGTGTAGCCACTGCCATCCAGATCATAAGCGTAACCGCAATCAAAAAACTCCGGTTGGCTGATTTTCACGCCATCCTTGATCGTAATAAAACTCTCAAGACTATCAATTACAATGGCATTACTTTTGTATGGATGGGAAGTAACGGTAAATGTACCCCCTTCCAGGGTCAGCGTACCTGCATTCACGCGGATCAGTTTGGCGCTTTGGCCTCCGAAAACATTAGAAAATGCGCCGGATATCTTACTGGTTTTTACAGAACTGCTATCCTTGATTGTCAGATGAGAATGGCCGCCAATATAAATGCCCTGCGATATATTAGTATCATTACCCTTCAGAGCCAAGGTATTTCCGTTCAGGTCAAGGGTGCAGTAATAATAAACATCGTCAAAGGTCAGTTGATCTCTTTTGAGCAGACCAATGCCATCGTTGCAGCCGGCGGTATCAATGTCCTGACCCAGCTTGATGTATTGCTGCTTGTTTTTGACTGCCGTATGCAATTGCTCAAAGGTGTTAACGATCGTCCACTCCGGCTCTGCCGCGCTCGCCGTCACGCCCATGGCGGGCACGAGGGAGAGCGTCATCACCAGTGTCAGCAGCATGCTTATCAGCTTACTTCGTTTCTTTTTCATACTCATTCCCCTTTCTAAATTTTTTTAATTACAGTGCATCTATCACTGCTGAAAGATATGTGGCCGAAACCGAGCCATAAATAAAGTTGTCGATTAAGCCATCCTTCTTTGCCGTTCGCACCTGATCCGCAAGCCCCTTTTCCGTATTCTCATCCACGATAAAGACAATTTTGCAATCCGGATGCTCCTGCTTCACCGCACCGCGTATTTTCAGCCTTTCCTCGATTTTCCATGGCGTATAGCCCGTTACCTCAAGAATCAGGATATTCGCCCTTGCAAAGCTGCAAAGATCTATGGTATCCTCCGGCTTCTCGCTCAGATACACCTGAAAATCAGAATCGAACCCCTCCAACGCCTGCGCGATTGCGTCCGCAAACAGTTTATTCTGCATATCGACAACAACCCTTCTCATAAGCCTCACCTCCCTTCGCCTTTCCTTCTAAATATAGCTTAGCAGATTTTTATTCGCCTGACCCTGTCCATATGGACAGGTTTTTTTCGGTTTTTGCAAAAATTTTCCACAAAAAAAGAGAAGTGATTTTGGTCACTTCTCATAAATTACTAAATATTGGATTTTTTATGCGGAAATTATCTCACAGCGGCGTAATACTTCTTTCCTTCTCCTCTGCCGTTTGCAGTAACGAAACCATTCTCAACCATCTGTTTCAGTATGGTATACGCACGGGTTCTCTTAACGCCCAGAATTTCTTGAGCCTTCTCATTGTTAATTTCTCCATGCTGTGCGATGTAATCAAGAATTACCTGCATCTGTTCGGTTTTCTCCGCTTTGCTGTCTTTTTTCTCTGCCGAAACGCTCTTATTTCTGTTTGGCAATATCATCTTAAATGTATTCTGTGTTACCTCAATCGTCGGCTGCAAGCTACAATCCTTATATAAATCAAAAATTCTTCTGATTCCCGTTCCGTAGGATTCAATCAACCGCAGGCGGTGGAAGACCTCCGCCAGTTTTTTATTGCGTGGCTGTGAAATGCCGCTGCGAATATCCTCTGTAGAAAGTCCCATAACTAAGCCGCCCATAGAGATAAATTCCATCTTATCATCATTGACATTGATGATGATACTGCCGCTAAAGCCATAGTCCCGATGCACAATAGCGTTCAGCAGTGCTTCACGCAGAGCTTCTTCTGGATAGTCTACAGACTCCACTCGCTCCAACTGCTTAATCGTTGCTGTTGTTTTATTACAAAGATTCAAATATGCAAATGTATCGTCTAATTGCTTGAAAACAGAACCGCCAAACTCTCTGCTGTCCCGAAATTCTGTATTCTCTCCGTTATTAAAAACAGCTACCTTTATGGTATGTGTGCATTGGTCGGAAAGAATGAGTGCAAGATTTGTATACAGGTTGTCGGCAATGCTCCTGATCCCTAGTGCATTGTATTTTTCTTCCGAAAACGGCACATGATACTTCTGAAATGCCTGCTCTGCCTGCGAAAAGGTAAGCTCCTGCTCCAGAGACCGCATTTCTTCAAAGCTATCTCCATCTGATACCTTTATCATGCGGCGAATCTGTTCCGAAGATGCCTGCACACTGGAAGCTCCCTGACGGATATATACACCGTTTGGCTTCAATCCCTTTGACTTGAGATAATACGGCTTATAGCTCCCTTCGCCTACAGTAATCTTTACAACCCGATTATCCTCCAATTTGTATTTTACAAACATCGTAACATCAGGCTGAATGGCATCCCGAATTCCATTTGTGATTCTGGTGTAGGTATCATCTACATTGTCTATCCCCACAACATTTCCGTTGTCATCCACCCCGATATATATGACTCCGCCATCCGTATTGGCGAAGGCAATCACTTCTTTATAAATTTCATCTGTTAATTTCGCCTTAAATTCTGTATTTTCCGATTCTAAAATCATTCATAAGCACCTCCTTCTTTTTCTTATTATACACTGAATTTTTCATTAAATTCAATAAACAAAAGTGAAAAAAGTGAAAATTCACTGAATTTATGTGAATTTCCACTCTTTTTTAAAAAAATCTGTCATTAAAAACCATTATTTCGGCTCATCCGAAAACCTTGGCACGATATAGCTATTCTGCGTTGCCGCTATGGCAAGCTGGATTTTATTGCTATAGCCCGTTTTGGAAAGCAGGTTCCCCATGTGGTATTTTATCGTTCTCTGGGAAATATGCAGCCGTTCCGCCATTTCCGCATACTCACACCCCTCGCACACAAGCCGCAGCACATTGATTTCCATTTCCGTTAAATCACAGCTGCGCACAAGCCCAATCTGCACATCGGGCGTTTTATCGGGAAAGAGGCTTTCGCCGTTCATGGTTCGCCTGATGACCTCGGACAAATCCTCCTTACTGATATCCTTATACCAGAAGCTATCCACCTTCGCCGCCTTCGCCCGTCTGATATAGCTTTCCTCTACCATTGAGGTCACCACCACGATTTTGATAGCGGGAAATTCCTGCTTTATCCTTTCCGCCGCATCAATGCCGTCCATGCTTCCGCTTGTGCAAACATCCATCAGCACAAGGTCTATCGGCTTCTGCGCGCAGACGAAATAGGCAAGCTCCGCCGAAAAAACCGACTTGGAAAGGGTATAGCCCTCCATTTCCGCAATGGCACGCTCCATATTTTCTCTCGACATTCTCTGGTCATCCACCACTAGCACCTTTTTCATAGCAATCCCTCCCCCTTGGGAATATAAATCCGCAGTTCAAACGCCTGCTCCCATCCGATTTCCATTGTGCCGCCTGCGTTTTCCACATGATGGCTCAGGTTTTTCAGCCCGCCTTTGGGTACGATTTCTTCTTCGGGCGGCTTGCCGTTATTGGAAATGCAAAGCGTATATCCGTTTTCCTCCGCGCCCGCCGAAATGAAAAGCTTCGTTCCTTCCGTATGGCGCACGCAATTCGTCAGACATTCCCGCATTGCCACAAGAAATACATCCAACGCCTGTGCATCCTGCGGCAGCTCTCCGGTCAGCGCCACCGTTACGCCGAGGGTTGCGGCATCCTCAATAAAATGCTCTACGGTATCGCTGTTTTCGGAATATTCTCTGCCTTCATTCAGAAACTGCACCGCCGTTTGCAAATCCCGAATGGCTTTATCCAGCTCCGGCGTTTTTTCGCCCCGCAGGATAATCTGCCGCATTGCCGTAAGCCCCTTCCCCATCCGGTCATGCAGCCTTGTTTTCATGGCAAGCAGCTCCTGCTCCCTCGCCTCCTCCTGCACATTGGCGGTCAGATGGCGAATGTTTCGGGAAACCATTTCCAGCTCCCTTGTCTGGCGAAGGATTTCGTTCCGCCTCTGATAAATATCCGTTACATCAAAAAACATCGTTTCCGTATAGGTTCTTCCGTCTTTTCCGATGATTTCCTGCTCTGTATAGTCCCACGCTCTTTCGTGATCCAGCACATAAACCGTACTGCTTTCGCTGAGCCGCTTCCCCGATTGCTCCAAGGCAATATGCAGCTCATCAAGGGTCTGCACATCTTTCCCCCAGAGCTGCTGGAAAAGCTCGTACATACAGCGGTTGCAAAGCTGCACCTCTCCCCTGTCCGTAAAATAGCACAGGCCGTCGGGGAGGTTATCAAAGCCCTCCTTGACCTTCGTTCCGTTCAGCAGTCTATGTAAAAAATCCTTTATCCTTTTCATACTTCACCTTCTTTGTCAAACCGAAGCGTAAAGCTGCTGCACCCGATAGAAAATTCGTAGCTGTCCGCAAGGGGCATCAGGTCGCCTAAGTCCTTGTTGCTTTCCGCACTGATGTTGAATATCAGCCGCTCGTCGCTCTCGCGTATGTTAATCAGCAGTGCCTTTAAATCGTCCATGGCAATTTCGATTGCCGTTTCAAAAAAGCTGTATATCTGCAATGCCTACTCTGTTTGGAAGCTTGCGTCTGTTCGCATAAAGAAGGCACATTCCGTCCCCAGAAGCCTGATATTGGAAAGGGATTCCTCAAAGGCAAATTTCAGCTCCGCGGCGGAAATAAAGCCGTTCTGCCTGCCGATAAAAAGCAGGTTGCCGCTTCGCTTGATGTATGCCCCGATTATCGCCGCCTTTGCCAGATGCTTTTTCTGCAAAGCAGCATCCTCTGTTGCATTGTATTCCTCAAGCAGCTTCAAAAGCAGATAGTATTGCCTTTGGGAGGAGTCCTTTAGGGTGTCATACAGGCGGTTCTTTTCTCGCAGGCTGTTCAGCCTTTTTTCTGCGGCGTAGTTCTGCCGTTCAAGCTCGTTTTTCCACGAAATCTTTTCCTTGTTGGCATTTAGCAGCTCCATAATGTCCGCCAGCTTTTCCACATCCTTCTGCCAGAATACATAGCCGTTATAAATGCTTTTCTGTTTCACAACCGTGTTTCTGTCCAGAGCTACACTGCCCTCACGACAGCATTTTTCAAAATCAAATGTCCTCATTTTTTCGCCGGAGGTGTATTCTACACGGAAATCCCTGTCCGTAATTTCAACAGGAAGGCTGCAGGAAGCAAAAATTGTCTGATAGCCCATGTTCGACTGTATCAATCGGCACCTGATATCGGCTTCAAAGGTGCAGGCAATCAGCACACAGAATACCGCCGTCATATCCCCGAAAAAGAGCATAATCATGTCATTTCCGTATAAAATTCCATATATAAAAATCAGTATAATCGGTATCAGCGGTGTCAGTCTGATTTTTCTTTTATGCGGCACACGGCATTTATACGCCATCACCCCGAAGGATAAAAAGGAAATACCTGCCTCCCACAAAAGTACGATGTAATATCCCACATCATAGCTGTAGTCCGCACTGGTAAATATTTCTGCGTCCTGCGGGAACACAAACACCAGCTGATGCAGGTCATTTGTCAGCACCAACAGCAGCAGCACCACCGCAGGGAAATAGAAAATCTTTGTCCACTTCGGCAGGGTATAATATTCGGATTTTCCAAGCATAAGGGAGATAAAAAACGAAAACAGCGGTATAAAAATCATCGGCACATAATAGGCATACCAAAGGTATCTCTGCACATTCATATTTGCAAAAAAATGATACTTCATCGACCGTACCGCAAACCAGAACAGCATCAGAAACGCAACCGACATCAGATAATGCCGCACATTTTCATTCAGCACTCGTCTTTTCACAGATATGCCCCACATCATAAAAAGGAACATATACATGCCTGTTCTGATTAAGCTGATTTCGTATGGCAAAACATCAATTTTCACCAGAAAACGCAGGATAAAGGCTGCCGCAATCAGAATTGCCGCAGTCACTGTTTCTACGAATGTAATCTTTTCTTCTCTCGGCACCAAAATACGCCTCCTTTTCCCTGTTTATAGGCTGATTATAGCATAGGAACAAAATGTGGTAAAGCTGGGAAATTCGGGCAGAGCATACCACCAGTAAACTGGTGGTATGCTCTGCCCCTAGAAGGGGCTCTTACGGACTTAGCCCCTATAAGGGGCATTGAAAGTTTAGCACCGCATTACTATCTCAGGCAGCCGCTAAAGCGGCTGTCTTTTTATGCCTTCTTATTCTTGCTACCCGTAAACGGGTCAGTATATTCTTTTAAACTTATCTGGTCTTTTGCATAATCCTCTTCCAACTGATTCCTTATGTAATTTCTAATTGCAGTTTCATTCTTTCCTACTGTATCTACAAAATATCCTCTGCACCAGAAACTTCTTTGACCATACTTATATTTTAAATTTGCATGCCTATCGAATATCATTAAACTGCTTTTGCCTTTTAAAAATCCCATAAATTGTGCTATACTTAAATACGAAGGAATACTTACAAGCATATGGATGTGGTCTGGACAGGCTTCTGCTTCTATTATCTCCACACCCTTTTGTTCACATAATTTTCTTAGTATCTCTCCAATATCTCTTTTTAGTTGCCCATATATTTCTTTTCTCCTATACTTTGGGGCAAATACAATACTGTTCTGAATCACACACAGGGGTAGTTTTTTGCTCTATGTAACCGGCTGTCTGGAAGAAGCCGGTGTAATCCTCGTCTGTACAGCCTTTGATGAAGATGTGGCAGAAACGCTCATAATCTTTATCCACAATATAAATTCGTTCTATAATCGTCTGAATAAGTGTGACCAAGACCTCCGGCCGTGCATCCTTTGCATATTCTGCAAAGGAGAGCAGCCTTTCTTTTGTCATTTCCAAGTCACGGATGGCAATCATACTGTTTTTTCTGCCTTCATCCAGTTTGGAAAGCTGCCGCTCCGTTTCCCTCAGTTCTTCAGCCAGATTTTGCAAATCCTCTTGAATAAATTGCTTGATACTGCCATCTGCTTCACGCAGATTTCTCGTCTGCGCTACAATATCCGCTTTCAGCCTGTCTCGTTTCTTTTTAATGAGATTGTACTCCTGTACTGTCTGTGACTGTTCAAGGACTTCCTCGATTTTAATTTCCAGAATCCTTCTGAAACGCTTGCTGTTTTCATCCGACAGTTCAGATAGCTGCTGTACGACAAATTCATCCAGAAGAACGCCATCCACTGCCTTGAAATTACATTCCTTTTTTCGATAACCGGGACAAACATATTTAAATCGAGGCTTTCCATTCGTCCAACGGTCGGACTCAGGAATCACACTCAATCGTCTGCCACAGTGAGGACAATGCGCCAGCCCCGCCAACAGTGCGTTGGTCTTTCTGTGAGGGCGATTGTATTTCTCTGCAATCGCATCAAGAAGTTCCTGCACCTCAATCCATTGTTCACTTGGAATAAATCCTTCGTGCTTACCAACCGCAATAATCCACTCGCTAACAGGCTTGCTTTCAATGGTCTGAACATATTTCGGAGAGATAAATGTGCTGTCACTGCCTTCATACTTTTCCTGATCAGTTTTATTGTAAGCCGACAATCCGTGAGTTCCGTCAAACTCTATCATATCTCCAAACACATTGCCGTCATGATCGATGAAATAATCATAGCTGCGTTTATCAGCAGTACAATAGATAGGATTTCTCAAAACCAGTCTTGTGGTGGATGCGTTAAATGCAGCACCGGAAGGAGTGTGGAATCCTTCCGCATTCATCTGTTTTGCAGTACTCTGGATGCTGCGAGTAGTTCTGAAGATTTCATACAAATGCTGAACCATGCGTTTTTCTTCCGGCAGACTTTCTAAGTAGCTGTATGCTGATTTTCCCTTACCACTTCCGGTTGTTACACGACGGACAGTAAATCCCATCGGTGTATTGCCGCCGAGCCATCGTCCGTCCTTTGCAAGTTCCATCATATTGTCTACAATTCTTTCTGTCAGAGTATCTCTTTCAAATTCCGCAATGACAGCGAATATCTGAATAAAGATTTTATATAGTCCGCTGGCAGTATTGATACCATTGGAGCAAATCAAGAGATTAACATGGTACATTTCCAAGAAATCCATCAAACGGATTAGGTCTGCTGTTTTTCTGCCGACACGATCCAGCTTGTAACATACGATTGCTTTGATTTTCCCGTCCTGCACATCATGCAGCATTCTCTGAAAATCCGGTCTGTCTGAAAAATATCCGCTGAGTCCTTTATCTTCATATTGCAGGAATTCATAATCTTCATCCAGTCCCAATTCCTTTTTGGCGTAATCCGCACATTGTTTGAACTGAACACCGATACTGTCACCCTTGTTGGTGATACGGGATTTGCGGGCGTATATCGCAACGCCACGGTTATCTTTTTCAATTTTTCTCTGTTTCTTCATGGGTAGTCACCTCCGCTCATATCATACCGCCATTCCAGTTATTCTATCAAGTTTGTGGCCGTTGCCACGAATCCATTCCAGAAACACATACAAGGTTTCTGTATCAAAATTTCTGATTTCCTGTGCGATAAATTCCGCTCGTTTCTGCTGAAAGGCTTCCATAGTTTCTTTGAATTTTTGTCCTCTGTGAATTATTGCAATCAAATAGTTCCCTCCGTTTCTGTCTGTGGTTCCGACCTCGGACCAACTTGGTCCAAAGTCAGATAATGAAAAAAGCTGCTACACAGATGCAACAATAACAGACACAAAAGATTCTGTATCTGACTTGATGCTTCCATGTAACAGCTCCGACAGTTCGGACTGACTAAAATATGTTTGTATAAATATGGGGCTTACCCATCAATAAAATCTTGTATGAAGCAGTATTTAATTTTCATCTGTAACTATCATAGCATGAAATGTCGAAACCCGCAATCATGTCAATTTCGCCAAAAAGATTATTCCCAATTCAGGAACAAGCAGCTAATAACAGATTTTCATTTTACCGAAAGTTGCAGCAAAGATATTTTTGATTTTCTAATTGACGCTTGATGATACCTCTGGACAAATTGTCCAGAAGTAAAATCGAAGCTTATGAAATTCCATACACCTCATCAGGAATTTATAATACAAAATCTCCACGCTTTACTTTGGTGCAAGTTGCACCGTAGCACTTCATCCCAACTTGGGGCGAAATTGATTTTCAGAAAATAGAAACACTGTCTTGTGTCCAATTCGTTCACAAGCATAAAGCTCAGCCCTTCAACTTCTACACAAATTATGTCGAAGTACTTTTCGTTTTTCTGTTTCCTACATTTTTAACTTTGTGCCAAGTTGGTACGAAGTTTTTCACCCAACTTGGGATGAAGTTGTATCCGAGTATTGCCACTTTCGTTACTTGTGGGCGAATTGCCCACAAGCCTTCCCGACAATTTGTTGGGAAGTGGATTGCCACACATCACATAAATAATCAGGGACAACTTCTCCCCTGTTTTCATTTTTTCGTTTATGGAAAATTGAACTTCTATGCAAATTGCGCAGAAGTCAGTAAGTAAAAGTATTCAGAATGAATGCGCAGCTGACACCGCAGGTGGCGTTCAAAGGGGATTGGGGATGCTTCCCCAACAAGCAATTTACGAAAATTTCTCCTCTGGGGGAATCTTCGTAAATAAGTGAACCTGTACAGGTTTACACTGCTTGCCACTTTGTGCAAGACTAAAATAATAGCGGAATTATTCCCGAATTGGGAATAATTTCTCAGCATCACCGGCAGCCAATTTGTCCATAAGATAAAAAACACTTTCGCTATTTTTAACTTGTGCGCAACTTGGGTACAAGTGATTTTAAAAATTGCTCCATTCCTACTTATTCCCAATTTTGGAACAAGTGAAATACCAGATACCGCACCTCTCGCCAAATTGGCTAGAGGTTAATCTCGTACAATCGCTGCACAAAGTCAAAAACGATAGCTCCCAAAATTAACTTTTGCCCAAATTGAGCAGAAGTCATTTTTTATTTTCGACGAGTTGTCGGAGATTTCACTTCCCGACAATTTGTCGGGAAGTTGTTCTGCAATTTCAGACCGATTTGGTTCGAAGTGATGCGAAGAAATACAAATTGTCAAGCAGGGCAACGTGGTACCACTCTGCACATTTTGCTGATTTCCCTCTGGAACAATCTACGTAAAATTGCTTACCAAGGCAAACATCCCTATACCCCCTTCGAACAATATCTGTAATAATGGCTGCCCGATTTTTCAATCGTTTCAGAAAAAGAACTTCGTCCCAAATTTAGACGAAGTTCTTTGCTATCAATATTTTTTACACAAGGTCGGTCGTAAACAATGTTTTCAATTCATCTGCTATTTTTGCGCCACCTCCCGTTTTCTCAATCCAATTATCGGTAAAACTGAACTGTGCTTACCGTCTGCGCCCTACAGAGAAATAACTCTCTAACAAAACCTATTTGACGATTTCAGAATATAGTGCTTCTGTAATTTGTCTCATTATTTCACTATTAATATCACGCATATTCGAGTAACATGAAACATCAATCTTTACAATATTAGAAGCTGTCAAACTTTCTTTTATAGAAGGACACTCACGTTTAATTTCTTCTAAGTATCGTTCGCTTTTGAATGTCACATAACGGTTTTTTTCATCTGTAGAAAGAGGTCCAAAAGCGCATTTATAGCTAAATCTGGAGCGAAGCTCTGGCGGTAGGTATTCTCCAACTTTTTCTTTAGGCATATTAGAAGTGAATATAATGATGTATTTGTCTAAATCATATTCTCGTCCCAAAGAGTCTGTGAATTTTCCTTCTTCAAGTAACTGCAAGAAAAAATTGTAAACAGGTTTGCTTGCTTTTTCAAATTCATCTATCAGAATTACTTTGCTGTGGCTACGCATAAGCTTATCGGGTAGCTCGCCTTTATTGCTGCCAATATAACCTCGTGGACTGCCAATCAAACTATTCAGCGCATCTTGCGCACTGTAATTGCCAAAGTTTATTTTAATCATCGGCTCATCCGCTGCCAATTTTTGATGAAATAATCTTGCAACCTCAGTTTTACCGATACCGGATGCACCGCAGATCAAAACAGAGAAAAGTGGCTGTTGTCCAATTCTATTAAAAAGCCTATATTTTGTTAGTTCCTCTTTTAAGCGTTTTTGAAACAGCACGTTACCAAAAAGATTTTGATTTAAGTACTCAAAAATAGCATCAAAATCAGACTGCTCAATATCCACAATGTTTTGGATTGGATCTCTTTCAATTTCAAGAAAATTCTCAAGATCAAGAACTTCATCAATTTTATAATACAGTAAATCACGAACTTGTTTGCTATATTGGCGTTCGATAATAATATATAACGCAACCGCTTGTTCACTTTGAATAACATTCAGCATAAGTTCTACCGGGGCAATAAGGGCATCGGCACGATCTTCATTATAAAACAACGAAGATAAGTCGATAAACGCCGACAGCGTACCTGCTGGTAGCTCAATTTTCGATTGATCTTTTGCCAAAAAAGACCAACTCAATATCTGACCCCCAGCTTCCTCAATGGCTTTTACAACACGCTCTCGATTTTTTCTATCGTATTCATAAATACTTACTCTGTCCATAACATCACCTAAACATTGAGGTCTTGGATAATTGCAATAACATCAATGTAATGAATTCTTCCCTGTGTGCTGGAAACATTCGGAATGTCTTTTTTATCCTCTTCTTGAACACCATCCTCAATATCCATGCCGCCATCTTGAATGTCATTTGCTTGGTTTGGGTTCTTTTTATTATTATCGTTTAATGCCATCATGCGATTAATCTTTCGTTCAACATCACAGCGTTCAAATTCACCTCGATAAATACCAATCACAGTAATTTTTCCAATCTCAATATCAGAAATACTGTACTGACTTTCCATCTCATTTTCAGCACTCATCGGAATTTTGAGCATCATATATTCATCATTTCCAAATCTATGTGGCAACTTACCGCATAGAACATAGGCAGAACCTTTAAACATTACCTCCATAAGAGAGGTGAAGTTCATATTTCCAATACCTTCAACGGGAACTTGACTTACTAAGCCACTCATAAGTGCTTTGGTGGCCATAACATCATCGGAATTTACAACAGTAAGGTAAACATCTTTGATTTTCACCAAGTTTCCAACTTTGCTATCATCTAATCTACGAACCTCTTTAGCTTTTTCATATATTGGCCTCAGAATCGTAGATTTAGAACTTACTACCTTTACGGTATCCTCTACTCGATTAGATCTGTTATGAGACAAGTTACCACTCAGGTCTATGCTTGGTAAATATTTCCCGATGACAGGCAATTTAGAGGTTGTTCCTGTAGTAGCATCGGCATCTCCAGATAACACAAATTCCGTGTTTTTTATACGAGTGATTTTTTCCACTATTTCATTATCAAAAAGCATAGATATTTCAGATGCCTTTTCATGATTGATATAGTAGATATTAAACATATTTTTCATTTGTTTATATCCTCAATTCAGGAGCATTAATTATCATACTCCACAAAATAAAACTCTCCGCCACCTGTCCATTGAACTTTTTTAGATATTCCACCATGCTCACCAGAGATAACTTGCTTCATTCTTTCAAGAATATATGTACAAGTTGATGGTTCTTTTTCGATACCAATATAACTGCGACCTAATTTATGTGCGGCTGCTACAGTTGTACCAGAACCGAGAAATACATCCATAACAATTTCGTCGGGATTAGATGCAATTTCAATAATCTGCCCAATTAACGTTTCGGGTTTTGGTGTATCAAATAGTTTTTCATCGTAGATTTTTAGTTTACGAAGGTGTGTCTTCGCATCTTTGTTTGTACCAACAAACGATGATAACCATAATGTTTCAGGAACGATGCCTTTCATCCGTTCAGAAATGAATTTTTTAACTCTTGGCACACCATTCCCATCTTTGCCAAACCATATATTACCTGAAGCAATCTCTTCGTTCATGCGCTCTTGATTATATATCCAGCATCTTCCGGGTGGAGGGTTATGAATCTTTCCGTTTGGCGCTATAATTTCATAAAACTGACTGGCAACCGCATGACCATCTTGAACATTAGCCGTCACAGATTGCCAGGGTCCACGAGGATCATTATCAGGATTGCTATATCGCTCCAATACGTCATCTGTTATAGGTAATAGATTTCTTTTTTTCTTAAATGCAATCGGATTCGGAGAGTAAACCAAAATATACTCATGGTTATTGGAAAATGCTTTGCGATTCTCACGAGTATTTCGTTGCTGCCATACGATTGTAGTAACAAAGCTTTTTCGTCCAAACACATTATCACAAAGCACTTTAAGATAATGCATTTCTCCGTCATCAATAGAAATCCATATACTGCCATCTTCTTTTAAGAGAGGCTTTAATTCTCGCAATACAGATTCCATTTGATCCAACCACATTCCATGAGAAACATCATCATCATAAAATGTGTACTTTTCTCCGTTGTTATAAGGCGGATCAATATAAATACAACTTACAGAATTATCGTAAGATGCATGCAGATGTTGAAGTATTTCTATATTATCGCCTTTGAAAATCACATGAGGGCTACGGTCAGATCTGCTTAGCCACTCAGAAAACCCAATTAATTTCATATTGTCACCTGTGCTTTATCGGCAAACGATAAGTAATTCCGCCTCATGGTTTGCCTCAAAATTTTTTTCTGTTGAGTTTAGTTTGCTATGGGTAAATTCACCCGGTGATACTACTGTTACTTCAGTAAAGTAATTCTTTGCCTTTTCTACAAGCTGGTCTATTGTTTGCAAACGAGGCGTAACAGCTTTTGTCGCATCAAATGGAGAATAGGACAGTACTAACGGAACCTTTAGTTCTTTTACCTTTTGGAACAGTACGTCAAATGCCCCTTCTGCTTGGCTTTTGATGCAGAATGGAGATTGATGTCTTTCCCTGCGGTAAATAGCTCTGCTTATTCCACCTTTCCCATTCGGAAATGTGGTTGATACTTCTGGATTGTCCCTTAAACAAATCGTCTCCAAAACATGGTAGTATCGGCTATAGTGATATCTTGTATATGGTGGGTCTGCATACACTACAGAAACATCGCATTTTTTAAGCTGTTCTAATGCATTAGTATAATCATCGCAAATCGTAAAACATTTATGCGTATTATCGCCTGCAGAAAAATAATAGTTCAACCATTTAGCAAAAATGGTATATACGTCTTCGGAGCGATCTGTAATGATCTTATTTAGCAAAGAAGCCTTGAGTTCCCCTTTATTATTTCTTACTTTCAAGGGTTGTGCAAATTGTTTTCCGACAGTATTTACTATATCACTTGCTGTACTCAACAACGCTGCCAATGCTTTCGTGTGTATAAGTTCGTTCTGCTCAAAAACCCAATGAGCAATACAGTCTAATGCTACAGACTGCTCATATGAAAAGTAAAGCCCACCAAAATACCTACATATCATACTATCTACGCTGTCCAATAAAGCGGACTCTTTAATTTTAGATAAACATAATTCCATACAAGCTTTTAACTCTGTGGTAAGTTCATCAGGCTGTCCATTTTCCAAAGTATAAAGTGATCCGTATTCTATTATTTCATATAAAGCTGCAATATTACCAGATTTCGCCATCGAAGTGCATTTCTTTTCGTATTCGATTAATTCATAAAAACAGTCCTCGAGAGCGCTGCTAACATTGTGGTTCTTAATATCCTGCAAAATTACGTTTATATTTGGTACTTCTGTTAGTAATTGCATTGATGCTTCGCAGATTACCTGAGAGTATTTCTGTATATCAACAGAAATTACATCTCTGTATTGCAGAAAATACTTTGATACTGTTCCAGATCCAGAGAATAAATCACAAATAGCACCCTCTCCAGTAACAACCTCGTCTACGGACTCTTTGATAGCTTCCAACATACGGAGTTTGCTACCTAAGTAATGTATTGATCTAATTGTTGGTGTTTCTACAGTCATTCATTTTCTTCCTTTTCTAATCTTGTCCATAAGGCTAATGATGGAATGCGTGTTTCAACATCACCAGCAACATACTGTAGTCTTCTCATCTTCATTGAAGGTGCAGATGTTTCACCAATAAATTTCATAACTTTGCCATATTCAGGATGCTCCGGCATTAGTAGCATATAAATAAAGTCACGACGTGATACCTTGGCAAAAATCGCTATTGGACGCTCATTACCAATGGGATAATCCAAATCACTCGCTGCGTCTAATTCAAAACGGTAGTTCTGACTGGAAACAGATACACTTGGTCTAATTTCGGTTTCATCCATAGTTCCATCATCATTTACATTCTTAAGAAGAATTCTATATTCGCCATTTTCACCACAAGTAGCTCCAAAATAATGTTCGAAAGTACCTTTATCAAAGTTGGCCTGTTTCCATCTGTTTCCACTTTTAGGAATTTCAGCAATAAGTACCGAACTGTCTTTGTTAATTGTCCAATAGGAAGCATCAATATCAATTTCTTCGTCTGTAACTGCAGGCGATGTTGTCTCAGGCTGGTCATTAGTAACAACCGCTGTTTTTTTCGTTGTCGCTTTTGTCCTTGTTTTTTTGTCTTTAGGCTGAGTTTTGTAAATATCTGACAGTTTGATTTCGCCAGGTTTTATTGCGTACTTTTTTTGAACTGTTGCTTTTGCGGTGCTTACTGCCTTTATCTTTTCACTATTTTGCTTTGCTTTCGCTAACACAACCGGATCGGTAATATCAAATAAAAATGGAGCGCTATGCACAAACCATCTGTTCCATTCATCAATAACCTCTGTGATGCCAAATTCATCGTATTGAACGACATTATATGCTTCACGATTATGTCGTAAGCCTTTCTGTGTTAGATTACCGGAACCTAATACCAATGCGCCACCGTCAGTTTTTTGAAACCAACTAAATTTTGGATGAAAAGTAGAACCTTTTCCGTTGTGAACATATGCTTTCACTACCAAGTGAGAACCGTATTTTTTCTGCAATTCAATCAAGGAAACTATAGAATGTTCATTTGTTATGTCATCAGTACCAACAACCAAGGTAAATGTACCAGTTTCAAGAAAATCCTTAAAATTATCATCCAGTAGCAGGAGGTTGATACCGTCTTTAGTAGCAAACGCATATGCTCCCGCACCAGTTGTACATCCCACGCATTCCGAAATCAGTGTTTCATGCAAGTATTTTGAGTTTTCATATGATGGATCTTGAATACAAAACATTAGTCACACCTCGCTTCATCACATTCGACAAATTCCATTACATCACCTACATTGCACTCTAAAAGAATACATATTTTTTCTATACTTCTCATAGACACTGCTTCATTTCGGCTTAACCTACCTAACACATTTCCAGTAATACCGGCTTTTTGAACCATTTCAGTTCGTTTCAGATTTTTATCAATTAACAGTTTCCAGAGTTTATTATAACTGATCGCCATATTACACCTCCGCCATTCAACGACGAAATTTTATATCACTTTATATTACCACATATATAACTATTTAGCAACTATAAGTCACTAAATCGTGAGTAGAGCACACGGAAAGAGTTAATATAAATAATTTTTTAAAATCGCCTTTTACGAAAATTCATGTCCCTTTCTATCTATTCTGAAACAGAAAGATTAGTATCACTATATCAGTCTTATTATTATCAGTATTTAGAGTATCATTTTCGCACTTCCAGAGGTGTCAAAACGACACTCCTGGGGATGTCGAAATCACACTTCAAGAAATGTCAAACAATCCATAGACGGAAAGGATAGGAAAGAATCAGTATCACTATAATCAGTATTACTAATATCAGTATTATTACATTGTGATTTTCACAGTTCTTGAATTGTGAAAATCACAATTCTGGAATTGTCAAAAACACAATTCAAGAGTTGTGAATTCAGATAGAAAAAGGCTGACCATGCAGGCCAGCCTTCGTTGTAAATCATTTGCTTCAGCTGTAAATCAGCTCTGAGACTACTAATTCCTCAGCTTGTAATTTCAAGCTATTCATATGCGTCACCCATGCAAGCTGCTGTGTTGCCTTGTCTGGAGCTGGACTCTTCGTCAACAGTTCATTCATCAGCAACTCCATCCGCATCTCACAAGTCTGCTGTACTTCCCACAGGTGTAGGAACAGAGTTTCCGTCAAGACCATATCATTAAAAAGCATTGGCTTGTTCTGCTCTAAGAACGCTCTGCGCATTCTGCCATATTTGCCAAGGGTGTGTATTCCCATATGTGCCAATCTGATGTCAGGGATGTAGTAATCGCCGTATTGGGTGTAAGTTAAATTCTGAACCATAATAGTACCTCCAATCAATCATCTGTTTTCACTTTGATTGTAGCTTATGCTGCGCAAAAAGTGAATGATGTGGATGGGTATGGCTCAGAGTATCAACCATTCTCTGATATACCTTTCTGGACGGCCTACGATGCCCCGATTCGAGCTTATAGTAATAACTTGGGATAACCCCTATATGCTCCGCAAAAGCTCTCTGAGACATTCCTATGCTCATACGAATATCCTTTAGTGCTTCGCTATATGGAGTGACAAGGAATACTGCAAAATCGTCATACAGAAGGTCTGCATTTACATCCAACGCATCCGCAAGACTATTGGCCACATCAAACGGGATCGGGTGCTTATTTCGTTCATACATCAGGATAGTTGCGGGTACAACATCTA
>OLGI01001185.1_pt1 | contig 23457 bp, 18 predicted proteins | sample 1605221 | NCBI WGS metagenome assembly OLGI01 (sample SAMEA3888915, study PRJEB22519) | human gut metagenome | biome: human gut; feature: human-associated habitat; material: faeces | place: Denmark | collected 2010 | reverse complement strand
CGGCGATAGGCATCTGGGTTTTCTCTGCGAGTTCCCACATGGCTGGAATGTCAACTGTGGTGTTAGGCGCACCCATGATGAAAGGAGCACCCTCGGTAAGGGCAGCGTAGGCGTAGCACATGGATGGGGCAATGTGCTGGCGGTCGTCGGCCTTCATCGCAGCCTCGAGAGCAGCCAGTGTGCCGTGGATTTCCATGTCCACCGGTACGTAGATTTCAGTAGAAGCAGCCCAGATTACAACGATGCGTGCGCAGCCGTTCTTCTCCTTGAAGTCGCGGATGTCCTGGCGCAGCGCCTCAACCATCTCCCAGCGGGTCTTGCAGTCCTTCACGTTGTCGCCATCCAGGCGCTTGGCGTAGTTCTTGTCGAAGGCAGCCTTCATAGGCACCACCTTCTCCAGTTCCTCGCGCACAGGGTTGATGTCCTTCTCCTTCAGAACCTCGGCATACATGGCAGCCTGGTAAGCATTCTGAGGATAAACATCCCAAGTGCCGAAAACAATATCGTTGAGGTCGGCGATAGGCACGATGTCCTTGTAGTGCAGATACTTTTTGTCTGCACCCTTGCCCACGCGAATCTTATCGTATTGAGTCATTGAACCTACTGGCTTTGCAAGTCCCTTGCGAGCCATGAAAACACCTGTCATGAATGTGGTAGCTACGGCTCCACAACCTACGACCATGATACCCAGCTTGCCTTCAGCTGGCTTTACATTGTTTTGTTCCATTACTAACAGTTATTAAACAGTTTTTTAAGTCTTCTAAACTTTTTTGAATTGATTGATTGATTGAATTGTTCCATCGGATAAGGTGGAAGAGTGCCTTCCCCGATAGCCGAATGTCGCTTTTCTGATTGCAAAGTTAATGAAAACTGATGGATAAAGTGTAGTTTTTGATGAAATTCTTCATTAAATTTAGAAATATTAGCATTGAATTCGGAAATATGAGCATGAGAATGGTGAAAATTCCAATAATTTGAAGGAAAAGGGGATTGATTTTGTGACAAAATGTAGGAAGATGTTTTTTTTCTTGAATATTTTCTCTTTTTTCTTTTTTTTGCCGTATCTTTGCAGGTAAGAAGATTTAGAGTTAATCATAAAATAGAAAATAGAATTAATAAGAATATAGAAAAAAAAATAGAAAATATGATAGACCGCTGTTACATCGAAATAACCAATACCTGCAATCTGAATTGCGATTTCTGCCCGAAGCATCATCGCAAGAAGAGGCAGTTGAGTGCAGAGGAATTCAATCTCATCACGGATAAGGTGAGGGGCAAGGTGTGCTTCCTCTATTTCCATCTGATGGGCGAGCCGCTGCTCCATCCGCTGCTGCCGCAGTTCGTGAGGATGGCTAACGAAAAGGGGTTCAAGACGGTGCTCACATCCAATGGAACCCTGCTCCATCGATGCCTGCCGCTGCTCGATGCCCTGCCCCATAAAATCCAGCTCTCGCTGCATTCACACGAAAGTAATGCCCGGGGCGAACTGGCAAGCTACATGCAGGAGGTGATGAATTTCTCCATGCAGGCAGCCGAAAAGGGCACCTGCATGGTGCTCCGGCTCTGGAACCAGGGGGGAAGAGACCTGGAAAACGAGGAGGTGATGAGGCTCATAGAGCAATACGTGCCGAAACCCTGGAAGGAACGCCCCGACGGATTCCGCCTCGCTGACCATCTCTATCTGGAATTCGACAGGAAATTCGAATGGCCTACGGCAGGGGAGGAATCGGAAAAGAATCTGAAGGATGAATCGGAGAATGATTCAGGTGAGGAATCTCCTAAAAAAGAAAAGAAGCAGCTTTTCTGCAAGGCCCTCATCAAGCAGATAGGCGTCCAGTCAGATGGAAGCCTCGTGCCCTGCTGCCTCGACCACGATGGCGATGTGGTGCTGGGCAATCTTCTGCATCAATCTCTCGAAGAAATTCTCGCTTCGCCCCGGGCACAGGCGCTGATAGAAGGGTTCAAGCATCACACGGCTTCCGAAAAGCTTTGCCAGAACTGCGAATCTGCCCTGGCTGGCAACAGCTTCAGGGGAAAAGCCAGAAGCTCGGAAAAATAAAAATAGTAATATATAAATCTTTAAAAAAATATAGCATGACAATAACCCTTATCATATTAGTTATCACGGTTGCCATGTTTATATGGGGCAGGGTGAGGGCCGACATCGTGGCACTCACAGCCCTGGCAGCCTTGCTGGTTCTCGGAATCCTTACCCCCGCCGAAGCCCTGGCTGGCTTCTCATCGCCCATCGTCATCATGATGATAGGACTCTTCGTGGTGGGAGGAGCCATCATGCAGACGGGCCTCGCCAAGCTCACGGGCAATAAGCTCATGGCACTCTCGCGCGGCAACGAAACCATCACCTTCCTCCTCGTGATGCTCGTTACATCCTTCATCGGAGCCTTCGTCAGCAACACCGGAACCGTGGCCCTCATGATGCCCATCATCATGAGCATCGCAGCCGGATCGGGCATGCAGTCGTCGCGATTCCTCATGCCCCTCGCTTTCGCCGGAAGCCTGGGCGGAATGCTCACACTCATCGGTACGCCGCCCAACCTGGTCATCGACGAGGTGCTCACCGAAGCCGGCTATCAGCCGCTCGCCTTCTTCAGCTTCTTCCCCGTGGGCATCATCGTCATCGCCATCGGCATCATCGTGCTCATGCCCCTGAGCAAAATCTTTCTCAGCAAAAGCCAGGGAAGCAGAAAGAAGAAAAACGCCAAGTCGCTCGACGACCTGGTGGATGAATACCGCCTGCTCGACAATCTGCATCGATTCATCGTGCCCAGCAGCCGCACCTCTGCCGCCCGGGATGAGAACGGCAACCAGCTTGACATCGTGGGAAAGACCCTGAAGGAACTCAGCATCCAGAAGAAATACGGCGTGAGCATCATCGAGATTAGAAACGAAAAGAAATCGCGACTCGGGCTGGTGAAGGACGTGAACCAGAACATGGCGAAGAGCAGCAGCACCATCCAGGTGCACGACACCTTATATATAATAGGTGACGAGCAGAAGATGCAGCGCTTTGCCCAGGACTACGGACTCCGGAAAATGAAGGACGTGAAGATAGATTTCTACGACCTGGGATTGACGGAGATAGTGGTGATGCCAACCTCCAACTTTGTCGGATTGCGCATAGGCGAGGCCAACCTGCGCAAGCGATTCGGCATCAACGTGCTGGGCGTGAAGCGAGGCTCATCATCCTCTTCTTCTTCTGAGGGAGGCAGAGGCGGCAGCGAATACATCACGGATAATCTGATAGCCACCAAACTGCACGTGGGCGACATGCTGCTGGTGCAGGGCGAATGGACCAACCTGGCGCATCTCACCGCCGACACCACCAACTGGGTGGTGCTGGATCAGCCCGAGAAGACTGCCGACAAGGTTTTGCTGGATTACAAGGCGCCCGTGGCAGCAGCCATCATGCTCCTGATGATAGCCATGATGGTGTTCGATTTCATCCCAGTGGCTCCGGTAACGGCAGTAATCATAGCCGGACTGCTCACCGTGTTTGCCGGCTGTTTCCGCAACGTGGAGGCGGCGTACAAGACCATCAACTGGGAGAGCATCGTGCTGATAGCCGCCATGATGCCGATGTCTACGGCACTGGAGAAGACGGGAGCCTCGGCATTGGTATCTCAGGGGCTTGTGGACAGTCTGGGGGCGATGGGTCCTACGGCTCTGCTTGCCGGCATTTACTTCACCACCTCGCTGATGACGATGTTTATCAGCAACACCGCCACCGCCGTATTGATGGCACCGATAGCCCTGGTGGCAGCTCGGCAGGTGGGCGTGAGTCCATACTCCTTCCTCTTTGCGGTGACCCTGGGAGCCAGCATGTGCTTCGCCTCGCCGTTCTCCACCCCGCCTAATGCGCTGGTGATGAAGGCCGGCGGCTACACGTTTATGGATTACGTAAAGGTAGGATTGCCGCTGCAGATCATCATCGGCGTGGTCATGACGTTTGTCCTGCCGCTGCTGTTTGAATATTAGGGATAGGATATTACTGATAGAATATTATTGATAGAATAAAAAAAGATGCTGCATGGTGCATGAGGAATGCTTGCCATGTAGCATCTTTTTTTTTAGAGAGGATTATCAATCTCAGCTCGAGTTATCAATCTCAGTTCGGGTTATCAATCTCAGTTCGAGTTATCAATCTCAGCTCGGGCTATAATACGATGTGCTCGTTATCGCCGTTGCTTCCGCCGCCGTTGTTTCCGCCGGTGTCAGTCTTGCCCTGGTCGGTATTACCCTGGTCGGTATTTCCGCCGCTCGGGTTTCCGGTTCCGCCGCCCTGGGTGCCCGAACCGCCCTGGGTATCACCGCCGCTCGGATTATCTCCGCCGCTTGGAGAATTATCAGGCTCCTCCACGTCGCCCTTGTCGCCGGAAGTAACCTTCTTGATTACATTTCCGTCTTTGTCGTAGCAAGTGATTTGGATAGCGGTGCGCTGCAGTTCGTCCTTGATATCCACGTTAGGAGTGAAGATTACGCGTCGGGCGGTAATGAGCCCGCTAGCTACCTCCGTCACGGTTTCCACACTCTTGGCTCTCACGCCGAATCTCATGGTTCCCAAACCAGGAATAGCTACGGAGTGGCCTTCGGTGGCCCACGCCTTGATCACCTCGCCAGCCGCGTCCCAGCACGCCTGCATCACGCCGCGGCTCACACCACTACGGAGAGCCGCCTCCTTAATCACCTTGCTCTCAGAGAGCTTACTGTAAAGTTCGGTGCCGAGCACGAAACGATACTTACCTTTCAACTCACCCACCTGGATGAGGGTTTCCTTTGCCTTCAGATTAATTGCCATAATACCTTGAATTTTAAATTGTTAATACTTTGTAAGCTATAAACTATAAACTTTTAACTCTTAACTATCTAATGGTGATAGTAGGCACGAAGTGCGAAGAGTCGGCCCGCGTAGAGATATTGTTCTCCTGCTGCTGCCGCTGGTTCTTCCCAATCACGAGTCCCGCCGTGCACGAGCTGGTGAGGAAGGTGACGATGGCAGAGCATACGGCCACGATGAGATACTTGATGAATGCCTTCATGTTCTCTTTCATGTTCTCTTTCATAAGCAATACGATTTTAAATTGTTAATACTAGCAATCCGGTCTTTCCCCCAGAAGCCATTTTTCATTTTTCCAACTGGAGAAATATTTTTCTCCAACTAGGAAAGTGATTTTCCAGCGCTTTCTGAATCACGATGCAAAGATACGAAAACAGCCACCATCAGTTGTGCGATGGTGGCTGATGCCGTGCGATAGCGGCACATTTTAAGCTAATAACTTTAAACTATCAACTCTAACCCCTATCCCGGTTCCCCCAGATACTCCACGATAGCCTTCACCTGCTTGGGCGAAAACGATTTGCTAGTCTTTGAGTATCCCATCATCTGCAGCTCCTCCCATAGTGGGGTGCAGCGGCGAATCCAGACCATCAGATGGTTGACAGCCGTGCGAGGGTAACTCTCGGGAAAGTACATCAAGGCAAGTTCCTTCTTGGTGTACATACGAATCTTGAAATCTTCTATCATCATAATCCTTCAATTTGCATTAAATATTACTAAACTCTATTTTTTCTCTTTCAGATAATACTCGCTGAAGTCCTTGCACTCCGGTGGCAACTGGTGGTGCACCAGCTGGGGCAGAATCTCCTTGAGCTGCATGAAGAGGCTTTCGCCCGGCGCATCCCTGTCGGGAAACATGTGCCACTCCGTGTGGAGCTTTTCTCCTATTTCCGCCAGCCATTTCTTATCTTCCGGCTTCAGCAGCGTAGCAGAAGGAATGGCTATCGCCTTGTGCCCGGCAGAGAGCATCGCCCAGCAGTCGCTGCTTCCCTCCGTAATGAAAAGCCTCTCGCCCGGCTTCAGCATCTTCACCACAGGAAGATTATAGATGCTGCATCGGGCACCATAAGGGAAGCGGAAGCGGGGAGCCGTCGGCTCCGTCTGATGTGAACCTTCCACCCCGTGTGAAGGAGCATCTGTGTCATCTGTGAAGCCTGTGTCATCTGTGAAACCTGTATCATCTGTGTCATCTGTGAAATCTGTGGGCGATTTGTCTGCAGCAAGCCCTTTCGCCTCCGTGGGCATCTTCTTGTAATCCAGATTTCTGTTTTGAATCCCGATCAGGTTCCCCTCCATGTCGAAGTAGGGAATCTGCAGCCAGTTCACCCCCTTTCTATCCGTCCAGGAAGTCAATCTGCACCATCTCGCCACTCTCTCATCAATCCTTCTTTCCTCGAAAAGGAATCTCCTGGCCGCCCCGTTGAGCCAGGGATGCTCAAAGAATCTCGCATACTTCCCGGCATCGAAGGAGGAGGATAGTGATGCCTTCGGAGATGCCTTCGAAGAAGTTTCGGAAGAATCTTCCGAAGAAGTTTCCGAAGATGTTTCCGAAGAGGAAGAGGATAGGGAGATGGGTGAAGAGGAAGAAACCACCTTCGGATGCGAATCTTCCAGATAAACCCCATTCACCTCCGCCAGCCATCGGCAGGCCGAGAGGAAATCCTTCCCCAGGTATTTCATCACCAGGTCGATGGTGCCCATGGAATCCCCCATGCAAACATAGCAACGGCAGCTGTTCCTCCTCGTGTTGAACGAGAGGCTGGCATGGTGGTCGTCGTGAAAGGGACAGAGCGCCTTGTGCCGCTTCACCACCATCCCCAGCTGCTCGGCGACCCCCTCTATCGGCAGGTCGCGCAGCTTCTGAATCTCATATTTCTCCATAAATCCTAGAACTAAATTCATTATTGTTCATCAATGTTCATCAATACTCATTTATGTTCAAATCATCATTTTGCCTTGCCCTTCACCTGGGCATGCGGCGACCCCGTTAGATACTCCTGCGTCTTCGTGTAAAGCCCCGTCTGGTTGCAATAGGTGATGAACTTGCGGTTCTTCCATACGTCGATTTGGTGCTTGGTGCCCTCCTTGCTCTTTCCAAGGCTCAGGCGGAGCGCTTCCAGCTGCTGCTCGTTGAAAGAATGCTCAAGGCTGTCGAGCATGTTCTTAGGACCACTTCTCTGCACCTCTTCTTCGTGGGCATCATATCCCTTGAACATGTCGCCAAACACCTTTACCTTCGACCACAGGTCGTAATAGCAGAACCATACCACGAATTCGCCGATGGAGCGCGTCCACGTCTGGTCGTTCAGAATCCAGAGCACAGCCCCCTTCTTCCATGCCGAAAAGATGCTGCGGTGGGATAGTTCCCAAAGGGTATCGTCATCGGCAAGATCGGCAAGCCTTGCCATTTCTTCTGCCAGCTGGTCGGCCACTTTGTTGAGTTGTTTCACCACAAAGGTACCCTTGCAGTTGTCCAAGCGCAGCAGATAGGCATCTAGATTCTTCAGGAATTCCTCGTCATACGAACCCTGTCGTGGAATCCTGCCGCTACGCTCGCCACGAGCCTTGTAGGCAAAGGGAATGCGTCCGAAGAAACCATTGGTGATGTCTTTCTTGTAGAACAGGCGGGCTGCTTCTGGGGTAGAAGTGAAGGTAAGATTCACACGGAGCACGGGATTGCCCGTTACGCCATCAGCCGTGGCGCGCAAGGCACCCGCTCTCTGGCAGTCGTAGATGTTTCTCACCATCTGGCTCACCTGCTTATGGCCACCGCAGATTCTATCCGCCATCTCCACCTCGGGCAGGTTGATGTATTGGGTTCTCTCGCCCAGTTTCTCGCATGCCATGGCATTCTGAATGAAGGCGGGGTTGGTTACGTCGGCAGGTGGAAACCAGAAACTCACGTCAGGACGCTCGGGCTTTTCCTTGTTGGCGCCCTTGGTCTTCATCTGTCGCTGCCAATCCACCAGTTTCTTGAACTCAGTCTCATCATGCTTGCGAAAAGTGCGCATGATGGCCTCTACAAGATGACCTAATTGTGCCTTTCCGATACCCGAAGGGCCTATCAAATGTCCCATCTGACCGCACATTTCATAGAATTTGTTGTCGGAATACATGAATCTTACGCCCGTGAGATGGGCTGCCAAAGCCGGAATTGCCATCGGAATGAGCACTTCTCGCATGTCTTTTGATGCCTGCGAGATGGCTAATTTCACGAATTCCGTGCCTTTGCTGGGTTTGGGCATCGCCGGAGCGGTGCTGCTGAAAATGTTGTAACTCATTGCTTTCTAGAGAATTAAATTAAAATATTACTTGTCGTTGGCTGGTCAAAAATCTCAGTCTCAGTCTCTCAGTTGTTTTAAATGTGGCATCCATCCCTTTATATTATATATATAACTGATTAATTATCAATAAGTTATAAACGCTTTAAAAGCGGATAAAGGGTTGGATTGTGACTTTTTTCCTAACTGAGACTGAGATTTGAGATTTTTTCTATCCCAGTCCGCTTATTGCACACAGCTCCTTGGCTGCCAGCAGGCAGAAGTTCTGGAAGGTGAACTTCTCCGTGAACTGAGGTCGGTTGAAGGTTGGATAGAGTGTACCGTCGTTTTTGCGGTTCACGTTGATGTATGTACCTTCATACACGTGCGGATTTCTCTGCACCACCTTATCCGTCTTCTTCTCGGAGTCGTTCTGCACGAATGTGAAGTGGTCTTCGCCGTCGTGCGTGATGGCTCCATCCAGATACTCGCCTATGCCCAGGCGTCCAGGCTTGCGGGTAAGCAACTTGAGGTCGATGTCCAACTCTGTGTTGGGATAGAAATTATGGTTAGACATAATTATAGTCTTTCCGGCTATGCCCTCCGTTTCGATGAGAGGGGGCCTCCATTCTGCATCAGTCAAAATCGAAACAGGCTTCGGTCTTCGCTTGCCCATGCCTGATGTGGTTTGGTGCTGCAAAGGTCGGTATTTTTTGAGAGATAGACAAGAAAAAAAGTAGATAGTAGATAGATGAAAAAAGTTTATATTTTTAGGATTCTTGATATTAAGATAAGTTAAAAAGTAGATTGACTGGTAGCAAAGTAGATTATTAAAAGCAAGAACGTAGATTGATAGGCTACTGATAATCTACTTTTCACAAAAAGTTAATCTAGTATTCATAAAAAGTAGATTGTCACGGCAATAAATCACAAAAAAAAGTGTATCAGCTATGCGAGCTAATACACTTTTTGTATGTTTTGAGCCATTCGACTCCCAATAAAATCTACTTTTTTAAGCACTAAAATCCATCAGTTCTGCATTATTGCTATTTGCAAATAGCACATTGATGCCGGATGAGAAACTTTTTACGATATCAGAACTCTTGTCGTATTCCATACTATGCTTGCTTACTGCGGCATATTTTACGGGTTTGTAGATTCCGTTGTAGTGCTCGATGAAGTATTCTACTGCCTGCTTCACATTATCAGGCAAAGCCCATTGGCTGAAAATATATTCATACATTCCCATCAGCTTATGCTTGAAATCTGCTGGTAGCAGTTCGTCGAAGTGGCTTATTACATATCTAATTTTCTTTATGGTTTTCGGGTTGTTGCCCCAAAGCACCTTCTCTTTGATGGTAATATCCTCAGTTTCTGTCACAGCTTCGATAAGGCAGAGATGATCCATAGAAGCGCAGTTCTGCTTATGGAATTCTCCTTGTGCAAATCCTTCCTCCGAAGCATAGTGCTGGTACGCCTGGTAAGCGGGAGTTGTTGCTTTGAGATACTCTATCGTATCTTCAGAGATGAGCATAATCGCATTTTCCATACGTTTGTATGCATTCTGTCTGTATTTATCCAATATGCATTTACTCTTAATAGGATCCTTGCGTATAGCCAGTTCTTCTTGTAGAATTTCTGCACAGATATCCATACATTCCTTTTCTGCCTTGAAGAATTTAATCATCTCGTTATACAGCCCCTGTACTGCTGGCGGAAAGCTTTCCAGTTCAAACAAATCTGGCTGGTATATTTCATCTCCAAGTAATGAAGCATCGATTACCGATTTGGGCGGAATATTATACATTTCGCATTCTGCAACCGAAGGATGCTTTCTCGGGCAGAATTTCTTGAGGATGATTTTCAGAGGAGATAAGTGGCTTCTGATATGTCTTAGAACTTCGCTTACAGAATTGTAGTAGTTGTTATGGTTTGTGGCAAATTGATTGTTGAAAGTGGGTTCAAACTTTTTCAGTCGTTCCAGTTCTTTTTCCATCTTGTCACGAGCCTGTGCTATAAATGCAGAGAGTTGTTCTATTTCGTCTAGATCCTTATGCTTCATTCCCAGGGCACAGGTAAGGCGATTTGCTCCATCCTTCTCAAAATTAGAGACTATTTCCTTTATCTGATTGAGTCGGTCTAGTGTAGGCTCGATATCAGAATGGTAATATGCCTTGCGGCATTTTTCTTTTTGGTCTGTTGTCATATATTAGGAATTCCTTTTATTTTAAATATTTTTTTGTTATACTCTCTCTCCACTTCTATCAGTCCTTTGGCAACGAGCATTTCGAGATAATCTCGTGTTCTAGAAACTTTGAGGCCTGTGGCTTTAGAAATGGATTTCAAATCTGTTTTTCCGCTATTGACGATAAAATTGACAATCTCCTGCTGGTTGTCTCCGATTGGGATTTGTTCATTCGGTATGACGCTTTCCTTGCAGGTTTCATCATGATTCATCGATGCTAACAACTCGAATACCTGATGCATCTGGGTATAGGCAATCTTATCTTCTGGCGTAGCTTCGCTTAGCCGGGAGAGTTCCTTGGCGTAACTTAGAGCCCGCTGAAGGTCGCCGTTTTCCGTGAGATAATTGTAGAGCTTGTTCTTGCGGAAATATCTTACGGTCTTTTCGTAGCCAGGCATGTAGCGCTGAAGCTCAGGAATGAGCTGCTCGTAGCTGTCGTAATGCTTCACGGATAGTTGAGGCAGGAAATGTAGCAGAAACCAGAATTCCGTGCATGGATTGGTCTCCACCCACATAATCTTACGGCTGCTCTTCTTGCGTATCTTGGAGTAAGTTTCCATTTCTTTTGGATTCTGCAACAGGCGATCCATATCAACAAGGCAGATTACATAGTCAGTTTCGCATTTTACATACGATTCTGCCAATTTTGCCATGTGAGGAATATCGGAATGTTGTGGAAAATCGGGTGCTACCTTAAAGGGGTAGCGGCAGGCGATGCGGAGCGAGTCAAAGTAGAACCACTCCGTCTCGCCCTCACCTATGATAGCTATACTTTTCTTTACTGCCATATTCTAATCCTCCTTATCTAGATAAATACTTCCAAGGAATGGTAAATCCACCAGCTTGCCTTGCTTGTAGGCATTATATGGATTCATCGTCTTGTGCAGGCCCAGCGAACTGAGACGCTTCAGCTGGGTGGCGCCTTCACGGCTCTTGTCTGTAAACCATACCACATCCCGGCGGATGTAGTCTTCGTTCAGCAGATTGATGTCGTGGGTGGTCATGAGCAGCTGGCTAGAACCCTCGCTGTTGGCAAGAAACAACTTGATGAAGTAGGAGAGAAGCTCATAATGGATGCTCGTTTCCACCTCGTCGATAGGGATGAAGTTGTTGTGGTGGAGCACATAGTAAAGCACCACCGACATGCCCAGAAACCTGTGGGTACCTGCCGATTCCAGACGCTCGTGTAAAGTATATTCGCCGCCGTCGCCCGTATGCTGGAAGAGAATTTCATCATGCTTAAGCGTGCCACGGCGAAGCATTTCTACCTTAGCTTCCTCTGGGATGGGAGCACTCTTGATGGTTTTTTCCATTTCCGGAGTGATACTCTCTTCGCGCTCATCTAGTGAAAGGTCGGTGATATTGAAGTCGCTCGCTTTCAGCATCTGTAACAGGAAGTGCTTCTTCTTGTCCTCCTTGTCATGGCGCAATTCGTCTTTCACATTGAAGGTCAGGGAGGTGCGCGGGCTCAGCGTGTCTCGCATTCCCGAATAGAAAAATTCTGCCACGATATTCAGCCGTGATGTGGTTGCATTCGATTGTCCGAAGGCTGCCATAACCGTGCAGTTGTTGGTAGTATTGCCGGCGATGGCTCGCTGGGTGGCTTTGTTGATGCCCGATTTGCTGCCAAAGGTAACTTCCGAGTGGTCTGTTTCCTGCTGGTAGCTGCGGCTGTATAGCTTGGTAGGGCGTGAGCTTATATAAACCATCAGTGTCTCCTCGTAGATTCGCTTTTCGTCGAATTCCAGGCTTAGGATGTATTTCTCCCGGTTGAGCCAGAAGGTCATCTGCATAGAGGAGTGTTCCTTGCGGCTGTGATTATCCAGAAGAAAAGGAACGTACCCCATTTCCATATTCTTGTTTTCCGGCTTGTCGAGCATGGTGCGACGGAAGAATGCGAGGGCATCGAGCAGGGTGGTTTTGCCGCTGGCGTTGCTGCCATACACGATACCAATCTTGAGGAGCTCAACACCTTCTGCCACTTCGTATAGGTATTGGCTTCTCATCTTGTCATCATTAGTAGGAAGGAAGCTTAGTGTTTGCCTTTCCCTGATGCTGAAGAAGTTTTGTATTTGAAATTCCTGTATCATAGCTATTCTTTTTTTATTTTGGTGCAAATATACGATAAAAAAGCAGAATTTCAAAATGAAAATTCGTGTTTCGTGAAAAATTCACGTTATTTAATATTAAAAGCCGTGTTTTCCGTAGTTTTTCCTATTTTAAAGAGGTTTTTTGTTGGCGAAATGCTGTTTAAAAGTAGCATAAAGACTTTTCTTAAACCAGCTAATGAGTTATAAAAATGAAAATAAATCCCATTTCATTTTGTTTTTTGCCGGTTTCTTCGTACCTTTGCGCATGGATTCGGCATGAGCCGCTTCCAGACATTTTAGTAAAAACAAAGCATTGACTATTATTGTGGTCTTCCGGAAAAAACCTAGGAAACTTTCTTTCTGAATATACGACCGCACCAATAATGGTTGGCTTCATCTGTGGCAAGCATAGGTGAGCCTCTCGTCAAATATGTAGAGTCAATGTTCATGCCCGATATAGGGTGTGAGCATTCTTATATTTGACGGTGGTTCAGACATTTCCTAGGCTTGCCACGGAAGACCTTAAGAATAGTTCACACCCTTCTTTTGTGTCTCTTTGTGTGTAGCCTGATGATAGTTGGATGCAGAATCTAACTGTTGAATAGAATGGACAAATTAAATCTCTATCATGAGCTTGAACAGCTCTTGCGAAAGAATAGCCGTTATTGTATGGATGACGGTAGATTATTGAAGAACCGAATTGTGGAGGATGCTTTGAGCATTCAACCTCTTCTTGTAAAGGAACTTCTTGGTAATGAAAAAATGAAGAAGGCGTTCTTTACCGATGTTGAGGGAGTAATGGTCTTTGATAAGGTCAAGTTCCAGCGTTTTGTATCTGATACTCAATTTTTTGGGCGGCAGTTATACGATGTTCAAAAACAAAATCGGTTTGGCAAATGAAAATGGCCGCTTTGTGAGTGAAAGCAGAGAGGTGGTTCTTTCTTGGCCTTATAAGGACTGTATGCTTGAAGGTGGTCAAACGAAAGAAGATGCAAAGCGAAACGAAGTATTTTGGAATGAGACTCTGGCTCCAGATGAGGTAAACCGATTGACAGAACCAAAGGTCTTCTCTAACTTTAAGCGTTATGATAAGGAAGGTGAGCATCAGGTGGATCATCTTTCTGATAATGATAATTTAATCATCAAAGGTAATAATCTGCTGGCCTTACATTCTTTGAAGAAAAAGTATGCGAAGCAAGTGAAATTGATTTATATTGATCCGCCGTACAATACAGGAAGTGATGAGTTTGGTTATAATGATAGTTTTAATCATTCTTCATGGCTAACGTTTATGAAAAACAGATTAGAAGTCGCACGTATGCTTTTATCTGACGAAGGTTCTATTTTTGTTCATATAGATCATCATGAACTCTATTATATAGGCGCTTTGCTGGATTCTATTTTTGGAGTAGAAAATAAAGTACAAGTTATTTCTGTTAAGACTGCAACACCTGCAGGCTTTAAGACTGTAAACCCTGGACCAATAGATGTAACTGAATACATTCTTTTTTATACGAAACATAAAAATAGTTTTAATTTTAAAAAGGCTTATGTTCCAGTTGGTTATAACGTTAATTATAATCTTGTGTTAGAGAAGAATGAAGATATTCTCAAATGGAAATTTACTCCAATAAAAGATGCGATGTTACAATCACTAGGTTTCAAAACAGAAAAAGAAGCCAAGGATAGGTATGGAGATATGTGGAAGACATTAAAAAGTCAATTGATATCTCAATATGCCTTTAATCATTCTGATAATGTTGTAAGTGTACGTGATCCTCATAAACCAACAGAGACTGTAAAATCGTTAATGAAACAATCAAAGGAAGTTGGTCATGTTATAGCTTATGAAAAAGAAGATGGAACAATTTCTTATTTCTATAATGGAGGAGCTTTAGCTTTCTATTCTAATAAAATGCAAGTGATCGATGGAGAAAGGTGTGTTACTGAATTATTAACAGACTTTTGGAATCATATTTCTTGGGCAGGTATTGCAAAGGAAGGTGGAGTTAAACTTAAGAATGGGAAAAAGCCTGAAAAGTTACTCAAGCAAATTATAGAAATGACCACAAATGAAGGGGATCTCGTTTTAGATTTTCATTTGGGTTGCGGTACAACTGCAGCTGTTGCTCACAAATTAAAAAGACAGTATATTGGTGTAGAACAATTGGATTATGGAAAAAATGATAGTACAATAAGACTCCAAAATGTCATTAACGGCGATAAAACAGGCATCAGCAAGAGCATCGGCTGGCAAGGTGGAGGCTCTTTCGTCTATTGCGAACTTTCAAAAGCGAATGGAAAATTTGCTGATGAGATAGAAAATGCAGAAACAGCCGGTCAATTGATGGATATCTGGAATCGCATGAAGGCTACAGATTATTTGAACTATAAGGTTGACGTAAAAGAAGTAGATGCCAACGTGGCAGACTTTGAAGGTTTGAACTTGGACGATCAGAAACGCTTCCTTATAGAATGTCTGGACAAAAATCTGCTTTATGTCCCTCTATCTGATATAGACAGTAATGAGTATGGTGTGACTGATGAGGATAAGCGTTTGACACGTGAGTTCTATCATAAAAACTGATAAAGATGGCAAAACTACAAGATACTTTAGATAAAATGTTTGGGCAACTAAATATTGCCCAAACGCAATTGCCGGAATATTTTGAAACGGGATTGAATCCTTCAAAACGTCTGCGCCCATATCAGGAGGAATGTATGAAGTATTTTCTGACTTACATGAATCCCGATAAAAACTTTTACGGAAAACAACGAAGTCCTCATCTGCTCTTCCATATGGCTACAGGCTCAGGAAAGACGATGATGATGGCACTTGCTATGCTTTATCTCTATGAACGTGGATATAGAAACTTTCTGTTCTTTGTCAGCAGTAATAATATTGTAGAAAAGACGCGTGATAATTTCTTAAATTCGTCTTCTTCAAAATATCTGTTTGCACCAATTCTTACTATAGAAGGCAGAAAGGTGGAAGTGAAAGAAGTAAAAAACTTCCAGGGGACAGATTCTGATAGCATCAACCTTTGTTTGACTACCATTCAAGGTTTGCATGCAGATTTGACTGCGGAAAAAGAGAATGCTGTAACTTATGAAGATTTTACGGCAGAACCTGTTGTGCTGATTGCTGATGAAGCACATCATCTGAATGCTGAGACAAAAGCGGCAAACAAACGTAGCAGGGAAGAGGCCGAAAACGTTCAAAACTGGGAGCGGACTATTGACAATATCTTTCAGAGAGATAATGGAAAACTACCGAATATTTTGTTGGAGTTTACTGCAACTATGGATTTAGCAGATCAGGCTATTGCCCAAAAATATGATGATAAAATAATCTTTGATTATACATTAAAGCGTTTTCGTGAAGATGGTTATTCCAAGGAGGTTGAGACTTTCGTAACAGACTTGGACGAATTGGATCGTGCTCTTCAGGCTATGATTCTCAGCCAGTACAAACGCAAGGTTTTTGTAAAGTTGGGACAATACATCAAGCCTGTAATAATGCTGAAGTCGAAAACCATCAAGGAGAATAAGGCTAACTATGAAGCTTTCAAAGAGCGTGTTGCAACACTCAAACTATCAGATATTAGCAATATTAGAAATAGAGCAAAGGAAGACCTGTTGGCGGCTTTTGATTATTTTCAATCAAATGGTGTGACAGATGAAAATCTTATTTTGGAATTGCAGAATGATTTTTCCGAAAAGCGTCTGTTGCTTGTGGATGGTAAAACGATTACGCCAGAGAAACAAAGGCTGCTTAATTCTCTAGAAGATGCTTCAAATGGCATCAGAGCGATTTTTGCCGTTGATATGCTGAATGAAGGATGGGATGTATTGAATCTCTATGATATAGTACGACTTTATAATACTCGTGATGCTAACGGAGGCAAACCTGGAAAAACAACTATGCAGGAAGCTCAGCTTATAGGAAGAGGTGCCCGCTACATGCCTTTCAGAGACCCTTCTGATGATTCTTTGCCGATAGATAAGCGTAAATACGATTGTGATGTTGCTAATCCTTGTCGCGTAGTAGAAAAACTGCATTATCATAGTGCTCATAATCCACGCTATATCCAAGAGTTGCGCAACGCCCTTATTCAGACTGGTATTATGGCCGAGCATCATGTACAAATCAATCTTTTTATGAAAGATGACTTTAAGAAAAGTCGCCTCTATACCAAAGGGATTGTGTTTGTAAATGAAAGAAAAAAAATGGCAGAACTGGAGGATGATGGCACTTTAGGAAAATCTATTCTCGACAAAGTATTTACAGTCAAAATGCCGACTGGAAAAATGGCTACAGGAATCATCTTTGGAGATAATGCTTCGGCTGAAGAGTTGACTAGTCTTACCATACCGCAATTTGATTTTTTACGGATTGGAAGTCACGTTGTTCGTTCAGCTATGAATAGGTTTTCTACTTATACTTACGAGGTGTTGCATGAGTTGTATCCAAGTTTAAAATCTTGTGCTGAATTTGTAGCATCGGATAATTATCTTGCAAAACTTCAGGTGAAGGTAATAGGCAAATATGTTTCGCTTGCAGAATACGGGCAAGCTGATAAACTATATATAGCTAAAGAACTTCTGAGACAGTTAGAACCTTTGCTTAGGACTCGCGGGAAAACTTATCGGGGAACGAAGACTTTTCTGCCGTTGCCGTTTAATAAGTAATTTCGAGATAATATAATTCTTAAGGTAAACGTATCTGGAGGAGAAAAAGAATTTGGGCGTTCGCAGAAGAATCCGGCAAATATCGATTATACCCTTGATCTTTTTGAAAAAGATTGGTATGCCTATAACGATAATTTCGGTACTTCTGAAGAAAAGGCACTTGTAAAGTATATTGATGGAATCATGCCAAAACTCAAAGAAAAGTATGATGAAATATATCTTGTACGTAATGAGAAGGATGTCTGCATCTACAGCTTTGATGAAGGTGGTGCTTTTGAGCCTGATTACATATTGTTTCTTCGCATAAAGGGAGATGATGCTAAGTATGATAATTTGCAGATCTTTATAGAACCGAAGGGAAACCAACTGCTTCTGAAGGATAAATGGAAAGAAAAATTTCTATTGCAAATTCAACAGATGGCAGACGTACATTGGATAACTAAGGCTGATAGCTTTAATGTATGGGGATTACCTTTCTATAATGAGGAAAGAGAAGCTGCATTCAATACGGATTTTAAAGAGGCTGTTATTGATTTTGGGGCATTAAAAACGAAGAATAAGGCTTGGAAGATTCTAAAGGAGAATAGCATCTCTCCTTCCGACCGCTTCACCCGTTTTCTCCCTCTGTATTCCATTCAGGCAGCCTGCGGCTACTTCGATGAATATGAGGAACCTGAGGCGGAAGGATGGGTGGATGTATTCTCGTTACCATTCACTCCGAATAGGGAAATGTTTGTGGTTCACGCCAAAGGCAACTCTATGCTGCCGAAAATTAAGGATGGAGACTTATGCGTGTTTGAGCGTTATCATGGAGGTTCGAGAGAAGGAGAAATCGTACTCTCGCAGGTGAATGAATATTACGAGGAGTATGGCGGAAAATATACCATTAAAAAGTTTCATAGCGAGAAATTCGTGAATGAAGAAGGGGTGGAAGTTCATTCAAAGATAGAACTGCAGCCACTCAATAAAGATGGCTTCCAGACCATAGAAATTCCAGAAGATAATGAAGCCAAGATTGCTACCATCGGCGTTTTGAAATACATTATCCGTTAACGATAAAAGGGCAAAAGCATTATCCTATCTATCGGGTAAATGCTTTTGCCCTTTCTCTCTGTATGTCTTTTATTTCACTTTATTCCACTTCCTCGCACATCGCCATCTCTACTCCCCGGTAAATCACAACGAGCTGATGAAGCTTCGTGGTCTTCACGGATTCGCGCACGATGTCGCTATCGGCGTAGCGCCTTATCTGGGCTGAAGCTTCCTCGAAGAGATGATTCAGCTGTTCATCGCTGGTGCCCGACTTGCAATATTTCAGCTCCACAATGTAGGAATCTTCCATATCTTTATAAATGTCGCAGAGGGGCAGCAGGAAGATGTCGGCATAACCGCCGTCGTTGTCGAGTTCTGAGATAGGACGGTAGAACTTGCATTGGCTCGCCATCGCCAGGGTGAAGCCATGAACGTAAGCCTCGCCCTTCTGCTTGTCACGCTGGGAGGAGAAGCGCTTCAGGCAATCGGCTATGTAGGCAAAGTAGGGCTTGAATGCGCCTTCGTAAGCCAACTTACTCTCCAGCTGGGTCTTGTCGTATTGCTCAAAGGTGAGGTCGTTCTCCTTGTAGGTATCCAGCAGATAGGTGTACATCTGGTCGCGCACCACCTCGTTGGGAACCACGAAGCGGGTGTTGCCCTGGTAGGTGCCGTCTATCGTTACCATGCCGAAATAAAAGAGCAGACTCAGGAAATTATCTGGATCGTTGATGCGCTCGGCTGGGAAATTCTCCATCAGGGTTCCCGTGGTGAATCCCTTGGTCACGATATCCTGTATGATGCTGGCATCGTGGGCAAACTCCCTGTCGTGGCGGATGAGCATGCGTATCTTGTCGTAGTCGATGCGGATGTTGGTTTCCAACATGCTATCAGGAATATCGTAATCGTTGCGGATATAATTGTCCACAAAATTAAGTACCATAACAGAGTTGTACATGGTTGTCTTGCCGTATCTTCTGATGGCGAAGCAATAGTTGTCATACCAAGGTTTCATCACTTCTATCAGCTCATCCACGCTATGGCGGAATGGCAGCACGCTGGCGTAATAGGCCAGCATCTGGCGCACTTCCTCCTCGGTGAATCCCACCATTTCGTTGAATTCCGGTGATAGGGAATAGTTGGTGCCGATGTTGAAACCGCTGGTCAGATCGTCCATTGTTACGGGACTTACTCCTGTAACGAAAACTCTGCCCAGTGAATCTCCGGCGGCTCCCTTGATGGTGTCGAAGAAATGGCGCAAATATCCCTCGCCGTGAGTCTGCTCGCGGTATCGTTTTTCATGCTCCTTGTGGGCAAGAATCTGATTGGTAAAATGGTCGTACTCGTCGATGAAGAGGTAAATCTTCAGGCCTGCTTCTGCACATTGGTCGCAGAGAAATCCTAATTGGGCAACGGCGTCTTCCTTCTGGTTCATCTCTTGCTTTATGCCTGGTGGCAAAAGGTTGGCGTATCTGTTGCAGAAGGAATTGAACTTGTTGTAGCAGTGGGCATCAAGTCCCTTCTTGTAATTATCCAATCCTGCTGAAATCATGGCAAAGTTCAGATGCAGGATGAGGTAGCTGTTGCGTTCGGGGGTAGGATTCTCTCCGATGTAAAGCTTGCCGAAGAGGCTTTCGAACTTATCCTTCTTGTTGATGTCGTAATAGTTTTCGAGCATGGAGAGGGTAAGGCTCTTGCCAAATCGGCGAGGGCGAATGAAGAAGAAATACATGTTAGATTCTTCTATTTTCTCAATGAATGGGGTCTTGTCAACATAGTAACAATCTCTTTCCATTACATCTTCAAAGTTCTGCATTCCGTAAGGGATGCGTTTGCGATAGATTCGCTTTTGTCTTTCTATTCTTTCTATTTTTGCCATAATCGAAACCATTTTTTGTTTGATGCCGCAAAGTTAAGATTATTATTTGGAATACGCAAAGATTTTGGGGCTTTTTCTTGGTGGTTTATCAAAAAATGAGTAGTTTTTCGGACTGGTATCAAATAGATAACGAAATATGAATCATAACGAGAAATAACGAGATAATGAATAAGATTACGGATAAGACAACGAATAAGACAATGGATAAGACAACGAATAAGATTGCGAATCAAATTACGATGCTGGGTACGGGAAACGCTACGATTTCACAGATTAACACAGATTTTTTGTTTGGATATTTGGGGGGAATCCTTCTCCCGATTATGGCAAGAATGAATCTGTGTAAATCTGTGGAATCTGTGGGACTTTTTAATGGTGAGTTTTATCAACTTAATCGGCTGAATCCGGTAGGAAAATTTCGGTTACTTCCCGCTCTCCGAAATCTATCATGGCGTTGAAGAGACTCACTTTTTCCGCCTTTCTGAGGTCTTCTAATGTGAGGTCGGCTTCCTCGATGATGCCGGCTTCCAGAAGCTGGGCTCGCTTGGTTCCCAGGAGCAGGGGATGCTTGGGGGTGAGCCATCTGTTGCCATCAAAAAGGGCGAGATTGGTGAAGGAGGTATCGGTAATGAGGCCGTTTTTTACGATGATGATTTCATTGCAATCGCCCTTCTGCGCCATCAGGGCGTTGAGCGCACTTCGGTCGGTGCTCTTGTAGGTGTAGTCGATATTGTTATCCTCTACCACCTTGAGGGAATGAATCTCCTTCATCTTGTAGGGGGCGTATTCGATGGCTTCCACGCCCTGGGCACCATAAACCACTCGTGCCTTGTAAAGGTGCATTTTCTCATTTGGGGAAATGAGGGATGAGAGTTTTATTTCTTCAGATGCGAGGGATGGAAAGGATGGAAAGAACCTGCGGATGGTTCTCTCCATTCTTGCCTGATGATAGGGCAGGGCCAGGGCCTTGCCGTCCTTGATTTTTATTGTTTCTACAAATTGCTGTTTCATATTTTTAAAAAATCGTGTAATTTTTTTGGGGGGAATGAAAGGCGAGTTTAAAACGGAAGATAGATTTTCTGAATCACTTCCTCGTATTCCTTCCGGCAATCGCTCTTCGAGGTGATGCCGCCGCCTGCCTTGAAATACAATTTTCGGTTTGCCTTCGGCTCCTTTCCTTCGCTTGCCTTTCCTTCCTTTGCCTTGAAATTCTTTTCTCCATCTGCTTCAAAATCAACCGGCGATGTTTCTTCTTCGATGAATCTTATCATGACGGCGGAGTTGAGCTCGCCCTGGTCGTAGATTCCCATGATGCCCGTGTAGAAGCCGCGGTCGTAGCCTTCTGCCTCTTGGATAATCTGCATGGTTTTATCTTTCGGGGCACCCGTGATGGAACCGGCTGGGAGCTGGGCATCGAGGATTTCGCCCAGATGATGCGGGTAATCTTCGGGCAGGCGACCGCTGATTTCTGAACTGGTTTGCAGGATGTCGCCCTTGTTGGTATGCAGCACGTCGATGTAACGGTATTTATCTACTCTTACATTCTCTGCCACCCGGCTCAGGTCGTTCCTTATCAGATCTACGATGGTGGCGTGTTCTGCCGCCTCCTTCCGGTCTTCCATCAGCTGCTTTTCGGCATTGGGGAGGGATGCATCCAGGGTTCCCTTCATGGGATAGGAGTAGATTCTTCCGCCCTTGATTCTGACGAAGGTTTCGGGAGAAAAGCAGACGAAGGGGGTGAGATTCTCTTCTATGTTCTCTTCTTTCAGATGAGCTTTATCTTCTGCTTGAGTTCTCTTTCTTCTGAGCAGCAGTTTATACTTCCCTTTTGCACGATGGAAAATTTCTTCTAATGAAAGATTGCAGCTCACGGGAACCCGGCAGGTGAGATTCGTAAGATAGCTGTTGCCCGCCATGATGTTGCTCTTCACGATGTTGAAGCTTCGCTCGTAATCCTCGTAAAGTGGGGGCTCTATCTGCCAGATGGTCTCCGAAATCTCTTCCTCCGAAATCTTTTTCTTCCAAGTCTCTTCCTTCCAAGTCTCTTTCCAGGCATGAGAAAGGTTTCCTCTTCCTTCGAAATCGAAGAGGCATTCTTCGGGATTTATATCGGATAGCAAGCGGATGAAGGCCTTGTCTCCCTGATAGTTAATAACAAAGAGAAAAGGCTCATCCTGGCTTGCCAATCGATTGATTTTATCTATGATTTCCTGTTTCATGCCTGCAAAGATACTGCTTTTCTTTGGAAGGGCAAAATATTGGTTACAGATTTTTGTTTGATGGGACGCCTTCTCCACACGCCCTGAAAGGGCAGAAGCTCCTAGCCCAGGGCAACACCCTGGGGTTTAGCAAGATTTTAGCAATGCGCCCTGTAAGGGCAAAAGCTTTAAAATGCGGCGATGATAAAGCTTTTGCCCTTACAGGGCGACGTTGTTGCTTGCATGTTTACCCAGGGCGATGCCCTGGGCTAGGAGCTTCTGCCCTTTCAGGGCGTGTGGCGCATATTTAATAGGCTTTTCCTGCCTTTTCAATAGGCTTTTCCTGCCTTTTCAATAGGCTTTTCCTGCTTTTTTAATACGCTTCTCCCTGCTCTATTTCTTCCTGCGTGATGCGCTTGCGGTCGATGGCGCGCCAGGCGAAGACGATGTAGGCTAGGACGAACGGGATGAGGAGGGAAACTATCGCCATGGTGCGGAGCGTGAACTCGCTGCTGCAGCTGTTGGCGAGGGTGAGCGAACTCTGAAGGTCGATGTTCGACGGATAGTAGGCGGTGTTGTTCCAGCCGGCTATCAGCAGCAGAACCAGCACGGTGAGCACGGTTCCGATGCCCGTAAACCAGATTCCCTTTCTATACTCCACGCTTCTCGATGACTTGTAAATGCCGAAGAGAACGAGTACTACACCTATTAATAATATTACAAGCAGGATTGGCATCTCCAGAAGATTGTGAAGATACTTCATGCTTTCTATCGTAATGCTGGAAGAAGAAGTGCTGAATCCGTCCTTTATCATTAATCTGATGAGGAATGGCAGGAAGAACAATAGGAAAATCAGGGCATTCCATGGCAACTGGCGGGTGCAGCGCTCCTGAATCTGCTGGTGCTCGATGTTGTTCTTGATGTAGAGCATGCCCAGGATGCGGGCTAGCATCAGTACGGCAAGACCCAGCACCACGTTCCATGGGTCGAGCAGGGCATCAAGACCATGACTGGCGTTTGCCCAGCGGCTGATAACGGGTTGCAGACTGTTGGTAATATTGCCCTTGTCTATCAGAAAATTGCTGCCGTTGAAGAAGGTGGCTACGGCGCCGCCAAGGAGCAGAGGACCTACGATGCCGTTGATGATGAGGCAGATCTGAAAGGTCTTCGGTCCAAGAAAATTACCTATCTTGTTCTGGAATTCATAGC
>OLGI01001172.1_pt1 | contig 23647 bp, 20 predicted proteins | sample 1605221 | NCBI WGS metagenome assembly OLGI01 (sample SAMEA3888915, study PRJEB22519) | human gut metagenome | biome: human gut; feature: human-associated habitat; material: faeces | place: Denmark | collected 2010 | reverse complement strand
GGAACAGAAAGAGTATGCAGAAGTGTTCGACTACTCTAAGATTACTGAAAAGAGCGGTGTCATCACAGACTATTGGACGAACAATCTCTTGGATTTGATTTTGCGAAAAGACAACCTTAACAGCGCCTATAAGCAAGTCAAGAAAAACAAAGGGAAAGGTGGAATCGATGGTATGCAGGTGGATGAACTTCTGCCCTTCCTTAGAGAAAACCAAGATACTTTAATCCGAAAGATAAGGGAGGGGAAATATAAACCCAACCCGGTTCGCAGGGTAGAAATACCAAAGGAAACAAAAGGCGAGTTCCGAAAGTTGGGAGTTCCAACTGTTGTTGACAGAGTTATCCAACAGGCAATAGCGCAGGAACTATCGCCAGTTTATGAGGAGCAATTCTCAGAGAACAGTTTTGGTTTCAGACCAAAGCGGGGAGCACACGATGCCCTCAGACAATGTCAAAAGAATGTAAATGATGGCTATGTATATGTGGTAGATATGGACTTGGAAAAGTTCTTCGACACGGTATGCCAGAGTAAGCTGATAGAGGTATTGTCAAGAACCATCAAAGATGGCAGAGTTATATCTTTGATACACAAATATCTGAATGCGGGAGTGATCGCAAAAGGAATGTTTGAACGTACAGAGGTCGGTATGCCACAAGGTGGTCCGCTTAGTCCGTTGCTTAGTAATGTAATGCTGAATGAATTGGACAAGGAACTGGAAAGCAGAGGACATAGATTTGTCCGATATGCAGACGACTGTATGATTTTTTGTAAGAGCAGGAAAAGTGCGGAAAGAACCTTGAAAAACATTATCCCGTTCATTGAAGGAAAACTATTTCTGAAAGTAAACAGGAAGAAAACGGAGGTGTCTCACATCAGCAAAGTCAAATATCTTGGCTATAGCTTTTATAGATATAAAGGTAAATGCAGATTCAGAGTACACTCAAAGTCGGTAGTGAAGATGAAGAATAGAATCAGAGAACTTACCGACAGGAACAAAGGCATTAGCAATGAAGTACGAGAAAAGAGGTATCAAGAGTATGTGCGGGGATGGGTGGAATACTTCAGGCTCGCAGATATGAAAGAGCTCCTCCGAAAAACGGATGAATGGGCAAGGCGGAGAATCCGAGCGGTCTATTGGAAACAGTGGAAGAAAATCAAAACGAAATACCGAATGCTGAAAGCACTAGGTTTAGAGGATTGGAAAGCCAAGGAACTAGCCAATAGTAGAAAAGGTTATTGGAGAATGGCGAAAGTCTTGAACCAAATCTTTTCAAAGAAAATAATAGCCAAGCTGGGATATACATCCATGCTCGACTATTATCTAATAATCTGTGAAAACTAAAGAACCGCCGTATACGGAACCGTACGTACGGTGGTGTAGGAGGACGGTAAATAAAATAATTATTTACCTCCTACCCGATTAAAGGTTTATGATATTATATACGATAAGGAAAGGTTTAAGGAAAGGTGATAAGGAAGCAAATGAAAGCAAAGATCATTATCGTGGAAGATCATGAACCAATTCGTAATGAATTAAAGATTTTGTTAAGTAAATATGGATATGAGATCATAGTGTTAGATCGTTTTGATACAGTTGTCGAAGATTGCTTGAGAGAAGATGTAGATCTGATTTTATTAGATATTAATCTTCCGTTTTATGATGGTTATTATGTGTGCAGAGCAATCAGAGAAAAATCAGAAGTACCGATCATTGTTGTTACAAGTAGGGATAGCGAGATGGATGAGATAATGAGTATAAATCTTGGAGCGGATGATTTTATCACGAAACCATACAATACACAGATTTTGTTGGCAAGAATTTCTGCAATGTTAAAACGAACACACAAAGAAAAAGTAAATGATTTTTTACAATATCAAGGCTTGAAACTACAACTTAATAGCAGTACTGTTATTTATAAAGATCAGATAATCGAACTTAGTAAAAATGAGATGAGAATATTGTATACATTACTGCAACATAAAGAGAGTATTGTAAGTAGGGATCAATTAATGGAATCCTTATGGCAGTCAAATGAATTTATTGATGATAATACATTAACGGTGAATGTCAATCGTGTAAGGAAAAAATTAGAAGCAGCAGGACTGAAAGATTTTATAAAAACAAAAAGAGGGCAGGGTTATATGATATGAAAACCAAAGATTTTTTTAGAATGGAGTATGCCCAGATTCTGATATATATTGTATTTTTGGGATTATTGGAAGTATTGCTTTTTATTTTTGAAGTGAATTATTTTCTTATGATATATTTGCTGCTGATCGGATTGATTCTGGAAGGAGTTTATTTATGCCAGCGGTATATGAAAAAATATCGGTATTATAAAAAAGTGAAAGCAAAACTGGATATACTGGAACAAAAATGCATGATAACAGAAATGTTAGAATTGCCAGATTTTGCAGAAGGAGAGTTTCTATATGAAATATTGCAGACGTGCAACAAGTCCATGAATGATGAGATATTGAAATATAAGATAGAGGCAGCAGGATACCGAGAATATATTGAGATGTGGATTCATGAAGTAAAAACACCATTGGCAGCAACAAGACTGATCCTTGAAAATCATCCAAGTGAGATAACACGGGCAATGGATGAAGAAATGCAGCAGATCAATTATTATTTGGAGCAGGCATTGTATTATGCGAGGAGTAATAGTGTAGAGAAAGACTATCTAGTGAAAGAGTTAAGTTTAAAAGAAGTGGTAGAAAATGCGGTAAAAGCAAATGCAAAAAGTCTAATCGGAAATAAGATAAAAATTAAAATAGAGAATCTGGATCAGAAGATCTTCAGCGATGAAAAATGGGTTTTATTTATATTAAATCAAGTTATCAGCAATGCAATAAAATATAAAAAAGAAGAAGCAGAAATATCATTTTGTGCAAGATGTGAAAAGAATGAAATACTTCTGGAAATCAGAGACAATGGAATTGGAATCTCACCAAAAGATTTGCCAAGGATCACGGACAAAGGGTATACTGGAACTACAGGAAGAAACTATCAAAAATCAACAGGGATGGGGTTATATTTGTGTAAGAAACTTTGCAGCAAATTACAACTAAGTTTTTACATCGAATCTAAAGAAGAAGAATACACGAAAGTAACAATCGGCTTCCCAAGAAATTCTATGATTTTTTTAAATGAAGAATGATCAGACAGGAGGTTTACAATGTTTGCAGATTATCATGTACATTCACATTTTAGTGAAGACACAGATTTCCCAATGGAACTTGAAATTCAGAAAGCGATCAAATTAGGGATGGATGAATTATGTTTTACAGAACATTCAGATTATGATGTGCCAACTGTCGTTAATTGTGATTATGATACTTATTTTGAAGAAATGGAAAAAATGAAAGATAAGTATAAAGGGCAGATCACATTAAAGACAGGAATTGAATTTGGAATTCAGACGCATACGACGAAAGCGTATGAAGAAACATTCAGACAGTATCCGTTTGATTTTGTAATCTTTTCTTGTCATCAAGTTGAAAACAAAGAATATTGGAGACAAGAGCCACAGGAAGGAAAGACACAGTTAGAATACAATCGAAGGTATTATCAGGAGATTTTGGATGTTGTTAAAGTATACAAAGATTACAGCATTCTTGGTCATCTTGATGTGATCAAAAGATATGATAAGCAAGGCGAAATCGAATTTGAAAAGATTCAGGATCTGATCGAGCAGATTTTTGAAGTTGTGATCGCAGACGGAAAGGGAATTGAACTTAATACTTCAAGCCGTGCATATAAACTGAAAAGTCTAATGCCATCAAAAGAAATTCTGAAACTGTATCATGATATGGGAGGTAAGATCATTACGATTGGATCAGATGCACATAATGCAGACCGGATCGGTGACTGCGTAATGGAGTCACAGAAGATTTTAAAAGATATTGGTTTTGATGGAATTTATACTTTTGAAAAGATGAAACCAGAGTTTCATAGATTTTAAGATAAATTAAAGAGGTGCCTATTGTTTTTAACAAATAGACACCTCTTTACATATGTGCTATATTTTAGATTTCAAGATTATTTATCAAGTAAGATTAGTGCCATAAATACAAGATCTTCGTCTCCGATATTCTCAATGGCATGTCCAGCTCCATCACATGTGAATGTAGTATCTCCTGGATGTACTTCATATTTTGTACCATTGTCATTATAAAGTCCTTTTCCCTGAAGGATATGGTAAGCTTCGCCTTCACCTTCATGAGTGTGATATGCAAGAGCAGAACCAGGTGGTACGATGACTTTTCCGAACAGACGACTGCTATCTTTCATTTCTTTTTCTGTTAAGAATTCCATTTTTTTTAATGGGTTATCAGAACCATTTGCATCAGGAATTGTGCCAATTTTTACATCTTCATTTTTTAAAAACATGTTGAGTCCCTCCTTTATATAGTCATGTTAAGTTTAGTATAGTAGCTTTTTGATAAAATAGCAATATGACAAAATTGTAAGTTTTGTGTAAGGAAGTTCGATGGATACGAAGATGATTTACTGGTATATTATAGACAAGACAATAAGAGAAACCAAAAAAGATAAGGAGATGGAAAAATGAGTTCTGTATTGAAAGTAGATAATATAGAAAAATATTATGGGAGCAAAGCGAATCTTACAAAAGCGATCGATCGTATCAGTTTTGAAGTGGAAGAGGGGGAGTATATTGGAATTATGGGGGCTTCCGGAAGTGGGAAGACGACATTATTAAATTGTATTTCAACGATCGATCAGGTGACTGCGGGAAATATTATGATCAATGGAATGGATATCACAAAATTGAAAGGAAAACATCTTTCAAGATTCAGACGAGAGGAATTAGGATTTATCTTCCAAGACTTTAATCTGTTAGATACATTGACAGCATTTGAAAACATTGCGTTGGCGCTTACGATCATGAAAATTCCTGCAAGAGAAATTGAAGACAGAGTCAGATCGATCGCAGAAAAGTTGATGATCACAGAAGTATTGAACAAATATCCATATCAAATGTCAGGAGGACAGAAGCAGAGAGTGGCAAGTGCCCGAGCGATGATTACAAATCCATCTCTGATCTTAGCGGATGAGCCAACAGGAGCTTTGGACAGCAAGGCGGCCAGAATGCTGCTTGACAGTATGGAAACGATGAATGTGGAATTAAATGCAACGATTCTGATGGTAACACATGATGCATTTACAGCCAGTTACTGTAAACGTATTTTGTTTATCAAGGATGGAAAGATTTTTAATGAATTGGTTCGAGGAAATGATTCGAGAAAACGATTTTTTGACCGTATCATTGAGGTTGTGACATTGCTTGGAGGTGACAGTACAAATGTATTCTAAGATCGCATTTAGTAATGTCAAAAAGAGTATCCGTGATTATACGATTTATTTTCTGACATTAACATTTGGAATTTGTTTGTTTTATATGTTTAATTCTGTTCAGGCACAACAGGCTGTCTTAAAGCTGAATGCAAGCCAGAAATCAATGATGCATCTAATGTCTGTGATCATTAATGGAATTTCTGTGTTTGTTGCAATTATTCTTGGATTTCTGATTGTTTATGCAAATCAGTTTCTAATGAAGCGGCGGCATAAGGAAATGGGAATCTATCTGTTGTTAGGAATGGAAAAACGACAGGTATCAAAGATTCTTCTGATAGAGACTTTATTGATCGGTGTTTTGGCATTGATCGCAGGATTGGTTTTAGGTGTGTTTTTATCACAAGGACTTGCGATGTTGACAGCAAAGATGTTTGCGGTTCAGATGAAAGAGTTTAAGTTTGTTTTCTCGCAAACGGCATTTATTCAGACTATTTTGTATTTTGCAATTATTTTTATTATTGTGATGATATTTAATGGAATTACGATATCAAAATATAAACTGATCAATCTGTTGAATTCAGCAAAGAAAAATCAGAAAACAAGATTAAAAAATCCTATATTGTCGGTCATTCTGTTTTTGATATCCATTGGGATTCTTGGAATAGCATATCATTTAATTCAAAAAAACCAGATGCTTGCTGTGGACAATGATTTTAAGATCAGCGTATTACTTGGTGTAGCAGGAACATTTCTCTTTTTCTTTTCGTTATCAGGATTCTTATTAGAATTGGCAAAAAGAAGTAAGAAATTTTATTATAATGGATTAAATATGTTTGTGCTAAGACAGATCAATTCAAAGATCACCACAACATTTGTTTCTATGTCAATGCTGTGTTTGATGCTGTTTTTAGCAATCAGTGCGTTTGCGACAGGAAGTGGATTGGCGTCTTCAGTGAAAACAGATTTAGAAGATATGACAAAGTTTGATTGTACTTTTTATGGATTATCGGAAAAAGGATATCAGGAAGAACAGCAGCAAAAGTTTATAAAGAAATTAGATGATCTTGGATTAACGATCAAAAAAGATGCAAAAGAAATTTTACCGATCACAATATATCAGAATGGTACATTTCGCAAATGCAGATATAAAATGGAGCTATTATTAAAGGGAAGAGAAAAGTATTCAGATTATACAAAAGATTATGTGAAGAAACTTTATGAGACTCCACTAACTTTTGCAAAACTATCTGAATATAATAAAATCCGAAAAGCAATCGGAGAAAAAGAATTAACCTTGAAATCAGATGAATATATATTGAATTGCGATTATGGCAATCTGATACCGATAATGGAAAAGGCAGCTAGTGATAAGCAAAAACTTACATTGGATGGAAAAACATATAAAATGAAATATGGCTTACAAAAAGATACATATATGGTAACAGCAGCTAAAACAGATATGGGAACAGTCATTTTAAATGATGAAATTATCCAGTCATTAAAGATTGATCATTCTACATTATATTTAAATCTGAACTGGAAGGGAAATGCACAGAAAGTATCAAGAAAATATACGGAATATTTAAAGCAGATGATCATAAATAGTAAAATGCCAAATTCACCATATTCAGCGATAATTTCAAAAGAGGAAGTATATGAACAGAGTACTGGGTTAAGTACGATCATTACATACATTGCAATATATATCGGTCTTGTATTTTTAATTACATGTGCAGCGGTACTTGCATTACAGCAATTGAGTGAGAATGCAGATAATATTGAAAAATACAAATTATTAAGTAAAATCGGAACTTCACAAAAAATGATCAATCACGCGATCAAAGCACAGATCATCTTATACTTCTGTTTGCCATTAAGTTTGGCATTGGTTCATTCATATGTAGGAATTAAAACAGCAAAAATCCTGATATCAACATTGGGACAGATCAATATAACGCAAGCAGCAGTACAGTCATTGATCCTTGTGATCGTAATTTATATTGGATATATGATCGCAACTTATCTAGGAAGCAAGAGTATGCTGAAAGAAAAATAGAGAAAGAAATGACAGAAGATCCAAATCTGTCATTTCTTTTTTTGAGCTATTAATAATGTTACCGGTTAATGTCTGTTTGGAAGCATTTAATTTTACAGTACCTCCTTATGTTCATTAGTATAAAAATCAAATGTGTTCAAATTATTTTGAAAATCTGAATAAACTATGAAGAATATATATGATTGAAAATGAAAGAAAATGATTGACTATGATTGAAATTGTGATATACTTAAATAAAAGCGAAAAGAGGTGATATTGTGTTAGCGCAAGAGCGATTTGAACGCATTTTAGAGATTTTAAGAGAGAAACAGTCAGTCACCGTGGTAGAACTGACAGAAAAACTGAACACCTCAGAGTCCACGATACGAAGGGATTTAACGGAATTAAACCGACAAGGTCTTTTGATCAAGGTTCATGGAGGAGCTACTGCGATCAAATCTGTGTTATCAAGAGAAGAAGAAGTTATAACCAAGTCAAAGAAACACCAGGAAGAGAAGCGAAAGATTGCAAAATATGCAGCATCTTTGATCAATAAAGAAGATATCGTGTATCTTGATGCAGGAACAACGACAGAAATGATGTTAGATTATCTCAGAGAATATGACGTTATTTATGTGACAAATGGGATCACACATGCGAGAAAACTGATGAACGCAGGATTTAAGGTCCATTTGATCGGAGGCGAGATTAAAGCGGTAACAGAAGCATTGGTTGGAGAAGAAGCATTAGAACAGCTTGATAAATATAACTTTACTAAGGGCTTTTTCGGAACAAATGGGATTGATCTGAAGCGGGGATTTACAACGCCAGATCAGAAAGAGGCAGCAGTTAAGAAGAAAGCGATGGAACAGTGCCAGAAAACATATATTCTTTCGGATGCAAGCAAATTCAATGTGATCTCAACTATTAAATTTGCAGATTTAAAGAAGGCAGAGATCATTACAGATCATTTAGAAAACAAAGAGTTCAAAAGAATCACAAACATTGAGGAGGTATTTTCATGATTTATACAGTAACATTTAATCCAGCAATCGATTATGTAATTAAAGTAGATAACCTGACATTAGGACAGGTTAACAGGACAACAAGAGAATACATTTTCTGTGGAGGAAAAGGTATTAATGTATCTCATCTGCTTGCTAATCTTGGAGTAGATAGTGTAGGACTTGGATTTATAGCTGGATTTACAGGAGATGTTATTGAATCAGGAGCGAAAGAACTTGGATTTAAACCAGATTTTATCAGAGTCCGTGAAGGAATGACACGTATCAATGTTAAGGTAAAATCCAACGAAGAAAGTGAGATCAATGGATTAGGACCAGTTATTCATGATGATGAATTAGAGCAGATGTTTAAGAAATTAGATGAATTAGAAGATGGAGATATTTTAGTTCTTGCAGGAAGTATTCCAGCAACACTTCCATCAGATGTATATGAAAGAATCATGGGACGTCTGCAGGGAAAAGATATCCGAATCGTTGTAGATGCAACAAAAGACTTGTTGTTAAACGTATTAAAATATCATCCATTCCTGATCAAACCAAACAATCATGAATTAGGAGAAATGTTTGATGTTGTGCTAAAGACAAATGATGAGATTGTTGAGTATGCAAAGAAACTTCAGGAAAAAGGCGCAAGAAATGTGTTAGTTTCCATGGCAGGAGATGGAGCAATCCTGATCACAGAAGAAGGAGAAGTTCATGTAACACCTTGTCCAAAAGGAGAAGTTAAGAACTCTGTAGGAGCTGGAGATTCCATGGTAGCAGGATTTATCACAGGATATTTGAGAAGTAATGGAGATTATAATGAAGCACTGAAGATGGGGACAGCAGCAGGAAGTGCGACTGCATTTTCAGAAGATGTTGCAACTGGCGAGAAGATTATGGAATTATATAAAACATTATAATGAAATAGCATACAATGAAAGAAAATTATGATAAAATGAACCTAAGAAATTAGGTTCATTTTTTGTGCGTAATTTTATAAAAACTGGAGGACATCATGACGAAAAAAGAAGCAAGACAACAAGTAAAAGAATGGATGAAAAAATTAGACAAAAATTATATAGAAAAAGCAGATCAGTCGATTTTTGAACAGGTAAAAGAGTTAAAAGAATTTCAAGAGGCAAAAACTATTTTTTGTTATGCAAGTATGAAAAATGAAGTTGATACATGGCAGCTGATAGCATCGGCACTGAAACAGGGGAAGAATGTCGGAGTTCCATTGTGTATTGGGAAAGGAATCATGGAAGTGAGACAGATTCATGCTTTAGATGATTTTGAGGAAGGGGCATATGGAATCATGGAACCATCCAGAAGGTGTCCAATCTTATCGAAAGAGAAGATTGATATGGCGGTAATACCTTGTGTAAGTGCAGATAGAGAAGGCCGTAGACTTGGACATGGAGCAGGATTCTATGACCGTTTTTTAGATGGAGTAACATTTCCAAAGATTCTGGTATGTTATAAAGAGTTAATGCTGGATCAGGTACCGACAGAGGAGCATGATATTTTGATGGATCAGGTTATTTGTGACGAATAATGAAGTAATAGAATGATCAAGTAGGAGAGATGATAGACATGAGAAAGATTTTAAAGAAAACAGCAACATTAATGATGACAGCAGTGATCGGAGTATCTATGAGTTGTCCCAAGATGATAGTTTATGCGGGACAGAGAATGCAAATGCAAGAGAGATATACGACTCCAAAAGAATGGAATTATACAGAAATCACAGCATATCAGTTTGAATCTACAGATAAATTTGAAGATTATCTTCAGACAGGTGGTACACATCTATACAATGATAAATTTCAGGAAAAGGATCATATGGTCAAAATTACGGTTGCAGATTCAGGGTATTTTACAATTGCAACACAAACAGATGGAAATAGATCGCAGAAGATAAATCTCTATGATTCAACGAAGGAGAAAGTTTTAGCTCAAACGACATCTGATGGAGACCTGGAATATGGAAGGCTTGCAAAAGCAGGTGAGGTCTTCTATCTTCAAATGCCAGAAAAAATCGATAAAATATTTGTGACAACAGGTGTGATCAAAGATGGATTTGGATCTATGAAAGCATCAGATACTTATTATGAATCAGGAACTGGAAGTACCACATATCATCCATTTTCAATTAAGAAGAGATCTGCGGTGGAATTTAACATTTCAGCGATCGATCGAAACAGTGAGATCACTTATGCACACATCGAAAGAAAACGGACAATGGAAAAGAATCGATGATACGGTAAAGATCAAGCCAGCATCTTATGATGATGATTTTGTTCATGGATTGACTAAAGGTGAATATCGCCTGGCGATCAAAGCACCGACAACACAGTTAAATGCAGTCTCATATACAAGCAGTTCTAAAAGTAAAAAGGTAGCATATAAGAAATCAAAAGCAAAGAAGATCAAACTGGATGGACAAACATCGAATATATATACAACAGGAGAGAAAACTTCAAGATGGTATAAAATAAGTATTACATCTACAAAGAAGAAAAGAATTCTGAATCTTGGAAAGAACACGGTTTCTGGAGGATACAAGTTTACAATTTATAAAAAGGGAAAGAAAAAAGCAATTAAAACAATTAAGGTAACAGGAAATGCAAATGCGAAGATAGCGAAAATGCCAAAGAAAAAAGGAACATATTATATCAGAATCTCAAAGCTTACAAAGAAAACAAATGGAACGTATGAAATAGGGTATTATTAATCCAAATCAAAATATAAGGAGGAATTTTTATGGCAAGAAGGGGAATCAAGAAAATGGGAGCAGTTCTGATAGCAGCAGGTTTAAGCATTGCAATGTGTAGCCCATCAGTATCTGCAAATGTAAGGACAAATATTAATACAGACAAGATAACACAGAAAAAGACAGCCAGATATGTTGAACCAGAAGAATGGAACAAAGAGGAATTGACTGCATATCAGTTTGATTCAGAAGTAGATATGATGAAATATCTGGTGAGCGGTGGAATGCATTTATATAATAAGAATTATAAAGGCAGTGACCGCTGGGTAAAGATTAAAGTTGCAGATCCAGGGCTGTTTATGGTTGGTGTCGTAAGTAACGATGAGACAAAAATACCAGTATATGATGCGTCAAAGAAAAGAATTATAGTAAATAATTTAAATGATGGCGGGGACAAAGAATATGTAGGTATCGTGAAAACAGGAGATGAATTTTATGTAAAACTGCCAGAGAAGATAGACAAAGTGATCATTTTAACTGGTGTGATCAAAACCGAATTTACTTCCATGGCGAATCAGAAAAGTTATTATGAACTTGGAAAAGGGACAACAACCTATCATCCATTTTCCGTAGCGAAACGCTCAAAAGTACAATTTGATATTACATCCATCGGAAAGAAACATGAAAAAGTTGGAGTATACATTGAGAAAAATGTAAATGGGACATGGAAAAAAGTCGGATATGGCACAACGGTAAAACCAGATAAATATGACAGTGCATTGCTCTATGGATTAGAGGCAGGAAAATATCGTCTGGCATTAAAAACACCAAAAGATCAGATCATTAATATAGAATATACAAGGGACAAATCAAAGAAAAAGGCAGCCTATAAGAAATCAAAAGCGATCAATCTAAAATCAGATATTGACAGTATATATACTTCCACAGAAAAAGCAGCGCGTTGGTATAAGGCTTCTGTTTCATCTACCAAAAAAAGAAAAGCAGTTACATTGTCCAAAGATTCTGTGGGTGGAGGTTTTAAATTCTGTGTTTATCAAAAAGGAAAACGGTTAAAAACAGTAAAAGTCACAAAGAATGATAAAGTTAAGACAGTAAAACTTCCAAAGAAAAAAGGAGCATATTATGTGAAAGTTACGAAACTTACAAGCAAAACAACGGGGGCATATTATTTGGGAACGTATACATATTAAGAATCACAAGGAGGGAAACTGGATGAAAAAAATGAAAAGTAGGTCATTTCGTATTCTTATGGCAGCAGTCATATCAGCAGCGATGCTGTGTCCGCAGGTTAAAGTATCAGCAGCGGATGGCTTAGTATCAAAAGCAGCTACATCATATTTTCCGAGTAAAACAGTAATGAAGAAAACAGCAAGAAAAACAGAGCCGGAAGAATGGAATCAAAAAGAAATTAAAGCATACAAATTTGGAACTCTTGAAGATGCCTTATATTATGCGCTGACTGGCGGGATCAAATATTATGATCAGAATTATTTTAAAAATCCAGATCTGATCAAGCTCACTCCAGTAGAATCAGGAGCTTTAGGACTGGCAGTTGTTGGGGATAATAAACAGGAAGCAATTCTATATGATTCCAATAAAAAAATGATCAAGAAATTGCCACTGTCCTATGTAAAGGCGCAGGTAAATGCAGGAGAAACTTATTATATAGAGTTTCCAAAGAACTGTAAAGAAGGATTGATCACAGCTTACGTATTACAAAATGAATGTGGTGGGTTAGCAAAAAACGACCTCAATATGCAAAAAGGTGAAGAAAAAGAAACTTATCACACATTTAAAATGACAAAAAGAGGATTTGCAGGTTTTGTTGTTGCATCCATGGTAGAAGATGGTGGAAATACAAGCTATAAAGTTCAGAAAAATGAAAAAGGAAAATGGATCACAATCGGAAGAACAAAGTCATTTAAACCAACAAACGAAGACGAAACACAGATTGCAGTAGGTTATGGACTTAGTAAAGGAAATTACCGTCTAGTATTGAAGGCTCCAAAAGAGCAGCTCAATACAATGTTGTATACGACAAAAAATTATGCCAAAAAGAAAGTTGCCTATAAGAAATCCAAAGCAAAGAATCTAAATGCAACAGAGATGTATACAATGAATGAAAAAGCAGCCCGTTGGTATAAAGTATCTGTAAAATCTAGCAAAAAGCAAAGCAAATTGAAGATTTTAACAGTTGCAGATCAAGGTGGATTTAAGTTTACGATCTATGAGAGAGGTAAGAAAAAACCAGTTAAGACAGTAAAAACATCTGCAAAACACTTAGAAAAGACAGTAAAGCTTCCAAAGAAAAAAGGAATGTATTATGTCAAAGTAAGCAAGCGTACTAAGAAGACAAATGGATACTATGAGATTAAGAAATAACGGTTAGAATAGAACGTCAAAAAAGGAATTGTCAGAAAAGACAGTTCCTTTTTTGAACCTTTTTTATATAAAATTACTATAGAATGGCAAAGTATTTTCTTAATGAAAAAAAACCTCAATTACTATTCTTGAAACAAAAGCAGAAAAATTATAAACTATAGGTTAGTAAATGCTAACCTAGAAGGATGAAATAAATGAAACTAAAAAAGTTAATATGTATAGTGATGATCAGTGTTTTAGGGGTACTATCATTCGCCGGATGTGCCAAGAAACAGGACGAAAAGAACACAGAAACAAGCAGTGAAGCAAGTACACAGGAGGCAAGTGCACAAGTTTTTGCCATGGATACCTATATGAATCTGAAAGCATATGGAAAGAATGCACAAAAAGCAGTGGATGATGCTAAGAGTGAGATTGAGCGATTAGATCAGCTATGGTCAGCGGTAGATAAAAACAGTGAGATCTATCAACTGAATCAGAAGAAAAAAATGAAAGTATCTGATGAGACATTAGAATTGATCGAATTTGCAAAGAAAAAATCAAAAGAATCAAACGATGCTTTTGATATTTCTATCTATCCGATCGTGGAATTATGGGGATTTCCGACACAGAAATATCGTGTGCCATCGGACAGTGAAATTCAGAAACTTCTGAAAAACGTAAATAGTAAGAAAATCAAAATTAATAAGAAAACAAATGTTGTGACATTAGAGAAGAATATGAAGATTGATCTTGGAGGAATTGCTAAAGGATACACATCACAAAGAATTGCAAAAATCTATAAAAAGGATGGTGTGAAAAGCGGTGTGATCAGTCTTGGTGGTAACGTACAGGCAATCGGAACAAAAACAGATGGAAGCCGATGGAAAGTCGGAGTGCAGTCACCAGATGATACAGAAAGTATGATCGGTGCATATGAAGCTGCTGATGAAGCAGTCATTACATCTGGAGCATATGAAAGATACTTTGAGAAAGATGGGAAAACATATCATCATATCATTGATCCAGCAACTGGAAAACCATCCGAAAAAGATCTGAAATCAGTAACGATCATCAGTAAAAATGGTACATTATCTGATACATTGTCAACAACATTGTTTGTTATGGGGAAGGATAAAGCTATTTCTTACTGGAAGGAACACAGCAAAGAATTCAATATGATCCTTGTTGATGAAAATAATAAGGTATATATTTCACAGGGAATCAAAGATCATTTTAGTTCAGATAGTGATTTTACAGTAATAAAAAAATAAAACGTTAACAGATAGAAAGAGAGAAGGAAAAACAAAAATGAAGATCATTGATCAGTTAAAGAAAGTCAATCTGATTCAGTTTGTGCCTGCGATTTTTGTGATCAGTCTGGTTGGAAACAGTGTTTTTGGATATACGGCACCAAAGTCAGAAAAATCAAAAAATAATTCTGAAAATCAGGTAGAAGCTGCAACGACACAAGCGAAAAAGAAAACAAAGAAAGCAAATGCTGGGGATATTGATCTAAGCAAGATCAAGGATGGAACTTATGAAGGACAGGCAAACGGATATCGTGGTTTGGTAAAGGTTTCAGTTACTGTAAAAGATCATAAGATCACAGCGATCAAAGTATTAAGTAATTCCGATGATGCCGCATTTTTCAATCGTGCATCAGCAGGTGTGATCAAAAATATTCTGGCAAAGCAGTCATTAAAAGTTGATGTTGTCAGTGGAGCAACTTACAGTTCAAATGGAATCATTAAGGCAGTAAAAAATGCGTTAACAGGGGAAGAAGATAAATCATCCGCAAAAGCAGGCGGATCTTCTGCGAAATCTGCAGGAAGTGTTGGTACAGCGGATGAATCAGGAACATACAAAGATGGTACATTTATTGGAACAGCATCTGGATATCATGGCACTGTAAAAGTTTCTGTGACGATCAAAAAGAATAAGATCAAATCAATTAAAATTTTGGAAAATCATGATGATGCAGCGTATTTTAACCGTGCAAAAGGTATTTTACTTCCATTGATGGTTAAGAAACAGAGTACAAATGTAGATGCAGTCAGCGGGGCTACATTTAGTTCCAATGGAATTATCAAAGCGGTACGAAATGCATTAAGCAAAGCAGCGGTTAATAAATCGTCTAGTGACAGCAGTTCTACATCTACGACAAAGGATACAACGAAGAAAGATACAACACAGAAAGTATCAGGTACATACAAAGATGGTGTTTACGAAGGAACTGGAACAGGATTCAGAGGAAAGATCACTGTCAGTGTCCGCATTAAGAAGAGCAAGATCGTAGAGATTAAACTTGTTAAAAATGAAAAAGATGATGCGGCATATTTTGAACGTGCATGGTCCGAAGTTCCATTTAGTATTATTGCAATGCAGAGTGCAGATACAGATAAAGTTGATGCAGTTAGTGGTGCTACATATAGTTCAAAAGGTATCATGGCAGCAGTCAGAGATGCGTTAAAGAAAGCATTGGCGAAAAAAGATACGGAAACTACAGTAGAAACAAATAATACGAACAATAGTACAAATGATAATAATACGAATACTGATAATTCATCTGAGGATAATACAACAACTGTACCAACAACACCGACAGATCAAACGTATACAGGAAGTGCAGTATGTGAGCCAGATGAAGATGGAGATTTTGACGCATATGATCTTACTTTAGAAGTTGTAGTTTCATCTGATGGAAAAGTAAAAGGAATCCAAAATATAAAATGGTCAGATAAAAGCATGCAATCATGGTATAAGGATGCGGAAAAAAAGATAGTTCCTCAATTGATCGCAAATGGTTTGGATACTTCAAAAAATTATGACGTGGTAACAGGAGCAACATGTTCAAGCAATGCCTTGATCAATGCATACAAGAACGCAATTTCAAAGATAAACCAATAGGTAGAGGAACAAAAAAGAGATATGAAACAATTAAAAAAATACAAGCATTTCTTAATGAGACTTCTAAACCTTGTGCTGATCGTTGGAGTGTGTTTTGCATATCATAATATTGCAACGATCCGGGCAGAAAAAGAAGCGAAGATCGCAGCTGAGAACAGTGGTTCGGGTTTATGGAAAGATGGAACCTATGAAGGCAGCGGTCAGGGATTCGGTGGTCAGATTGTTGTGAGTGTAACCATAAAAAATGGTTCTATCGATGACATTCAGATTAAAGAAGCGAAAAATGAAGACAGTGCATATTTTAATAATGCAAAAAAAATCATAGATACAATGAAACAAAAGCAGACAGCCGATGTTGATGTAGCAAGTGGAGCGACATACAGTTCAAAAGGTATTATTGCAGCGGTACGAAATGCTTTGAAGGAGGCGTCATAATGAACCTTAGACAAAAGAGAGATATAAGACGTCTCGCCCGGCAGATCATTCAGATCATCTTTTTCCTATGGATGCCGGCATTATACACATCAGCATTTTCTGGTGTGAGATATGTGATCGAACAGATCAGGGCAGGCAAGCCGATCGAGCAGAATGCATTTCTTGTAATGCTGATCGCATTATGTGGATTAACCATTTTGTTTGGCAGATTCTTCTGTGGCTATGCTTGTGCATTTGGAACCTTGGGAGATGGAATGTATGCCCTATCTCAATGGGTTCAGAAAAAAGTAAAAAAGAAGTTTCCGTGGGTATCAGAAGAGACCGGACGGAAACTTCAAAAAATGAAATATATAGTGTTATTAGTCTTAATGCTGATTTATGCATTAGGATTTACAAAAAAGTTCCATGGAACCAGTCCTTGGGAAGTATTTTCCATGTTGTACACAGGTAAGATTCCAGACGCCAGTTATTTAGCCGGATGGGTCATCTTTGTACTTATACTGGTAGGTATGTGCCTTAAAGAAAGATTTTTCTGCCAATATCTATGTCCAATGGGAGCTATCTTTGCATGGTTACCGACATTGCCGTTTTCCGTACTCGACAGAGACCGAAGCAACTGCATTCCAAAGTGCTGTGCATGCGAGATCAAGTGCCCTGTAGATCATCAGATCAAAAGGGACCAGAAGAATGGTGGGGAATGTATCCACTGTATGCAATGTGTAGATGTGTGTCCGAAGCAGAACATTCATCTGTGTTCAGGCAAGAAATCAAAAGGAAATGAAATCCTTATTATTCTCCTGAAACTTGTATTGTTTATTGGGGTTTGTATTTTTGCACAAAGTTTGTAAGACAATTGACGGAATAAGAAGGTGTCCAATCCCTTATAAAGGCACCTTTTTTAAAAAACAACAGTTAGTAGAAACTAACTTAATGTGAAAAATTCTCAATTATGGTCAGAACATGCAAAAATCAAGATAAATATACAAAGATATTTCAGTACTTATACCTTTGTATGAAGCTATTAATTTTTATAACTTGAAGGAGGTTCACATGAGAAAAGGAATGTGGAAAAAAGGTTTAACAGTAGCTATGGCTGCTGCAATGTTGGCAGGACCTGTAAGTGTGCCAGCAGTATTTAACAATGGCGTGGCGGTTGTTAAAGCAGATGAAACAAATAAGGGACAAGATGTCTATGTGTTGATGAATATCCCATATGCTGATTTTTATAAGGCAGAATTAAATAATACTGTAAAAGTAGATGCGACAACTTCAGCAACAAAGACAAAAACAAAAAGTACATTAGCCAATGGATCTTATCATGCAGACAATACTGGAGAGCATATTTCAGGAATCACTTATCCTGTAAAGATCAAAGCAGGAACAGATCTATCTAAATTAACAAAAATTACAGACGCTTCTAAAGTTTCAATTACAGTAAATATGAAAGGAAAAGAAACGACAACAGAATATAAAGGCAAAGATGCTTTATTTGAAAGTGCAGATTATTCATATTATGTATTAAGTACAGCACCAGCGTACTATAAAGAATTAACTGTAAATAAAGATGGGACTTATTCTTTTGGCAAGACTACAGCAACTGAAAAAACAGTAGAAGGTGCAGCAATTGAGAAGTTTAAGACATCATCTAAGTATGGAGATTATCAATTAAATTTAAACTTTGATAAGGTTGCGGATAGTGATCAGATCAGTGGGAATACGAAAGTTCTTGCAGCAGTGATCACAACAACTGATGGAACACAATATGGATTAAGACATGTAGAAAATATCTGGAAAGGGACAGAATTTGCATGGGGAACAGGATTTACAACACAGTCTCATGGTTGCCCAATTTCTGGAGAACATTATGTATCTATGATGGGAAAAACAATTGATGCAGTAACATATTATACAGAAAATGGTGTAGTGAAATATGATATTGATGATACATATGTACCATATAAGTTTGATACAAGTGCATTTAAAGTTGAAAATGCAGATGTAACTTCCGGAAGTGCAAAAGTAACTGTGCCAACATTACCAGAAGCGTATGATGCAGAATATGCAGTAGAAGGGTTAACAAACGTCAGTGTTGAAAATGGAACATTAAAATATAATGCAACAGGTGTCAAACCAGGACAGTATACATTAAATGTAACAGATAAAAGCTCAAAATATGTACCATTTAGCACAAGTTTTACTTTAACTACAGATAATGTTGTAGCAGCATATAACAATGATGTTAAAGCACCTGCATTAGTGGCAGCAAAAGATGTGCAGGCAGATGATTTTGCAAACTTTGTAAAAAATATTCAGAAAGTTTCTTTGAACGGAAAAGAGTATGCAGCATCAGGAAAAGGAGCTGTAAAATTGATCAATGCAGATGGAACATTGGTGACAACAGCAGATGCATTAAAAGCAGAAGGTACATATAACATTGTTGTAACAGCGACTGGATATAATAAGACATTAGAATTTACATATACAAACAAGTCAGATACAACAGCAACAAAGCCATCAGATGCTACAGCAGCAACAAAGCCTGCAGCTACAACAACAGCAACAAAGCCAGCTGTAAAACCAGTCAAAAAAGTAACAGTTAAGAAACAGACAGCAAAAGTAAAAGCAGGAAAGAAAAAATTAACAGTTACATGGAAGAAAGACAAAAACGTATCTGGATACCAGATTAAGATCGCAACTAAGAAAAACTTCAAAGGTGCAAAGACATACACAGTAAAATCTTACAAGACATATAAGAAAGTCATCAAGAAGTTAAAAGCAAAGAAAAAATATTTTGTAAAAGTACGTGCATACAAGACAGTAGGAAAATCTAAAGTTTACGGTGCATACAGTGCAGTAAGATCTTGCAAAGTGAAATAATGAAAAAATAAATAGTAGCGTATAGTTTTTCTGAAAAATAAAAACACGAGATTGCCATAGAAGGTAGCAGTCTCGTGTTTTGTTGTTATCTAATCATAAAGTTTTTAAATTATCTAAATCCAAATCATATTTATGAGGTATATCAGATCGTAATAGTGTTTTGATGGAATCTTTCTTCAAACGATTATTAATCGTAACATAAGATTTATCAAGCATTTCAGCCATTTCTCTGGCAGACAATGGTTCCAGACCAAATAAAGAATTCTGTAATAGTAAATGAAGAATTCCATAATCCGTTTTATCTTTAAAATTAGACAATAATATTCGCTCGAAATAATGCAAACGTTCTATTTTGTCTTCCAGAGAATCGATTAATGCTTCAATGGATGCAAGAATAATTTCTAGAAAATTTGTAATAAAACCAGTCAGGTCACCACGATTATCAGTATCATTTGTATAATCAAAACTTTTATAATATTTGGAAATATTTTGTTTTATTGTTTTTGCTAAATGATAGCTGATCAGAGGCTCTAATTCCTTGGATAAAAGATAACTGCTGATAAAACGATTTGTTCTTCCGTTTCCATCATAAAATGGATGGATATATCCAAATAGATAATGAAAGACGGAGATTCGAATCAAAGGAGGAATGGATTTATTATGCAATATAAATAAAGCTTTTTCCATACAGGCAATAATTTCGGTTTCTCCAGATATTCCACGGTGAATTTTTTTCATATGTGGACTGTAAACGGAAACAGATTTTCTTCGAAAAAAAATTCCATCTGGAAGATTCAAAGGATCATTATTTTTAATTTCTTCACTCACTAATTCATTGTAAATATTTCGAATGTCAGAACAATTATGAATTGAAATTTTTTCAGAATTTTTTAGTAAATTATATTTTTGAACTAATCCATAAAGACGCATATTTTTTTGTGTGATCGATTGTGTATTTAATATATCTTGGATCTCACGTCGAGTACTGTTTACACCTTCAATCTCATTTGTAAGTTTTACTTCATCTATAAGACAGGTTTGAGTATACTGTTCCAGAGCAATCTGAGGGAGTTTTGATTTTAAATAGATTAAAGTCTGGGTAAGTTTATAGATTCTTGATGTTAAATTTAAAATTTCGGTAGTTGGGAGTGAAAAGCATGGAAAACCATGAATTTCAAAATCATAATGTAATGCCAGTTCATTTTTATATCGGGAAGAATAGATAGATTCAAATTGATTTCGGTTTGTATATCGATATTTTTTTAAAATGTGATAATCCATAGTTGTCCTCCTTAAAAAATATAAAGTGAATTTTAATAATAATAGAAGTATAACATAAAAAATTAAAAAATATGCTAATTTTTTAATTTTTTGGATATAATACATGTAAAAATAAAAAACGAGAGAAATTTTTAATTTCTCTCGTTTTTTATGAGTAATTGATAAAATTATCGTTTCTTTTTTCGAGAAGCTAATTGATTTGCCAGATTCACGATCGTCTCGATCGGATTTGCAAGCTTACTATGATTCATAGCTTCAATATATTTATCACGATCTTCATAAACACTGTTAACAGCATTCAATAAAGTTTCGCTTGTAACATCCTTCTCCTGAAGCACATAGCTGTATCCCTGATTCTCAAAAGATTCAGCATTTAGGATCTGGTCTCCACGGCTGGCTTCTAATCCAAGAGGAATCAGGATATTTGGCTTTCTAAGTGCAAGAAGCTCACAGATCGCATTCGCTCCAGCACGGGACACAACAACATTTGCACATGCAAAATAATGTTTTAATTCATCTTTGACATATTCAAACTGTTTGTAACCCTCTCTGCCTTCAAGGCTTTCATCTAAGTTATTACGTCCACACAGATGAATGATCTGGTATTTTTCAAGTAACGCATCAATGTTACTGCGGATCGCATTGTTGATCGCAACAGATCCAAGACTTCCACCAATAACAAGAAGTACAGGTTTTTCTTCTGTAAATCCACACAGACGAAGTCCTTCTTCACATTTTCCTGTAAATAATTCTTCACGGATCGGAGAACCTGTTAGTACAGCTTTTCCTTCAGGGAGAAGTTTTACTGTCTCAGGGAAGTTGCAGCATACTTTACTTGCACTAGGAATACTTAACTTGTTTGCTAATCCTGGAGTCATATCAGATTCATGAATGATCACGGGAATATGGAGCTGTTTGGCAGCAATCACAACAGGCACAGTGACAAAGCCACCTTTGGAAAATACAACATCTGGACGAAGTTTCTTTAAGATCTTCTTTGCTTCAAAAAATCCTTTGATAACTCTGAATGGATCAGAGAAGTTTTTGATATCAAAATAGCGGCGAAGCTTTCCAGAAGAAATTCCATAGTAAGTAACACCGATATCTTCGATCAGTTTCTTTTCCATACCTTCGTAAGAACCAATATAATAAATATTATATCCTTCATCGATCAGTTTCGGTACAAGTGCCATATTTGGTGTAACATGTCCGGCAGTTCCTCCACCGGTTAATACGATTCGTTTCATGATCTTTTCACCCCGATTAATTATTTTCTTTGTACGCGATCAGTGCTTTAGAAAGTTGGTCTGGACAAGAAGTTCCACGGAAACCACACTGAATTCCAGATAATTTGTCGATAACTTCATCAATAGGCAGTCCCTTTGCTAATGCAGCGACACCAGTTGTATTTCCCTGACATCCACCAACAAAATGGATATCTGTTAAGATTCCATTTTCTACCTCAAATTCAATTTCACTGGAACAAGTTCCTTTTGTTTTATATACCATAATTCTATTATCCTCCTGTAAATATATTTCAAAAATTTAGTATCTGGTAAAATGCCTAGATACACAACAAATTATAGTGCAAGAGAGTGTGTATTTCAAGAGATTCTTATTTGACATAAATTACGATTTCTCGTAAACTGAAATCAACATAAAAGAAAAGGAGATAACATATGATTGGTATCATTGGAGCCATGGAAGAAGAAGTCAGTCAGCTGATCGAAGCTATGGAAGAAAAAGAAAAAGTAACCTGTGCAGGTATGGATTTTTATTGTGGAAAGTTAAAAGATAAAGAAGTTGTGATCGTGCAGAGTGGAATTGGTAAGGTAAATATGGCATTATGCACACAAATTCTTGCAGACCGTTTTGATGTAAAAGCTGTGATCAATACAGGTGTTGCAGGTGGACTATATAAAGACATTGAGATTGGGGACATTGTAATCTCCAAAGATGCAGTTCAGCATGATGTAGATGCAACTGTTTTTGGATATAAAGTTGGGGAAATCCCTAGAATGGATACTTCTTATTTTGAGGCAGATAAAGATCTGATCGAACTTGCCAAGAAGACATGTGACGAAGTGAATCCAGATATCCACAGCTATGTTGGAAGAGTAGTCAGTGGTGATCAGTTTATTTCAGATAATAAGAAGAAACATTATCTGATCAATGAATTTGATGGATACTGTGCAGAGATGGAAGGTGCAGCGATGGCACAGGCAGCACATTTAAATCAGATTCCATTTATCATTCTTCGTGCGATCTCTGATAAAGCAGATCAGGAAGCAGCAGGAAGTTACGAAGAATTTGAAAAAGCGGCAATAAAACACATTGTTCGTCTGGTTCTTGGAATATTAGACAGAATGTAGTCTAACTTTGTAGGACGGTTTCTCTTAAGTTTCGATAGATATCCTTTTATAATCATAAGTAACATATATATGATGAAAAGGAGTGGTATCTATGGAAATGTTAAGGGAAACTTTTTTTATGAAAGGATTTATAACAGCAATGGTGATCGCAGTTCTTACTAAGGTCATAGTTTGGGCAAATTATCATAGATTGTTAGTATCTTCAGAAGAAATGGAGAGACCAAAACGGTATTGGATCGGCACATTAAAAAAGAAAATAGAAAACTATTATAACCTGCAAACGAAAGTGAATAATATCAGCTGTATTGTGGA
>OLGI01001159.1_pt1 | contig 23807 bp, 21 predicted proteins | sample 1605221 | NCBI WGS metagenome assembly OLGI01 (sample SAMEA3888915, study PRJEB22519) | human gut metagenome | biome: human gut; feature: human-associated habitat; material: faeces | place: Denmark | collected 2010 | reverse complement strand
GCCCTCGGCAAGGCCTGCTACAACGGCTCGAGCGAGATGGTCAGCAACCTTTCGACCTCTCTCGTCGGCGTACTCTATAACGTGCAGCTCATGGCGATTGCCAAGGAAAACGGCGTGAATGCCTACGGTGTTCTGATGTACGTGAGCTTCATCTTCATGGCGTTTTTCTTCGGCTATTCCATCGCCGTCACACCCGTCGTCGGCTATCACTACGGCGCGAAGAATCACGCCGAGCTCAAGAGCCTCCTCAAAAAGAGCCTGACCGTCACGCTCATCACGAGCCTTGCGATGACGGCCTCGTCCATCCTGCTGGCAAACCCCATCGCACATCTTTTCGTCGGCTACGACGCGGAGCTGTGCGACATGACGGTCAACGCGCTGCGCATCTACGCGCTCTCATTCCTCGTCTGCGGTTTCAATATCTTCGGTTCGGCGTTTTTCACGGGGCTCAACAATGGCACAGCCAGCGCGCTCATTTCGTTCCTGCGCACGCTCGTCATTCAGGTCGCCGCGGTACTTCTTTTGCCAAAACTTCTCGGCATCAACGGCATCTGGCTCGCCATCACCGTGGCCGAGGCGCTCACACTGATCGTCACAGAAACGCTTTTCCTCCTCGGACGGAAAAAATACCACTACGCATAAAGCAGATCATCCGAACAGCCGCGGTGGCTCGAACCACCGCGGCTGTGCTTGCGCTTTCTGACGGGCTGTGGCATAATAATTCTGTCAAATTCTGCTTTTGGAGGTGAATGTTATGTGCTTTTGGTGGTTTATGTTACTATGCGATTTGATCATTCCCATTGTTATGGTCATTGCAGGAAGAATGATGTGGAAGCATTGTCCAAAACATATAAACAGCATGTTAGGATACAGAACAACTCGTTCAATGAAAAATATGGATACATGGAAATTTGCTCATAACTATTGTGGAAAACTTTGGTGGAAAATAGGATGGGTAATGGTTATACCATCTGCCTTGATACATATTCCGTTATACCATAGTGATAAGAATACGATTGGATTTGCAGGGATAATTCTTGTAACAATCCAATGTTTTATTATGATTCTATCAATTTACCCGACAGAAAAAGCTTTGAAAAAACATTTTAATGATGATGGAATACCCAGATAGATTCCAGTTTGTCATTGCCACATAATTGATTTTTCACCGACCGGTGCAATCACCGGTCGTTTTTCTGCATTTTCCTCTTGACATCTCATATTGTTGTGATATTATTTTGATATCAAGCTTGGAGGTGCTTTTTATGGAAGAAAAGATCATCACCGGTCACAAAAACGGCATGCTCGTGCTGCTGCTCGAGCTTGTTCTCTACATCGCCGCGGTCGTTTTTCTGATCGTCGGCATCAATGCGGGCTTTCTGCCCCTTGTCGTCCTTTGCGTCATCCTGCTGTTGCTCGGCTGGATCCCGCTGTGCGGCCTGCGCGTCCTCAAGCCGCAGGAGGCGCTGGTGCTGACGCTGTTCGGCAAGTACATCGGCACGCTCAAGGGCGAGGGCTTCTACTGGGTCAATCCCTTCTGCTCGTCGTTCAACCCCGCCGCCAAGACGAAGCTCAACCAGTCCGGCGATGTGGACGGCGGCCACAAGGGCACGGACCTTCTCGCTGCCATGCAGGGCGCGTCCGCCGCGGTCGAGGTGGGCGGCAGCAAGAAGATCTCGCTCAAGATCATGACGCTCAACAACGCCCGCCAGAAGATCAACGACTGTCTCGGTAACCCTGTGGAGATCGGAATCGCCGTGATGTGGCGCGTGACCGACACAGCCAAGGCCGTGTTTAACGTGGACAACTATAAGGAATACCTGTCCCTCCAGTGCGACGCGGCGCTGCGCAATATCGTGCGCGTCTATCCCTACGATGTCGCCCCGAACATCGACACCACGGGCGACGGTCAGGCCGACGAGGGCAGCCTTCGCGGCTCGAGCGAGGTCGTGGCCGCACGCATCCGCGATGAAATTCAGGCCAAGGTCGCCGACGCGGGCCTTGAGATCATCGAAGCGCGCATCACCTACCTCGCCTATGCGCCCGAGATTGCGGCCGTCATGCTCCAGCGCCAGCAGGCCAGCGCCATCATCGACGCGCGCAAGATGATCGTTGACGGCGCGGTCGGCATGGTCGAAATGGCGCTTGAGCGTCTGGCGGAAAAGGGCACGGTCGAGCTCGACGAGGAGCGCAAGGCGGCCATGGTCTCGAACCTGCTCGTGGTGCTGTGCGGCAACCACGACGCCCAGCCCGTCGTCAACTCCGGCAGCCTGTATTAAGCGCGCCGCGCTACTTTTTGGGAGGCTGCCATGAACGACAACGCCAAAAAGCAGGTGCCCCTGCGCCTGTCCCCCAAGCTCTACGCCGCCATCGCCGCCTGGGCAGAGGACGATTTCCGCTCCGTCAACGGCCAAATCGAGTATCTTTTGACCGAGTGTGTGCGCCAGCGGAAAAAGAACGGCAAATACGTCGGCGAGGAGATCGACGTTCCGCCCGAGCTCGATCTCAAGTGAACAAGTGTTAAGAATGTGGAAAGAATTCGTTTCTTTCCGCATTCTTGCTCTTCATTCCATTCAGGAATAGTCATTTGTTCAAACTTTATTGATGACTTTTCCCCGCTGCTGTGTAATAATGTTTATAAATGTTATTTGATCGAAACGAGGTATCCCGCATTGAAAAAACTCAACCATGCGATCGACCGCTTTTGTATCCTGCACCCGAATTTTGGCATCCCCAACCTGATGCTCTATGTTGTCATCGGCAACGTGGTGCTGGGGCTTTTGTCCAACTTCTCGAACGGCAACTTTCTGAGCTTCTTCTCCTACACGCTCTCGGGTCTTCTCCATGGGCAGGTCTGGCGGCTCGTCACCTTTGTCCTCATCCCCGAGAGCACGAGTCCGTTCTATCTTCTCATCACCTGCTATTTCTACTACTGGATCGGCTCGACGCTCGAGCGGCAGTGGGGTACGGCCAAGTTTACAACGTATTACCTGAGCGGCATGCTGCTCACCGTCCTCGGCGCGAGCATCGTCAGCCTGATCACGGGCTACAGCATCCCCGTCTACGGTGCAAATTATGTCAACTTTGCCATGTTCATGGCCTTCGCGCTCCTCTATCCCGATGCGCAGGTGCTGCTGTTTTTCGTCTTCCCCATCCGCATGAAGTGGCTTGCGTATATTGACGTATTCTACTTCTTCTTCGACATTGTGCGCTACATTGCCGCCGGCAGATGGTACTATTCCATCATGCCCATCGTGGCGCTTTTGAATTTCGTCATTTTCTTCTGGCCCGAGCTTACACGGTTTTGGGGACTTGAACGCCACCAGAGCAAGCAGGCCACGCACTTCCATAACACCGTGCGCGCCCAGCAGCGTCAGGAGCAGTATCAGCAGCAGACGCAGGGCTTCCGCCACAAATGCGCCGTGTGCGGCCGCACGGACGTGACAAATCCTGAGCTGCAGTTCCGCTATTGCAGCAAGTGCGCAGGGTACCACTGCTTCTGCTCTGACCACATTTTCAATCACGTCCACTTTACGGACGAGCAGCCATAAGCAAAGAGAGGCAATCATTATGGCATATACGAAAGAACAGGCGTGGGAGCTGCTCACGCAGTACAACAAGGGTGAATTCCACTTAAAGCACGCCAACACCGTCGCCGACGTGATGCGCTGGTACGCGGAAAAGCTCGGCTACGGCGACGAGGCGGACTTCTGGGAGATCGTCGGCCTTCTCCACGACCTTGATTTTGAGATGTATCCCGACGAGCACTGCATCAAGTCGCAGGAGATCATGCGTGAAAACGGTCTCGACGAGCGCCTGATCCGCGCCACCGCCAGCCACGGCTACGGCCTGCACTTTGACGGCCTTCCCGAGCCGCAGCACGAGATGGAAAAGATCCTCTTTGCCACCGACGAGCTCACAGGCCTGATCGGCGCGGTCGCGCTCATGCGCCCGAGCAAGAGCGTCAGCGATCTTGAGGTCAAGTCCGTCAAGAAAAAGTACAAGGACAAGAAGTTTGCCGCCGGCTGCTCGCGCGAGGTCATCGAGCGCGGCGCGGAAATGCTCGACTGGGATCTTGACACGCTCATTGAGCAGACGATCCTCGCCATGCGTGCAAGCATTCATGTCGAATAATTTCCCTGCATAACATTTTACCGGTCATCTATTACCTGCGGAAAGGAAGGTGTTTTTATGAGCGATTTTACCCCTACGCCCACGCCGAGTTACAGCGGAAAGCTCCGCAACCATATGCTGATGGTACCCGAGTGCATCAACGAGTGCAGCGGCATCCGCATCTTCGGCAGAACGATCAAGTCCTTTGTCTTTTCCACTGACGTTGCCACCATCGCAAGCGTCAATGCCGATGCGGTGATTGCCGTTTATCCCTTTACCCCGCAGCCGCGCATCGTGCGCGCCGTCATCAGCGTGGCGGATATGCCCGTGTTCTGCGGCGTCGGCGGCGGCTTCACGTCTGGCGCGCGCTCTGTCGCCCAGGCGATGGAGGCTGAGCACTGCGGCGCTTACGGCGTTGTGCTCAACGCGCCCGTTTCGGCGGATATCCTGCGCGACATCAAGTCGCACATCGACATTCCGGTCGTGGCGACCATCGTCTCCGCCACGCAGGACACTGAGGCGCGTATTGCCGCAGGCGTTGACATTTTGAACGTCTCTGCCGCGTCGGAAACGCCGCAGCTCGTCGCCGCGCTCCGCGCCCGTCATCCCGAGATCCCCATCATCGCCACCGGCGGCCCGAAGGATGAGACTATTCGCAAGACCATCGCGGCAGGCGCGAACGCCATCACCTACACCCCGCCCGACAACGGTGTGCTGCTGGCTGAGATCATGCACGCACACCGCGAGCGCTACCGGTAAGCTACATATAAAAAATGCTGGCTCTTATGAGCCAGCATTTTTCTTTTGCCTTTTCATCAGTACGGGCACGGGAACGCTGAGAACACCGCGTGGCCGCCGACGATGGTAAAGGGATATTCGAAGTTCTCCTCCTCGCCGTTCGGCGTCCAGCTCTGCGACGCTTCGTCCCAATCGCCGTAGGTGATGGTCTGTGTCACGGTGCCGCTCTCACCGTCGAGCGTCACGCTGTGCGTCTCATCGATTACGGAATCGTCGCTGCCGCGGTCGGCAGACAGGACGTATAGTCTGCCGTTCACCTCAGCGTAGCGGTCAGACTCTTCAAACCACTGGTCGGCCAGCGCCTTGTCGAAGTAGCGGTACATCAGATCGTGCATGTCCTCGAGCGTCGAAACGCCGGGGATCGCCGCACTGTAGTAGGTGTAGCCGTTGATCTCCGTCTCGTCCGGCGCATCTCCGATCGGCGGCGTGTTCATAAAGAACCACGCCCACAGTGTGATCGCCGCCTTGAAATCCGCTGTCACGGTCTGCTCCTGCGACACGCTCAGGATCGTCTTCGCGTGCTCACTGAGCGCGTTGTAGAATTCGCTGTACGGCACCGAGAACACCTGCGGCCCCGCCGCATACGGCGCGATGACGTACTGGTCAAACGTGACCGTCAGGCCGTTTTCCGTAAAGTTCAGCGTCGCGAGCGTGGGGAAATCCTGCAAATAAGAGTCATAATCGTCAAAATATCCTTCGCTGAGGCCCTTTTGCGCGATCTGCTCGTAGATATTCCAATAAATGCTCTCCTGCAGCGAGTTTCCCTGCAAATCGCCCTCCTCCGAGGCCAGCGCGTCCAGCGTCAGGAATTCGCCCGTCGTCAGATCAAAGCTCCACGCGCGGGTGGCGGAATTCGGATGCACGCCGCCGTAGTAGGTGTAGTTCTCCGCCGCGATGCTCAGGAGCTTCCCCTCGGTCATGTAGGTCTGCGTCAGGCTCAGCTCGTTCGTCCAGTAGCTTCCGTTCAAAAAGACCGATGTGCCGTTTTCCGCGTAGAGCTCCTTGGCCTCCGCGGCCATCTGCGCCGCCTCGGACTCAAGACCCGCGAGCACGTTGTTCATCTCCGTGTTGAAGGCGTTCTGCGCCGTGAACTGCGCGGGGTTGCCCGTGCCGCCGTTCGCCGTCACGTTCTCCGCCAGCGTGTAGAGCTCGCCGTCCTCCGTGCGCAGCTCGAGCACCGGCAGTTCGTAGCGCTCCGCCAGAAGCACCGTGCCGTCGTCGGCCTTGTACTCGTTTTCGTAAACTTGCGTCGCGACTTCAAAGTGCAGCGCGCTCGCCTGCGGCGGCGCGTTGTCCTCCGGCCCGCCGGGCGCTCCTGCGCCGCAGGCGGTCAAATTCAGCGCCAGCACGCAGCAAAGCAGCAGCGTCATCCATTTTTTCATTCTGTTCTCCTTTCGAGGTCTCGGTTCCTTGCTCAAACGATCACAGGCCCCTCCGTCCACGCGCTGCTGCCTCTGGCCGCGCGCAGCTCGGGATAGGCGAGCACGTATTGATCCGCCGCGCGCGCCGTCAGAGCGAAGAGCTTCTGCGCCTCCTCGCTCAACGCGCGCACATCGGCGCTCTTGGTCAGCACCGGTGCGCTTCCCGTTTTTTTGATCGTTTTGAGCAGCTTTCGTCCCCGCTCATTGCACGCCAGCACGCGCAGATAGGGGATCTCCGGCGGCACATCCGCCGCCGTCACGTCCAGATACGCCGCAAGCAGCATCCGCCGCAGCCGCGCATAGGCATAGCGCTTCGTCTTCACCGCGAAGAGCAGCTCGTCGACGGACGCTGCCGTCCGCGCTGCGTCATAAAACCGGCGATAAAGGCCTTCATTCCCGCTGTCATAGCGGGCGAAGTCCTCCTCGCACATCGCGCGCAGCCGGGAAAGCACCGCTCGCTCCGCATTCTGCATCGTCACCGGCGCGCGGCCCGCTGCGCATTCGCGCGCATAGATGGCGGCGCTCTCCGCCATCAGATACGCGGAGGCGTCCTCTCCGTTCGTGAGCAGCTCGCGGATGTGGCTCGCCGAGGCGAAGCCCTTCGCCGCACCCCCGTTGTGCCCGACGACCTTTCGCAATATTGCCAGCGGCGCGATGGTACTGCCGCTTTGCAGCAGCGCCTTGCAGTATTCTACGCCGAGGATATCGTTCGGCTCCCGGAGCACCGCGGCATCCTCGCCGATGAGCGCTCTTGCAGCGCTCTCCCTCGCCGCGGCAAAGGACAGGCCCTTGGCAAGCTCCTCTCGCAGCACGTCGGGAAAATCCGCCCGCAGCAGTGCCTTTGCCGCGCGCTGCAATTTCGCCGCGTTACCGCATTCGCTGCCAAAGGCCAGCGTGTCGACCACGCCCGTCGCCGCCAAAATGCTCACGCCGCCGCGGGCAAAGCCCTCCGCCGACGAAATGGCCCACGGCAGCGGCAGCTCAAGGACTAAATCTGCCCCGCCGCGCACGGCAGCCTCGGCGCGCGCATGCGCGCGTTCAATGGCAAAATCGCCCCGCTGGACAAAATCGCCGCTCATCGCGCACACGACCGCGCACTCTTCCTCGCCTGCCAGACGGCGCAATTCATCAATTTGCCACTTGTGGCCGCGGTGGAAGGGATTATATTCGCATATTATACCAAATACCCTCATGGAAGTCCTCTCAAAGCGGTTACAAAAGAGTTACGTTTTGTTAAATTTACTTGTCTTTGCGAAAAAAGTTGTTATAATATATTCTGTATTGAATTGTACATCCGATCAATTTGATTCTTATTTTATCGGAAATTCGGGCGCAATGCAAGCGCCCTCGGAAAAAGGAGTATACTTATGAATGTTCTGGTCATCAACGCAGGTTCTTCTTCCCTGAAGTATCAGCTGCTCAACCCCACCACGGGCGAGCTGCTGGCGAAGGGTCTGTGCGAGCGCATCGGCATCGACGGTCTGTTCACCTACAAGCCCCAGCTTCCCGGCAAGGAAGCCATCAAGGCCGCTTCCGTCTCCATGCCCACCCACAACGAGGCCATCCAGGCCGTGCTGAACGCGCTCGTCGACGAGAAGAACGGCGTCATCGGCTCCATGAAGGAGATCGACGCTGTCGGCCACCGCGTCGTCCACGGCGGCGAAAAGTTTGCCAAATCCGTCGTCATCACCGACGAGGTCATGCAGGCAATCGAGGAGTGCACTCCCCTCGCCCCGCTCCACAACCCCGCCAACATCATCGGCATCAAGGCCTGCCAGGAGCTCATGCCCGGCGTGCCCATGGTCGCCGTGTTCGACACTGCCTTCCACCAGACCATGCCTCCCGTGGCTTACACCTATGCTCTTCCCTATGAGTACTATGAGAAGGACAAGGTCCGCCGCTACGGCTTCCACGGCACCTCTCACAAGTATGTTTCCCAGCGCGCGGCCGATATGCTCGGCAAGCCCATCGAGCAGCTCAAGCTGATCTCCTGCCACCTCGGCAACGGCTCCTCCGTCACCGCGATCGACGGCGGCAAGAGCGTCGACACCTCCATGGGCTTCACCCCGCTCGCCGGTCTTCCCATGGGTACCCGCTCCGGCGACATTGACGCCGGTATCCTCGAGTACCTGATGAACAAGTACGGCATGGACATCACCGAGATGCTCACAATCCTCAACAAGAAGTCCGGCGTCATGGGCGTCAGCGGCGTCAGCTCCGACTTCCGCGATCTCGAAGAGGCCTTCGAGCAGGGCAATGAGCGCGCCGGCCTTGCCGTCGATATGTTCAACTACGGCGTGAAGAAGCTCATCGGTGCGTATGCCGCCGCGATGGGCGGCGTGGACGCCATCATCTTCACCGCAGGTGTCGGCGAGAACAGCGCTTCCCAGCGCATGGCCATCGCCTCCGGCCTCGAGTTCATGGGCGTCAAGATGGACGAGGACGCCAACAAGGTCCGCGGCGAAGAACGCGTCATCTCCGCGCCCGACTCCAAGGTCACCGTCCTCCTCATCCCCACGAACGAGGAGCTCATGATCGCCATGGATACCGAGGCGCTCGTCGGCTAAGTCATCAACAATCAATTATAAAAAATCCGCTTACGAAATTCGTAAGCGGATTTTTTTATTGCCGGTCTTCGAGCCACTGCATCGCGCCATAGGCGAGCAGTGCGCTCCCGCGCGGTAAAATGTTCTCGTTGAAGACGACGCTCTCGTTGTGCATGGGCTTTCCGTAGCGCGCGTCCTCCTGCGCCGTGCCCGCGCCGAGCAACAGATACGCGCACGGCAGCTCGTAGGTGTAGGACGCAAAGTCCTCCGAGCCCATCCCGCCCTCACGCAGGCGGTAGACGCTCTTCTCGCCGAACAGCATTTCGGCGCAGCGCGCCATCTGCTCGGTCAGCGCCTCGTCGTTTTTGAGCGGCGGCGCGCTCGCGAGCTCTTCGACGCTCGCACTGCCGCGGAAGGCCCTGGCTGTCGCGTCCGCGATCTCGCCGATGCGGCGCAGGATCAGCGCGGTCACGTCGCGGTCGAACGTGCGGATCGTGCCCTCGATCACGGCCTCCTGCGGGATGATATTCGGCGCGTGCCCCGCGCTGAATTTGCCCATTGTCACGATGGCGGGCGTCTTCGCTGGCAGCTCGCGCGCCGTGATCTCCTGAAGCGCAAGGTAGATGTGCGCGGCAATGTTGATTGGGTCGACGCCCGTCTCCGGCATTGCCCCGTGACAGCCGACACCCTTGACCGTGATGCGAAACAGCGTGCAACCCGCCATAAACGTTCCCTTGCCGCACAGCACCAGGCCCGACGGCGTCCCGGAGTTCACGTGCAGCGCCATCGCCGCCTGCGGCTCCGGCGCCTCCAGCACACCGGCCTTAAGCATTGCTTTCGCGCCCGTGAAGCCTTCCTCGTCGGGCTGGAAGACGAGCTTCACCGTGCCCTTGAGTTCGCTTTGATGCGCCTTGAGCAGCTTTGCCGCACCTAGCAGCATGGCTGCGTGCATATCGTGTCCGCAGGCGTGCATGCTGCCGTTTTCCGAACGGAACGGCAGGTCGGTCTTCTCCCGCACCTTAAGCGCGTCCATGTCGGCGCGCAGCAGGATACAGCGCCCCATGTCTTCGCCCGTGAGCTCCGCGACCACGCCGCCGCCCAGCTCGCGCGGCTCATAGCCGAGCAATCGCAGCTTTTCTTCGACAAATTGAACCGTCTGCGGCAGGTGCGCGCCGACCTCCGGCGCGCGGTGGATCGCTCTCCGGTTCTCGACGATCTCGTCTTTCATTTCGATGGCTTCCGCCAGTAAAGTCTCTCCGTTCATGCAAACTTCCTTTCTCATTTCTGCGCGGCGGTTTTTTTCGCCGCGCGCTGCTGCGCTGTCCGCCGCACGAGCTCGCACAGCGGCAGGATGTATAAAAAGCACGCAAACGCCATACCCGTCATCGGCGCGCCGACGGTCGAGAGCGGCGTCGCCCCCGCGATCGACCACGGGATCAGCGGCGCGACGACGACCGCGCTGTTTTCAAGGTTGATGGCAAATTCTTCTTTATCCTTCTGCGACGGCGCGCAGAGCTGGTTCGTCAGGATGATCGTCAACGTCTGGTTGCAGGCGAGAAGGCTCGCCAAAACCGCCGTCAGCAGCATCGAGGCATAGGGCGACGTTTTGTCGCGCAGCGCCGTCACACGCCCGCACAGCCCGTCGAGCAGCCCCGTCTTGCGAAAAATGCCGGAATACGCCGACGAGATCATCACGATCAGCGCCACGCGCACCATTGAAATGATGCCGCCGCCGTTGAGCATCGCGCCGACCTCGGCGTCCGACGCCGTGTAGCCTAAGATTGCGGTCCTGAGGATCATCACCGCGTCCAGATGCCGCAGGAAAATGCACAGCACGACCGCCGCTAAAATGCTGACCGACATCGCCTTTTTCACGTTCACGCGTAGGACCGACAGGATCAAAATGAGCACCGCCGGCAGGCACATGACCCAGTGAAGCGTCATCTCGCGCCCGTAGAGCGACCACAGCTCGCCCGCCGCGCCGCTGCCGCTTTTCACCATGCCGAGCGCCGCGTAGACGCCGCAGCTCAGAAGAAACGGCACGAGCGCCGTCTTGAGCATGCGCTTGATGTTGTCGTAAATGTTCGTCTCCGTCAGCTCGCTCACGAGCAGCGCGCTCGTCGAGACCGGCGAGCAGCGGTCGCCGAAGTATACGCCCGAAAGCATCGCGCCGCCGAGCAGCACGGGGTCCATGCCCATCGAAATGCCGACGCTCACGCAGATGGTGCCCATCGTCGCCGCCGTGCCGAACGCCGTGCCTGTCAGCATCGAGACGCCGCAGTTTAGGAGAAACGTCATCAGCAGCAAGATCTCCGGCCGGATGAGGTCGACGGCGCAGCAGATGATGAACGGCAGCGTGCCGCACGCGCGCCAGAACGCCGTCAGAATGCCGATGAGCGGAAAGACGAGCAGCACGCTTGCCGACGTCTTCACGCCCGAGCAGATCATCTTCCCGAGCTCTTTCCACGAAAAGCCCTGCTTTTTGCCGTACAGCGTAAAGATCACGAGCCCCGCCAGGAGTGCGTAGAGGATGTTCGTCCCCAGCACGATGCACACGAGCAGCGCAAGGCAGAATAAAACGATCGCAGCCATCCCAGTCCTCCCTATCCTTTTCTCAACACAGTATCGCTATCTTAGCACGCACGGCGGAAAAAGGGAATCTTTTTCCTGCCGTCCGCACCCACTGCCCACAGTATAATTGCCGCCTTCGCGCTTGTAAAACTGTTAAAATTGATATATTCTACAAGAAACAGCTGTAAAAGGAGCGTTCCCATGAATTTCCATTCTCTTGACTATTTTCTCGTGCTTGCGCGGGAGAAAAACTTCACCCGCGCCGCTGAAGCGCTGCACATCACGCAGCAGTCGCTCTCGTCCCACATTGCGGGACTTGAAAAGGAGCTCGGCTGCACGCTCCTTGTGCGCCGCACGCCGCTTGAGCTCACCTATGCGGGCCGCACGTTTCTGCGCTATGCCGAATCCATCGGCCAGACGCGCCAGGCCATGGAACGCGAATTCTGCGACATCTCCGAAAATCAGAAGGGCGAGCTGCGCGTCGGCATCGCCTATACGCGCGGCCGCGCCATTATGCCGCGCCTGATCCCCGCTTTTCAGCGTCAGTATCCGAATGTCGAGATCACGCTGCTCGAAGGCTCGAACGACGCGATCCAGAAGGCGCTGCTCAGCGGCGGCATTGACCTCGCCATCGCCGGCTTTCCACACCCGCTCCCCGGCGTGGTGCTTGAGGATTACTATCTGGAGCACATCGTGCTGTGCCTGTCCGATGGGCTGCTCGCGCAGTGCGGCATCGACCTCGACACGCACCGCGGCGAGATCGCCGCGGGAAACCTAAGTGCCCTGTGTGACTGCCCCTTTGTCCTCGGCTCCGCGGAAGACATCGGCGGGCGCATCGGGCGCGGACTTTTGCGCTCCTCGGGCGTCTCGCCCGTCAGCAAAGCGACGTCGGAAAACGTCGAAACGCTGCTCGCGCTCTGCGAGCAGGGCGTCGGCGCATGCTTCTGCCCGGAAAATCTGCTGCACACAGCGCTCTCGCCCGAGCAGCTCGCGCACCTGCATATTCTCCCGCTCTGCCCCGAGGCGTCCTATCCCATCTGCTTTGGATACTTGAGCCGCTCGTATCCGTGGAGCGTGCTCTCTGAATTCATCCGCATCGCCCGCGAGCAAACTGCATAAGCACCATAAAAACGCCGCCCGTACATTTATTGCACGGACGGCACTCTTTTTTACTTCTTCACCGCAGGCTGCTGCTGGGTGATGCAGTGGATGTTGCCGCCGCCGAAGGCGACCTCCTTCGTCTGCACGCCCACGACCTCGCGGTCGGGGAACATTTTCTGCACCTGTTCGATGGCGACTGCGTCGTTTTCGTCGCCGTACTGCGGCAAGATGACCGCGCCGTTGACGATCAAAAAGTTCATATACGACGCGATGCTGACCTCGCCGTCCTCGCGGGGGATGGTGCCCTCCACAGCGTCGATGGTATCCGCACCCTCGAGTAAGCACGGCTTTTTCGTCAGACAGAGCTTGTGAACCTTTAATTTGCGACCCTTGGCGTCCGTCGCCTCGCTCAGGAATCTGTAAGCCGCCTGCGCCTGCTCATAAAACGGATGGTTCTTGTCCTCCGTCCAGATGCACGCGACCTCGCCGGGCGCGATGAAGCACGCGACATCGTCAATGTGCCCGTTCGTCTCATCAGGGTCGATGCCGTCCTTGATCCACAGCACCTTCTCGCAGCCGAGGTAGTCGCAGATCATCTGCTCGATCTCTTCTTTCGACTTGTCGGGGTTGCGGCCCTCGGAGAGCAGGCACATTTCAGTCGTCAGCACCGTGCCCTCGCCGTCGACGTGGATGGAGCCGCCCTCGAGCACGAAGCCCTCTGTGCGGTAGCTGTCCACATCCGCGATCTCGCAGATCTTGCGCGCGATCTGGTCGTCCTTGTCCCAGGGGAAATACAGCCCGTCGACGAGCCCGCCCCAGGCGTTGAACTCCCAGTCCACCGCGCGAAGACCGCCCTTGTCGTTCACAAGGAACGTCGGCCCGCAGTCGCGCACCCACGCATCGTCGCTCTCGAGCTCCACGACGCGGATATTTTCGGGGAGCTTGGCGCGCGCGTTCTGATACTGGCGCACGGATGCGCCGACCGTGACCTTTTCAAATTTTGCGATGGCCTTGGCAACATCCGCAAAGGCCTTCTGCGCGGGCTTGCCGCCGTCGCGCCAGTTGTCGTTTCGCTCGGGCCAGAGCATCCACACGCCCTGCTGGGGCTCAAATTCGGCGGGCATGCGATACCCGTCCTGCTTCGGCGTTGTGCCGATGATTCGTTTTGCCATAGCTTTGTCTCCTTATGATGAAACCATACTTAGCTGCGCGCGTTTTTCCCGCGCAGCGCGATCAGCACCTCGCCGATCGCCACGCTGAGGATCGACCCGATCGTAATGGGCAGAAAGCTCGCAAGCGTCTCTGCGTCAAACGAGAGCGGGACCGCAGTGAAAATGATCGAAATGACGATGAGCACCATCGGCACGTAGGCGATCCATTTGAGCGCCGTGTCAGACCCCGGCACGCGGAACGGGCGCGGCGTCTTCGCATCCTCGCGCCGCAGCTTCAAAAACGCCGGAAATACGGGAAGGTAGCTCAAAAGCAGCATCACGAGATTCAGCGCGAAAAAGCTCCAGAAGAGTGACGAGTCCGGCGACGCCATCTCGATGAGCACGCCCAAAACACACACGCACGAGGCAACAATGCCCGACGTGACCGCCGCGCCGACGGGCATGTCGTTCTTTGCCCAGCGCTTGGCGAACACCCGCGGCATGTCGTTGTGGTCCGCTGCCAGCGCCGCCGTCGAATTGACGCCCATCGACCACGAGATCATATTGCCGAACAGCGTCACGAGGAACAAAAGCGCCACCACGCCCACGAGCACGCCGCCGCTGCCGCCCAGAATGAGCGACACCGCGTCGATAAGCCCCGAATCCACGCTGATCTCACGCACATCCACTGCCGCGCCGATGCCGAACGCCGAGAAGAGGTAGATGGCCGCGATGACGATGCCGCCGGTCACGATAGACTGCGGGATCTGCTTTTTCGGGTCGCTCATGTTGTTTGCGTACGTGCACACGACCTCAAAGCCCAGGAAATTGAAGATGATGACGGAGATATACGAAAGGCTGTTTAAGTCGAACGACGGCAGAAATGTCCGCGCCGACATGTCGTTGACAAAGCCGTATCGGCTGATATACCACACGCCGAGCCCGCCGACCAGCAGCGCCAGCACGATCTTGATGACAGCGCTCACGTTCAGGATAATGATGCTGTCGCACACGGGATAACACGCGATGAGCGTGACGATCCAGATGAACAGAAGCTCCACGATGAGCGAGCCGAATGTTCCGAGGCTCCGCCTCGTGATGAACGTGATGAGCTCGGGACACATCACCGCAAGCGATGCCATCCACAGCGGGAAGTTGATCCAGTAGTACCACGAGGCACGCGCCGCCCACTTGCCGTCCGGATACGCCGCGTGGATCCAGTCATAGAGCCCGCCGTCTCCCGCGTAGGCTGTGCCGAGCTCGGCGGCGATGAGGCCGTAGGGCAGCAGAAACGCCAATATCATAAAGATCCACCAGAAATACTGGCTGTTGCCGATCGACGCGACCGGCGCCGCCGCCTCGGCGACAAACACCACGCAGATGACCGACAAAATGACGTCTGCGAGCCGGAATTGATTCTTCTCCATGACTTATCTCAGCTCTTTTCCGCTTTCGAAACGCCGCAGTAGGCCTCGACGCAGCCGAGCTTGTCGCAGAGCACTTTGTCAAGCTCCTCCTTCGCCGCCGCGATCTGAAGACCGCTCGGCTCCTTGCGGCAGCGCGTAAAGTAGACAAGAAGGCCGCGCATGGCCGTCAGGCGGTTGCCTGCCTCTTCCCAGCAGAGAGAGGCGTCGCTGTCGGCGACCTCGTCGGTCACGTCCTCGCCGCGCGTCGCGGGCAGGCAGTGCATGAATTTGCAGCCGAGGTTCCCCATCTGCATCAGTTCGCGGTTGACCTGATAGTCGTGGAAGACGCGCACGCGCTCTTCCTTCGGCATCTCGTTTTCGTAGAGACCGTACCACACATCGGTATAGATGAAGTCCGCGCCGCGTACGCTCTCGCGGTCATCGGTGACAAGGTAGCTGCCGCCGGAGAGCGCGCAGTTCTTCTTCATGATCTCCTTGTGCTGCTCATTCAGCTGGTGGCCCTGGGGGCCGTACTGGACAAAGTGCATGCCGAGCTTCGTCGTGATAAAGCCGAGCGACGCGCACACCTGCGTCGCGTCGCCCACGAACACGACCTTGCAGTCCTCTAACTTTTTCCCCTGCGGAAGGTTCTCCACGATCGTGCAGAGGTCGCCGATCTCCTGCGTGGGGTGGTTGTAGTCCGACATGCCGTTGATGACGGGGATGGTGCAGCTTTTTGCGAGCTCTTCGATCGTCTTGTGCTCGATGACGCGCGCCATCACGACATCGACAAGCTTTGAGAGTACCTTGCCCGTGTCGCCGATGGTCTCATGCCCGCCGAGCTGGATCATACCGGGGCCTAAATACTGCGCGTGCCCGCCCATCTGGCTCATCGCGGTCTCAAACGAGACGCGCGTGCGCGTAGAGGACTGCTGGAAGATCATGCCGAGCGTCATGTTGCGCATCAGGGGCGGATAGTAGCCCGCCTTAATGGCCTTTTTGATGGCGAGCGACAAGTCGATGATGTCGAGCAGTTCCTGCTTTGTGAATTCATTGGTGTCGATAAAGTCTTTTTTCATACGATTCCTCCGACATTTCAAGTTGCTTTTTGCCGCGGAGGCAGACGCCGCGGCGAATGCTGCGCTTAGTGTCTGCACTTTTTTCCAGTTCATGCGAAAAAAACTGTGCAACATGACACAAATCACGCCGTATTCCGTCGCTGCTGTGTATTTTACATAGATTTTACAATTCTCCTCTGGCAGTTTTGACATTTGGCGCGTAAACTATTACTTGGTTATAAATAGAGTCTCAAAAAAGAAAAAGGAAAGATAGAAAATATGGATATTTTCAATGTGCTCACGATGATTGGCGGGCTGTGCCTGTTCCTCTTCGGCATGAACCTGATGGGCCAGGCGCTCGAGCGCCGCGCGGGCGGCAAGCTCCGCTCTCTTCTCGACAAGATGACCGGCAGCGTATTCGCCGGATTTTTAACGGGCCTTGGCATCACGGCCATCATCCAGAGCTCGTCCGCCACCACGGTCATGGTGGTCGGCTTTGTCAACTCGGGCCTGATGACGCTGCGTCAGGCCATCAACGTCATCATGGGCGCCAACGTCGGCACGACCGTCACGGCCTGGCTTTTGAGCCTTGGCGGCATCGACTCCGGCAACTTCTGGATCAAGCTCTTAAAGCCCTCATCCTTCACTCCCGTCCTTGCGCTCATCGGCATCATCTACTACATGTTCTGCAAGGATAACAAGAAAAAGGACACCGGCATGATCCTGCTCGGCTTTGCCACGCTCATGTTTGGCATGGAGACGATGAGCGGCGCGGTCGCGGGCCTCAAGGACGTCCCCGCGTTCACGAATCTCTTTGTTGCCTTTCAGAATCCCCTCCTCGGCGTGCTCGCCGGCGCGCTGCTCACGGCCATCATCCAGTCGAGCTCCGCGTCCGTCGGTATTTTGCAGGCGCTCGCCGTCACGGGCTCGGTGAGCTATGCCGCGGCCATTCCCATCATCATGGGCCAGAACATCGGCACGACCGTCACGGCCATGCTGTCGTCCATCGGCACGAACAAAAACGCCCGCCGCGCCGCGGTCGTTCACCTTCTCTTCAATGTCATCGGCGTTGTCGTGCTGCTGACGGTCTTCTGCATTGTGCGCGCGGCTTTTGCGCCCGCGCTGCTGGATGAATCCGCCACCATGGCGGGTATCGCCGTCACACACTCGGTCTTCAACGTCCTCTGCACCGCCATGCTCCTGCCCGCGGGCGGCCTTCTTGAAAAGCTCGCCTGCCGCATCGTCCCCGACGATCCCCAGACGCAGGGTGAAAAGACGACCGAGCTCGACGAGCGTCTTCTCCCCACCCCGTCCCTCGCCCTTCGCCAGAGCCGCGCCGTCGCCCGTGAAATGGCGGACTGCGCCGTGCGCGCGCTGAACAACGCTCTCACCGCCCTTGACCACAACACGCCCGAGCTCGCCCAGAGCATCCGCGACGATGAGGAGCTTTGCGACCACTATGAAGATATCCTCGGCACCTACCTCGTCAAGCTCAGCACGCAGAAAATGGGCCGCGACGAGAGCGAGGAGGCGACCGAGTTACTCAAGACCATCGGCGACTTTGAGCGCATTTCTGACCACGCGGTCAACATTCTCTCCTCCGCCGAGGAGATGGAGCAAAAGGGCCTCACGTTCTCCGGCAGCGCCCTCAACGAGCTCGCCATTCTCACCTCCGCTATCCGCGAGATCCTTTCGCTCTCGCTCAAGTCCTTCTCCTCGCAGGACGTCGCGCTCGCCCAACAGGTCGAGCCGCTCGAGCAGGTCATCGACACGCTCAAAGAGCAGATGCGCACGCGCCACATCCTGCGCATGCAGCAGGGCCATTGTAGCATTGAGGCTGGCTTTGTCCTCTCCGATCTTCTGACCGACCTTGAGCGCACATCCGATCACTGCTCCAACATCGCCGGCTGCGTCATCGACGCCCGTGCGCATAACCTCAACCTGCACGAAACGCTGCGCCAGGCCAAGACTGCCGACGGTAGCTTCCAGCAGACGTACGAATCCTACGTGGAAAAGTACCAGCTTCCTGTTCCGTCGTCAAACGTGTAAAAAGCGGGGCGCTTGCGAGCGCCCCATTTTTGCTATTTTCTTGCTTGTAAAGCGCCCGTTTCCCTGCTATACTACGGTCGTTAGGTCATTTCCGCGCAAACTGTCAATTTTGCGCGGTAGGAAAGGATGATACCATGGACCCGATTTATGAGATCGAATTGCAGGACTGCCCCTACTGCCGCGGCACCGGTACGGTGGAGGATGAGCAGGGCTGGTGCGTTTATGTCACCTGTGTCGACTGCGGCGCGCAGACCGCGCACGCAAGCTACGAGTCCCCCGAGGAACGTCTGGCCGCCGCGCAGCAGGTCGCGCACCTGTGGAACGTCGGCAAGGTTCTGAACCCCGGCGTCGGCGACTGATTCGACCGGAACTGCATAAAAAGGACGGAAGAAAAGCATCTTCCGTCCTTTTTGCGCTCAACCGCCGTTTGAGCGCGCGAAACTCCCCCTCCATTGCGCGTTTTCCTGCAATCGGCTATACTGAACTCATCAAGGACGTCCGCACTTTATAGAAACGGAGTTTTGCCTTTATGAACATCGACATCGGCAGCAAGATCAAAACGCTGCGCCTCTCCAAAAGCATGACGCAGGAGCAGCTTGCAAAAGCCCTCCACGTGAGCGCGCAGGCCGTGAGCAAGTGGGAAAACGGCAGCTCGCTTCCCGATATTCAGCTTTTGCCCGCGCTGTCCGTCACGCTGGGAACGAGCATCGACTCGCTCTTCTCCCTCACGGACGAGAGCCGCTTTGCCCGCATCGACAATATGCTCTGGGACAAGCGCTTTCTCACACAGCAGGAATTTGACGAAGAGGAGCACTTTTTGCAGGAAAAGTGCCGCGAGGAGGAAACGCGCCCGCGCGCGACGCTGCTGCTCGCAGAGCTTTACTGCAAGCGCGCACGGGAATACAATGACCTCGCCTCTCCCCTCGCGCGTCAGGCGCTCGCGCTGAATCCCGACTGCAAGGAGGCGCACAACGCCATCTTCGACGCCGAGCACGGCGCTTACCTCGACTAGAACGCGACGAACCACTACCGCACGATCGCCTTCTATCAGGAGTTTCTCGCCGCGCATCCGGAGAACCACAGCGCGCACCTGTGGCTTCTGGACCTTCTCATCGCCGACCGCCGCTGCGCGGAGGCGCGCGAGGTCTTGGACAAAATGCACCGCCTGAAGCCGACCTACAACGACGACTTTTACCTCGGCTGTATCCTTTTGCAGGAGGGGCACACCGACGACGCGCTCGCGCAGTGGGAGGCCATGTGCGCAAAGTATCCCGACACGTGGGAGGTCTACGTTATGCGCGCGAGCGAGCTCGCCAAGCTCGCTCACTACGACGAGGCCATCGCGGACTATGAAAAGGCGATGGCGCTCATGCCGCCCCCGCGCTTTGTCGACCCTGCCGAGGCCATCGCGCAGATCTGCGAAATTCGCGGTGACTATGAAACGGCCATCGCCTGCTATGAAAAGGTCATCGCCATCGAAAAGGCCGACTGGCACGAAACGCAGGGCGAAGCCATCGACGCCCCGCAGCGAAGCATCGCAAGGCTGCGCGAAAAGCTGGCAAGCCGCTGATATCGGGGCGAAAAGGCGCTTGTCAAAATCTTTTGACAAGCAATTTTTCCTCATGTAAAGCAGCTTTGCTCGACAAACTTTCCCGTTTTGGCTACCCTTGGGGCAGATCGAACGAAACGCACAGGAGGCACTTATGGAACTCGGTAATCAGATCAAGGCACATCGCGCCGCGCTCTCGCTTTCGCAGGAGGAGCTGGCGGAAAAGGTCTACGTCACGCGCCAGACCGTTTCCAACTGGGAAACCGGCAAGAGCTACCCCGATATCCATAGTCTGCTCCTGCTCAGCGCCCTCTTCGATGTTTCGCTCGACCAACTCATCAAAGGAGATTTGGAAACCATGAAACAGGAAGTCAACGCCGCCGACGTCAAAGCCATGAACCGCGACGCCATCATTTTCTCCATCCTGCTCGCCGCCACGATCATCCTGCCCGTGCCGCTGCTCAAGTGGTTCGACCTCTACGGTCTCATTCCCGAGCTTTTGATCTGGGGCGCCGCGATGTACTTTGCCCTCCGGCTCGAGCGCATCAAAAAGGCGAACAACGTCCAGTCCTACAAGGAGATCTTAGCCTTCAGCGAAGGCAAGAGGCTCGACGAGATCGAGCAGAAGGTCGAAGCGGGCAAGCGGCCCTATCAGAAAGTTCTGCTCGCCCTGCTCACCGCCGGGATCACACTGCTTGTCGGCATGGTGCTCAGCTGGCTGCTGCTGTAAGCAAACATCACAAAACCCGCCCCGACGCAAAAGCGTCAGGGCGGGTTTTCCATTTTCAGAAGCAGGTTTCACATATTGAAGCGTCTGCGCGCTTCCTCGCGCAGCGACGGGACGCGGCGCACGATGCGCAGCGGGATGATGAGCCCGATGCAGATGACAAGCACGACGAGCGACCAGCTCGGCTGCCACACCTCTCGAAAATAGCGGTCGAGGCAGAATTCGACGCCCATCGCCATCAGGCCCACCGCGCCGATGCACATGGCGATGGAAGAAAGGCGCGAGCGCCTGCCGTCGCGCAGCAGAAAGCTCAGCAGGAATACGACGACGCACGCCCAGCCGAGCATCGGCAGCACGAGCCCGCGGAACCAGCGCCCCCCGTGCAGCGCAACGGAGATGATCCACACGTAAATGCCGATGGCGGCGACGTCCGCCGTCAGTCGGAAGAAGATTGGGATGCCGCGCACGAGCATCGGCAGTGCGAACCAGATCCACAGCATCACTGCCGCGCCCGCGACGTAGAGCGCCCAAGGGTGCTCCGTCGGCAAAATGAGATTCAGCAGCCCGCAGCAGAGCGACACGGACGCGAGCATCGCCGTTAGCAGTGCGGCGGCGGCTCTGCGCGATGCTCTCGGCACCTCGGCCGGCTTGGTCGGAAAATAGCGCGGCGCGGTCTCATCCGGCTTCCACGCCGGCGTGCCGCAGAGCGGGCAGCGCTCCGCGCCCTCGTCCAGCTCCACGCCGCATTTGACACAATATGACATCAAATTCCTTCTTTCGATCTGCTATTCATCGGTTGCTCTCTACGCGCACGGGGATTCCCGCGCGCACGAGGAAGCGGAAAAAGTCGCGCTCGGTGTCCGTCTCCGCCTGCGTGCCGGCAAAGGTGATCTCCATCGTGTCGCCGTAGCTGATGGACGCGCAGTGGCAGCGCGGCACCGTCGCCTGTCCTAAAATGACCTCCGCCCCGCGGATATGCTCAGCCATTTCGGGCGGCACGGTGAACGCGCCTGGGTTCGTATATGTGCAGGAATAGGGCCGCACGCCGTGCAGGCGGTAGTTGAGCGCCATAACGGGATTTTTGAAAACGACCGGAATGAGCCGCAGGAAAAAGTTTTCCGTAAAGCGAACGTTGCCCGTGAACGCCGCCTGCAATTCCTGCCGGTTGATGTGCAGCTTCATAAAATGCCGCACCTGCGAGACGATCTCGGGGAACGTGTAGTCGCCGAGCGCGGGGTCGATATACGGGCGGACGGTGGTAATGAAGTTTCGCAGCGTCTCGCTCGGGAACCAGCCGCGCAGATTGATGGGGATGGCCAGCGCCACGGGGCGCAGGCGGTAGGGCTTTTCGCGCTTCTGCTTTTCCAAAATGACGTAAATGAGCACAGCGGAGAGATATTCGGTGATCGACGCGCCGTACTTTTTCGACTCCTCGCGCAGCTTCGAGAGCGGCACGAAGCCCATCGTCACATGGAACGTGTAAAACGGCTCGCTTGTGCCGGTATTCTGATACGCCGTCGGCTGGCGGTGGAGGCCCAGTGCGTGGTGCCCTGCGTAGCGGGCATAGGCGTCCTCCATCTCCTCCTCGCGCGGCGGCTCGTTCAAATCAAGCACACCGTTCCCCGCAGGGATATCAACGCCGGTCTGGCGCAGGTATTCGGCCAGCAGCGTGCGGAAGAAGACGATGGCTCCGCCGCCGTCGGAAAGCGCGTGGAAGACCTCGATCGAAATGCGGTTGCGGTAATAGTAAAAGCGCACGAGCCAGCCGTTGTCTTCCTTGAAGCGCACGGGCTGGCAGGGGTCGGACACGTCCTCTTTCAAAAACGGCCCCGGCGCGCTGTTGTGCTCCAAATAGTACCAGAACGCACCCTTACGGATGCGCACGGCAAAGGTCGGGAAGCGCGGCATGCAGCGGTCGATGGCGCGCTGAAGCGCCGCGGGGTCGACGTCTTTTTCCATCAGAGCGGAAAAGCGGTAGATGGCTGAATACTCCTCCTTTTGCAGCGCGGAGTAGAGCGTGCCCGCGGAATCGAGCTTATACCATTTGCTGTTGGGCTTGGCCATCCGATGTTCCCTCTTTCCTTCTGCGCGGTCTTGAGAGGTTCATTGTAGCACAAAGCGCGCCGTGCTACAAGAAAGATGCGGCTTTTCCTTGGCATTTTTACGAAATTATGATATCATGCTCTCAAAGAATTTTGTTTTTCAGGAGGAGCTATGGAACCCAAACTCCGCATCATCCGCAAAAAGAAGAGCGAGGCCGAGAACGCGCATCTCGACCCGCTGATGCGTGCGCTCAAGGCGCTGCACAGCGCCGGTGCGCCAGAAAGCATGACCGCCGAAGAGCTTGAGCGTCAGCGCCGCAGTCAGGAGGTCCTCGGCAAGCTGACTGCGCCGATGGCGGGCATGGATTACGAGGAATTTGCCCTCTCGGGCATGAGCGCGGCGTGGACGCGGCTCAAGGCCCCCCACGGCAGCCGCCATGCGATTTTATACTGCCACGGCGGCGGCTACACGAGCGGCAACCTCGGCTATTCGCGCGTACTGTCGTCCAAGCTCGCGCATGCGACGGGCTACGATGTGCTGAGCTTTGAATACCGCCTCGCGCCCGAGTTCCCCTATCCCGCCGCGGTCGAGGACGCGCTGCGCGCGTGGGACTATCTGATGCTCCAAGGCTACGGCGCGCGCGATATCGTCCTCGCGGGCGACAGCGCGGGCGGCAACCTCGCCCTTGTGCTCTGCAACCGCCTCAAGACGGCAGGCCGCAAGCTCCCTGGCACGCTCATCCTGATGTCCCCGTGGACCGACATGACGATGTCCGGCCAGTCCTATACAGAGCGTGCGGAGATCGACCCGATGCTCACGCCCGAGTACATCGAAGCCGTGCGCCTCGCCTACGCCGCAGGAAGAGACTACCGTTCGAGCGACCTGTCCCCACTTTTTGCCGACTTCACCGGCTTCCCGCCGACGCTCATCCAGGTCGGCGACCACGAGATCCTGTATTCGGATTCAGAACAACTCTATCAGGCGATGAAGCGCGCAAACGTTCCCTGCCGCCTGCAGGTCAGCGAGGGGATGTGGCATGTGTTTCAGATGTTTCCCATTAGAAAGGCTTCTGTTGCAATAGAAAATATCGCACGGTTCCTTTTGGAACAATAAGTTCCGGGTTTTTCCCACCTGGTGTGGGGGACGCGGATAAGGGAGGGGTATCTCTTTTTCGAAAAGAGATACCCCTCCCTTAAACCCTCCCAGAGAAAATTCACATTGCAGGCGAGCAGCTCGAAGAGCTGTAATGCTTGCCGATTGCACTTCCCTGCGCG
>OLGI01001157.1_pt1 | contig 23851 bp, 23 predicted proteins | sample 1605221 | NCBI WGS metagenome assembly OLGI01 (sample SAMEA3888915, study PRJEB22519) | human gut metagenome | biome: human gut; feature: human-associated habitat; material: faeces | place: Denmark | collected 2010 | reverse complement strand
CGTCTTTCACCTGAAAAGCCGTTTGCCTTCTGTTACTACATTTGACCGTGTATATTTGCAAAATCCGGGCCGCACACCAGCACAGTAATTGGCATTGTTATTGTTGTTGTTGCCATCCGTGTTGACATTCTGGAAATTATTGTTGTTGTTGTAATTAGGGGAACGAAGCCACCACCACACCGCCAACAGGCTCATTATCAGTTGCACACCTAATGGGAAAATCATTTCTGTTTCGCTGTTACATTTTTGATTGCCCCTTTCAAAAGTTCGTTTTCTTTGTCGATCAGTTCACCCAAGTTTTGGGCCATCTTATCCAGCTTTTCCATTGCGTCCTGTGACTTCACCGGATTTCCCTTGGAAGTGGTGAAGGCCCCTTCCGGGTTCTGGTTCAGAATCAGGTAAACATGGGTAAGGCGCACATCCAGCGCCATCAGGGAAGCCCTTGCTTCAAGCAAATGCGCCTTCCGCAAACTCACCCGCTGTTGGTCTGAAGGAAAAATGCTGTTGGCCTTTTCCGCATGGTCTATGATCTCACCGGCCAGCTTTGCGATTGGCTCCGCAATCAGCCGGGAATACCGGGCGGAAAGGCGGGTGAGAAAGTTGATGGTTTCAACATAGATTTGGTTAGCTGTATTGATGAATTCAGCCTTACTTGTGGTTCGCTTTTGCTTCAGTACGGACACGGTTACACCCCTCTTGGTGTGTTGTCAATTTCAATCGGGCCTTGCTCTCTTTCTACATCTTCCAAGTGCTTTAGAAGCACATATTCAATGTAGTTGGTTATTGACCGATGATCACGGGTTGCAAGCGCCCCGATTTTGTCAAATACTTCATCTGATAATCGCAAGGTAAAAACCCGCTTATTGGTTGCCATCCTATAACCTCCAAAAATTTTGCATAAGATTATTGTATGGCGTTTTTCGGTTTGTGTATGCGCTCTAAAGACAGGTAAGTGATAGCACTTTGAACGGAAAAAGCAATTTTTCAAAAATCGCGTCGGCGCTTACGCGCCGAATATTTTTTTTTATTTTCCTTTCACCCGGCGAAGCCGCCCCCCTTGCGGGGGCGGGATGGGGCCGGGATAATCCTGCGGGGGATTAGACAGCAAAGCCGGGCCGCAACCCACCAGAATCATGAGCGTAGTCAACGCGGCAGGTGCCATCAGTCCAGACAATAACGAAACGGGTGTAGTCAGCGTAATAAGGGGAACGAAGCCACCACCACACCGCCGTGGACACGGCGGAATGATTATAGGCTACTCTACTATTACCGGCTTTGTAGTAATCGTATTGTGCCTGATAATTCTGTTCATAGCTATTTGCATAGCTTCTTGTTCCGAACACTTCAAATTCAGCAAGCAAGAACAGGTAATCAGTAGTTGCCGTTACATAGCTCTGAACATTGCCACCACCGTTGGCGGTATTATCTGTGTACTTGGTCACGGGTTGCATAACCGCCCTCAAATCGGCGGGAAGCGCCGCCATCAAGCTATTCGCCAACGGGCTTGTGGGGGTGTTACTGTTGCCCAATACGGTTTTTCTCATGTGTGAAGCGTTCCAACCGCCGCTGTTCGTCTGACTGGTATTCATGCGGAAACCATCACCGGTGTTGTTATAATTGCTATCACACAAAGCAACTGCCGTGGAACCGATCTTCCCGATTTGGAAGTGAATCTTGTTCGCACCTTCCTTGGCGGAATTGTGGTTGAAGCCCAAAATAAAGGCGTTTACGGTCAAGTTGCTGAAAGTGTAATTCCTCACGGTGCCATTCAGAACGATGGATTTCACATCACCAACGGCCCAATAGTTGGCCCCCAAACCTGCGGAACTGACTTCCCGGATGGTTGCCCAACTGTTATCGTTCAGAACCTTGGTGGGCAATGTCACTTCAACGGAACAGGTCTTATTGGCCGGGGCCGTGTGGTTGGTGCCAGCGCCCACGCTGACGGTGATTGTGGCGCTTCCTTTGGCCTTGGCGGTAACAGTTACCACCGAACCGGAAACACTCACAGAAGCCACCGTGGGGGCGCTGGAAGTGGCCGTAATCTTACCATCACCCGCCCTTGTCACGGTGATGGTGTCCGTGGTCTTTGCGGCGGTCAGTTTGATGGAAGTCTTATTCAAAGACAAACTACCAGCGGCCTTGGCAATGCTCCAAGCAACCGTTTTGACCCCGGTGCTTCCATCAGCCCACTTGTAGTTCGTTTTCGGCGTGAAGGTGGCATTGTAGGAACCGGCGTTCGTGCCGCTGGTAGTTCCTCCAAGCGTCATTTTCCCGCTGTCATAGTTGTTCCAAGTGGGGCTTTGGGCCGAACCGGTATAAGTAAGGCTGTTTCTCTGCGTGGGGATCGTCATGGTGGCGGCGTTGATCGTCCAAGTCACTTCCTTGGCGGTCTGTGTGCCGTCTGCCCACTTATACTTCCCTTTCGGCGTGAAAGTGGCCGTGTAAGTTCCCGCATTGGTGCCGGTAGTCACGCCGCCCAAGGTCAGCGCATCGGGGTTATAAGCGTTCCAAGAAGGGCTTTGGGCCTGTCCGTTATAGGTCAGGGTGCCATTCTGCGAAGGAAGAACATTGATGGTATAGACGATACCGGACACAGCATCCAAGGCCGCATTTGCGGCATCCTGTGCGTTCTGTGCGGCTTCCACACAGGTTCCGATCTGGTTCAACAGATACGGGTGGGCGGTCTGATCAAGGTTGTGTTCGCTCACCTTGTTTTGAGCCGTACCTTTGGGATCATAGTTCATGTTGGGAAGCTGTTCGGCGGGAACCTTACCATCTACCAGATCAGCCTTCCCGGATTGACCTTTCTGAAGGGCTTCAACGGCATCCGCATTGGCCTTCATTTGGGTATCAATCTTATCCATGTTTTCATTCTGAACCCCTACATCATAAAATTCAGATTCAAGGGGTTTAGTCAGCTTGTAATTGGTTGTTTTATTCGCCATTCTTCAAAACCTCGTTTCTCAACTGATTATGGGTATAGGCGGCAAGCTGGGCATGGGTAAACCGCCCAAGTTCCGCATGGGTGTTATAAAGCTGAAGCAAGGTCACAACCATGTTTTGGGGAACAACCCGGTTCAGCAAAGATTCAACATCATTGAAGTTGTTCTTTGCGGCCAACCCGATTTTCACAAGAAGCTGATAGGTGCCTTCTTCCACATCAGCGGAATAGTTACCCTTCCCGCACAGCGTTTCAAGGATGTTCCGAAGCTGGGGCAAGGTGTACGGAAGTTCTTCATTGATCCGGGTCAGAATACGGAACCGGCGATCTTCAAGACTGTCCGTGCCTTTGGGGGTGATCCCCAAAATCTTTTCCCACCGGGAAAGGCCCATGTTTCCAGCGGTGGGAATGAACTGATTATCAAGAAGATCATCCGTGGTATTCCACGCCTTTTCAATTTCCGGCTGTTCGCTCCCCATGATCCCCTGAAACTCCGCATAATCACGAATGACATAGGGAAGATAATCAATCAGTTTGCGTTCCATGCTCCCGGCCCCCTTATCCGTTGATCACGATGGTTCCCGGCTCAATGGTTCCCAAAACCGGGATGTGGTCAAGGGTCAGGGTACAGTTCGCCGCTTCACCGTTGATCTTGGTGTTGGCAATATCCAGAATACCGGTGATTCCCAACAGGCGGCTTTCCACCTGACTGATACGAACCACAAGGGCTTCATTCTGGTCTGCCCAACTTTGGGCCAGTTCCAAGAAGTAACCGTTGATTGCTTCCGTGACATAGGCGGAAACATCATCCCAACTCCATTCCCGCTGATAGTACAGATCGAAGGAAAGGTTGATGGTATCTTCACCCACGCCTTCAACCCTCACCACATGGCCGATGGGGGCAATGCCCACACCTTCACCGGCGTTCTGAAGGGGGTCAACTGCGGTCTGCACCTGATCCACAAGGGCTTCAGAAGGCTTCTTGAAGGAACTGTTGATGATCACCAGCTTCACGGTTCCGCCCACGGTCAGCTTGCTATTGGCTCCCGCCGCATACACGGCATTCAACCACGCCTTGATTTCCTCGGACACACCGGAAAGGCCGCTGATCCAAGTGTCGGTTCCCGTGGGCGGGATCAGCTTGGCCGGGTTCAAATCGCTGTTCCAAACCCGATATACCTTCACACCGCCCACGCCGGGAATGGCGTTCACCTTTTCCAGATAATCCGCACGGTTGCCGCCGAAGGCTTGGGCGTTCAGGCTATCCATGTAACGCTGTCTGAAAACCTCGGTATCTTCTTCATCCTCACCGGGGATCACCACGGCGGAAATGGAACAGGTTTCAAGCCCGTCCACATACTCAATGGGAATCACCGTTCCGGTGTAGTCATTACCGGCTTCACCAGCGGTTTCACAGGTGATTTCATATTTACCACTTCCACGGTCAGCCGAAACATAATAGTTCAGTTCTCCAATGGAAAAGCGGGTGTTCATGGGAAGGTGCAAGGTGGTTGGTGTAATGCTCAACTGCAACACGGCGGGGCTTGCCGGTTGCGGTTTCAGCCCCCTTTCTGCCGCCCTCAAAATGAGATAAGGGCGGGTTGCGGTGTCTGCAAAGGTTTCATTCAGCACCGTATCAAGGGCAATATAAAGGTTCTGCAATTCCACGGCGGCGGGGGCATCACCGCACCAAACCAACGAACCTTCACGGGTGTCCAAATTGCCATTGATGGAAAGCGCCTTCTGAAGCATCCGGGAAAGGATTGCTTCATAGGTCTGTGCTTCATACATCAGATTTCAACCCCCAATTCTGCATTGATTTCGCCAAAAATGCTGACCACCGTGAAGGTAGTCAGCACTTTCTTTTTGTTCACCGTAAATTCAAAGTTCTGAACCGCCGTGATCCTATCATCCTGAAGCAAGGCTTCACGAACCCGGCGTTCAATTTCGGGAATACAGTATTCCACATCTTTCCCGATCAGATTATGAAGTTCAACCCCATAATCCCAAGAATGGATCAACCATTCATAGCGTTCTGTGTTCAGGATCAGAAAAACCGCCTGTTCCACAGCTTGGATTTCATCAATGGTGCCGATGATGGTCAGGTTGTTGTGGTTCATCCTGAAAGTACGGCTTGGAAGGGTTTCAATGGTGAAATCCTGTTTAATATCATCCTGCACTTGCGGAATCATCATCAAGCCCCCTTTACTCGGTCAATGACCACGAATTTCTTTCCTTGCTGAACCCGGATCAGAAGCACCTTTTCACCGGCCTTCAAAGCGTTGTGAACCTTGAAGGTTTTCTTGCCAACATAGGCGTGTTTGTGGGCTTCATACGCCGCCGCACCAGAACCACCGCCCTTGTCCTCGGTGGTATGGTTTACTGTCATATCAACTTCAAAATCAGTCACATTCCGGGTCAGGATCAACATTTTGGAAGTGTAGATGGATTTCTGATCCACCTGAATTTTCAAGGGTGAAGCGGAAAGGACGGTTCCAAACAGGATGTTCACCGGCTTGCTGGATTCTAATGCTTCCATAGCCGCTTTTTTTACCGCATCAATAGCGTTAGGCAATAAATTCACCCCCAATCAGGTCAAGCGCCATCATGTGTTCATCACCCCGGAAGGTGTGGGTGACTTTGTTCACCACCATGTAATTGTTGGTGACAATATCGCCAAGGTTCAGGGCCACCACCACGGCGCTTCCAGCACGAACCCGCACATCACCGAAAGCGTTCTGAATGGTCAGCTTGCGGGTTTTCTGATCGTACAGCTTCAACAGGGCATCCGCCTTGGCGGAAGCGCCCGTTTTGGTCTGAACTTCTTCAAAATACTGAAGGACACCCCATTGGTTCATTTTTGCCCCGTCCTGTGCAATGAACAATTCCCGTTTACCGGTTTTTTCATTGTTATAGGCCAGTTTGATCTTGTTATAGGTCTGTTCATCAATACTGGATTCATAGCTGAAGTTTTCCCCGGTTTCTTCATCAATCAGAAGGTTCAGCTTCATGGTATTGATGTTCTTCAGGGTCAGCTTCCCGGCATCGTCATACAGAACATAAAGCTGTTTGGTATTCATCAGGGTTTCATCAAGGGCGTTCTGGATCATGTCAAACAGCGTTTGGTTTTCTTCCACGATGGTTTCAAGGGTATAGCCGGTATCTTCCACCGTGCCAAGGTTCAACCGGAAATCTGTTGCAATGCGCTTCAGAAGGTCAGAAGCCTTCAAACCTTCTTCCGTGATGGTGTCCTTGTTCTTCAGATAGCGCAACTGATCATAGGCCACAACATCAATGGTGCCGCCCTTGTCACGCTTCTTCTTGAACACAAAACCATAGAACATGGCGGTTCCGTTCACAGTCAGCTTCACCGGATCACCTTCAGCAAAGTTCAGCCCCGGCCCCTTGACAACGGTGAACTCCAACTTGCCGGGGGTTCCCTTACGCTCCAAGGTCAACTTTGCGCCTTCCTCGACAACGGGGAATTGAATGGTGCTGTTATGCTGGATGAACAATTCAACTGCCAAACGGAATCACCCCTTTCAGGAAGGCAAAGTAAGAACCTGACCGGGATAGATCAGGTTCGGGTTCTTGATTTTGTCCTTGTTCAGATTATAAATTTTCGTGTAATCGGCCCCGTTGCCCAACTGCTTCTTGGCAATGTTCCAAAGACAATCCCCGGCCTTCACCGTATAGGTGGCGGCTTTCGGGGCCGTAGTGGTGGGCCGGGGTGCCGCCTGAACCGTTGCGGTGGCGGTTCCCCCGGAAGTCTTGGCCGGTTGCACGGTCACGGTCACGGTCTTGGTGCCATAGGCTCTGTATTGTTTCAGGTTGATCTTCACCTTCACATCAAAGCCTTCACAGGCATCATCGGTGATTTCATAGGTTTCAAGGCCAACGGTCAGATTGGTGTAATGGAACATCCCGCCACCGGGCTTCTGCCGGTTCAGGATGAATTGGAACGGGGTCTTGCTCACCTTCAACCGTTCAAACAAGGACAGGTAATAGGCGGCGCTTTGCGCTCCACCATTGCTGAAGGGATAGGACACTTGGGGAAGAACTAATTCAAAGGACACATCCGAAAGGCCAGCGGCCTTCAGAATATTGATTTCTTCCCCGTTGATCAGGGTCATGGTCTTGTTCTGGTTGTTGATCTTCACCGTCACCTTGGAAGGGGTGATGGGCATAAGCGTTCCCGCCATATACAGTTTATACGCCATTACTCATGCACCCCTTCCGCCGATACCGCCAACTGTTCTGCAAAACTTTCTGTCCATGCGGCCATAATTCCATCAACATCCAGTTCAGAAGCAATGTGGTTTTCATTGTGCTGTTCAACCTTGATTTCAGCGGTAGTGAACCGGTTGATTGCTTCACGCTCCGCAATGTCACGAAGATAAGCCAAATCTTCTTCAGCAATATCCAAGGCATCAGCGGTGGCCGCTGTGTTGTTTGCAATATCGCCGGTGTTCCCGTAAATGCTATCAAGATCATTGCCAAGGTTGAAGGCATCCAAAGAATCAGCCCCCATAGAATCCAAGGCGGAAAAATCAAACATACCGGAAACCTTATCGGCCACACCATCACCCCAAGCGGCACCGGAAGCAAAGGCATCAGCGGCCCAACCATCTTGGAAGGTGTCAAAGGTAGACATTCCTTCATTGAAGGCATCGGCAACGCTTTTATATTCCTCAACATTCCCATAGGCTTCAGCGGACTTGGCCGCATATTCGCTTGCTTTGCTGGTGATCCCGGAATAGTCGAACTCAACGAAGGGCAACTTGTTCAGGGCTTCACAAATACCGGCCACAACTGTAAGGGCCGTAGAAAGAAGGTTATAAAACCATCCCTGAACATTGGAAATGACATTATGGAAGGCGGTTCCGATATTGGAAGCACAAGCCCCCAAAGCGTTCCAGATACCCAAGGCAATATTCGCCACGGACAGGCCAAGGTTTTTGAAGAAGGAAATCACAACCATGATTCCCCCGCAAATCACACCGAAGCCGCTATTTGCAATTCCGGTGAACTTGGCAACTGCCGCACACGCCGCATAGATAGCCGCAATGACGGCGATAATCAGAAGGATGATCCATGTAAGGGGGCAAGCCAAAAGCGCCGCATTTAGGCCCTGCTGGGCTACCGTAGCGGTGAAAGTGGCTCCCGCTTCCATAGCAGTTGCCGCCGCATGAACGGCCTTGGCCGTTGCCTGAATACCCATAATGGCATTTGTCACCAGCGCCACACCGTTATAAATCAGCATAGCGGCCACAATACCCATGATGATAGGCTGAATCCAACTCCAATTATCAACAATCACCGAAGCAACGGAAATCAGAATATCCAATAGCGAAGAAGCCACATTTGCAACCCCCGCAAGCCCATTGATCAGGGCCGTGGTAACTTGCTGGAACTTGGTGCTATTGGCAATCTGGTTGATCTTGGTCAGGATCGGGGCGAACATGGAAAGGGCTTTATTTTTCATCCCGGCCCAAATCTGCGCCCAAGTCTTGGGCATGGAATCGAACTTTGCGTTGGTTTCATCCGCCATAGCAAACATGGCGTTCTTCACCACTTCAGCCGTTACCTTGCCTTCCTGTGCAACCGTCTTGATGGAACCTTCCGCAATCCCCATATACTTTTCAATGGCTCTTGCGATACCCGGCGCACCGTCCAGAATGGAGTTCAGTTCTTCACCACGAAGCGCACCCGCCGCCATTGCCTGTGTAAGCTGGATCATGGCGTTGCTTTGCTCTTGGGCCGTAGCGCCGCCAATAACAAACTGCTTGTTCACCTGCTCCATGAAAGCAATGACCTGATTCATGTCACCGTTGAAGGCGTTACCGGCGTTCAAGCCAAGTTTCGCAACGGCGGAAGCGGTATCAAAGTAAACGGATCGGGAACGCTGGGCGGAAGCCATAATCTTCTGTTCCAACACATCCACGGAACCGCCATCATCCACCAGCAGATTCAACCGGGCCTTGGTGCTTGCCAATTTATCCGAAATGTTCTGCACCTTATTGATCCCGACGATACCACCAGCGGCAACGGCAATTTTCTTGATGGTGGACAGAAGTCCATTGGCGGAATTGTTACCCCCACGAATGGAATTATTGAACTTTTGCTGTTCATTATTGGCGTTCCTGATATTTTCTTCAATGGCATCAAAGGCGGTTCCCGCTTTCGCCCATTCTTCACGGGCTTCCCGGATTGCCGCCGTGTCAACGGCTCTACCGGAAGCCTGTTGCATGGATTCAAAGGTGTTCAGCACAACACCCATAGCCTTGTGCATACTCTGAAGGGGGCTGGTAACACCATCATAAAGGGCAATAGCGGTTCGGATAGTTCCCACAGGGATCACCACCTTTCTTGGAGAATAGCCGGGGCCTTAATGGTGTCGGCCCCGGCGCTGTTTGCGTTCAATTTCCTTCTGCTTCTTCTTTTCAGCTTCCACCCGAACATCAATGGCCGCAATGATGAAGGCCCGTTCACGCCGGGGCAAAGCATAGAAGGCGGAAGGTGTTAAATGAAGTTCGTGAAGGCAATAGTAAGCAATGTTGGCTTCACCATCACCTTCACAGATCAGTTTTTTGCTTCATCAACCTCATCCTGCATGGTGGTATCAAAACCACACACTTCCTGAATCTTGGTCAGGTATTCGGCATATTCGCCGGGGGTCAGCATGGTTTTCAGAAGGGCATCAGCGCCCATGACCTTATAGCTGTCCTGAAGTTCCTTATCATTCAGATTGGGGAACACGGTACAAGCCACGGCCAGCTTGCCAAGGTAAAGATCATAGTCGGTTTCCTTCTGATACTGGTTCTTCTTGCCGGGAACCGGAACACGCTTGGCACAGGACTTCCGAAGGGCTTCATCCTCGGTGCCGGTGATGGTCTTGATCTCCCAAGGAATGGGGTTGCCATCCTCACCCAAGAAGCGTTTGGAAGCAACAAACTTGATGTTCTCAACGGGAACGGCGTTTTCAGCCAAAAAAGCGGACAGGCTCATTAGCCAAAGCCCCGTAAGGATGTTTTTTTCAGAGATACGGTGTAACCCCCATTTTCGGGGTTGCACCGTTTCCTCTTTCAGGCTGTAAGCCTGTATTCCTGCGGGTTTGCCTGTATTTTCTCCATCAGACTTTTGATCTCGTCCTCAGTGGGAATGTCAATCAGTCCGATGGCTGTGAAGTAGATGTCCACCCTCACATAGCAATGACCGCCTGACTTATCGTTGTTGTGAACCTCGATCCTTCTTATCAGCGAGTTGACAAGCGTTGGCGTCAGTTCCTCAAACGCCGTGCTGCTTCGCAGGACTCTCAGCAGGGTTTTCAGATCAAGGCTTGTCTGTTCGATGCAGGCAAGCCTTTTCTCGTCCTCATCGACCCTTTTGACAAGCTCCCTCTGCTCATTTTCGTAATTGACCGACATTCTTGCATAGCGTTCGGCTGAGATGTTGCCGAGGACTTGATCCTCATAGATGCGCTCTATCAGCTTGTCAAGGTCTTGAATACGCCGCTTTCCGCTTTCAATGGAAGTCTTGAGCCTGTTCGTTTCCGTCCGCTTGGATACGATGTCTTTCTGCGCCATCAGGTACAGGAACACCGGCTCATAGCATCTAACGAAGTCTGCCAAGCTGTTGATGGCTTCCAGTACGATCTTTTCCAGCACTACATTACGGATATAGTGTATCTGACAGTTCCCTCTGCCGCTTTTGTAGTTGGCGCAGCGGTAATGCTCCTGATTGGCGTTCAGGCTCTTGGCGGCGCAGAAATGGAGCTTTGAGCCGCAGTCCGCACAGAACACTTTGCCGGAGAAAAGACTTGTCCTACCCGTTGCTGTCGGACGGATGCGGTTCTCACGAAGCTCCTGTACTCGTTTCCAGGTGTCCTCGTCGATGATGGCAGGCTGAGTGTTCGGGATGATCTGCCACTCGTCCTTTGGCTTATACACGGTCTTGTGAACCTTGTAGCTGACCGTGGTGGTCATAAAGTTCACGGTGCAGCCCGTGTACTGCTGATTGGCGAGAATACCGGCGACGGTTTTCTGATCCCAAGCGTATGGGTGGGTATACTGCTTTCTTGTTTTTCTGCCAAGCGAAGCGTAATAGGCGGAGGGGATGAGAACCTTTTCCTGTTCAAGCTGCTTTGCGATCTGCAACGGACCTCGCCCGTCAAGGCAGAGTGCGTAGATTTTCCGCACAATATCCGCTGCCGGTTCGTCTACCAGCCAGTCCTCCTTATCCTGTGGGTTCTTGACATAGCCGAACGGGACGGAGGAACTGACCCGCTTGCCGTTTGCCGCCTTGTTCTTCCATACCGCGCGGATTTTCTTGCTCGTTTGAGCAGCATACCACTCGTTAAATATGTTGTTGAACGGCATCATCTCCGTGCCTGTTTCCTTGAGGGTATCTACATTTTCCTGAATGGCAATGAACCTGACGCCGAGGGTCGGGTATTTGATTTCAAGGTAGTTGCCCACATCAAGATAATTCCTGCCAAAACGACTGAGATCCTTTACGATGATGGTATCTACCAAGCCCTGTTCCACCAGGTTCTCCATTTGGATGAAACTCGGTCTGTCGAAGGTCGTCCCCGAAAATCCGTCATCCGTGAAAAACTGAGGGTTCGGAAAATTATTCCGCTGTGCGTATGCAAGTAAAATCTCCTTTTGATTCGATATGGAGTTACTGTCGCCTTCCCGCCCATCGTCTTGAGAAAGGCGGCAGTAGAGCGCCGTGATTTTGGTTTCGCTTTGCCCTTTGATATAGTTTGCTGTTGCCATTGTCATATCTCCTTTCCGACAACCGGGCATTGCAAAGGCGCTATTATTTTACTGTGCCTTTGCATTTTCCGCAATTATGCGATTTTCCAGCAAGTCCTCTGAGAGTATCAGGTCACGGAACTGCTGTAATACGCATCGGCTGCCTTCGGGATCAAAGTGGGTGGACACTTCGTATACCGTACCGCCGATCTTCATCCTGAAATCGCTGTTGCCAAAGCCGGAGAAAAGCTCGATGGCAGCATTTTCCTTTTTCGGAGTATTGTTCATCATCACCCCTCCTTGCTTCTTTCAATCACAAGATAGTCATAGCCGTAGCTCTGACACTTATCGCATTTGTCCTTGGCTTTCGCAAAGGGATCAAGCCGCTTTACGATGTAGTTCGGGCTGTTCTTGTAACTCTCCAAGCATTTCACGCACAGGCAGCGCATATCGGCAGGCTTGCGATAGGGCTTATCCACCCAAAGCCCCAGCGCCTTTTTGACACCGATATTGATTTTCTTCATGCAATGCTCGTCGTCAATCCTGCCGATGTACTCCAAGAGGTCGGCTTGGTTGACCGTTCGGAGCTGCTCCAGCATCACCATTGACGGCTCTTTCAGCCCGAAGCGGTCGCCCAAGATGATGTGGGACGGGAGATACCGCTTCTTGATTACCGTGGTCATTGCCGCGATTACCGTAGTGCAGCTTGCCTTATTTCCCTCGTCGCACTGAACGACCAAGGCGGGACGCAGCCCGTTCTGAATGGAGCCTTCGTTTGTGCCGAAGTCGTAGAGATAGATTTCGCCGCGCTTGACCTTGCTGATGTTTTTGTTTTCCATAATGTAAAACCTCTCATTTCTTTATTTTGAAAGGTGTTTTCCGACCGTTCCGAAACAACCCCTTCACTTACTCTGAATTAGGAGTCCAAATTTGAGGGTGTTTTCAAAAACTTTTTCATCTTTTTTATCGCAGCTATGTAAGCCTCCTGCACGGTCTTGATGGATTTCCCTTCGTCCTTGGCTATCCGTGTGAAGGTTTTACCTCCGAAAAGGTGCTGCCTTACATATTTCTTCTGCGTGGGCGTAAGACGGGCAAACGCCGCCCAAACTATGCGGCTGTCTTTCTCTTCCTCAAACAGTTCCCCTGTAAAGTCGGGAACACAGATTCCGGAGTTATACAGCTCCGTAGTACCGTCCTCAAATCCATAGCTGTCATCCCGCTGCATCCGCTTGAAGAACTTGTCCTCGTTGCGCTTAAACTCTGCAAAGACCTCGCCCGCAGCCTTGCTGAGCAGCAGGAAAGGAATATACTGCTTTACGACAGGAGCGTGTTTTTCAACAATCTGCTCGTAACTCAAGTCGGAAATAATGGCATACTTCTCTGTACCCGTGTAGCCGGGGTATTCGTATTTCAGCCTGATCACCTTGCAGTCAGCCTTAAATGCTTCTGTCAGGGCGTCAAGATTTAATGTGTTGTCAGTCATTTTCGTAATCTCCTTTGAATTTTGAATTTTTGGTTGAACTCAAAATTCGGAGATCACGGGTATTTCGCTATGTAGCAGAGCCAGTTCTTCAACATAAAAAGAGCTTCCTTTCAGAGATTTCTCTGCCGGAAGCTCCTGCTCGGTTGTCCTTGCCGAAAAAAGAAGCCACCGGCAAGACAGAATTAGCCTGTGGCTATCTGTCTTGTCGGCGGCCTCTCATGTCTGCTGTCAGCAAGTCTGGCTTAACACACCGAAGTATTCAAAGCGTGTGACCTGATAAGGATTTAGTGCGGCTCTGTTTCAGCCCGACCTTACCGTCGTTACGCCGTATTCAGTTTTGTATCGCTCCTACATCAGAGCCTCTTGCCCCTGTGCGGCGAACAGCTCAATCGTGTCGTGCCGCCTGCCTTTCGGTACCCGGACAAACTTTACGGTGCATTTTCTGCACTCATAGCGGATCTTCTCATCTTCGCTTTTGTGTCCGTGGTTTATTGCTCCGCAGTTCGGGCAGAACATCGGGTAGGTTTTCCATCCTTTTTTCAATCCTCAGTCACCTCGTTCTTTCTGTATAATATTCGCAATCTTGCGAATATTAAGGGTAAAAAAATCCCGCAGGATTTTCATATCAGGGCAAACTCCTTCAGGCGTATCTCCATTGCCTGTTTGGACACCTCAAAGATTTCCGCCATTTTGCAGACAAACTCGCTCTTTGACCGGCACACGGGTCGGAGTGCGTAAAAGCAGCGTTTGACCTGTCCGTTTGGCATCAGGATGGCTTTGGCAAGGTAATTTGCCTGCCATTCCGTGGCGTCCTCATTGGCATCGTGGTTATACAAAGCGGCGGCAACGCCTGTTCCGCTGAAGATGCGTTTATGAATGATGTGATGTGCCAGCTCGTGCGCCAGCGTAAAGCGCAGTCTGCCGTAGCACCGTTCATCTTCAAGAAGCGACGCTTCGATCAGCATGGTGCCGCCCTCCACGCGCATCAGGGCGTAGTCGCCTCTGTCACGGTCGTAGTAGGTAGTGATGCCGCTATCGTAAATCATTCTGCCAAGTTCACGGGCATCATTGGTTAGATATTGGTATTCGATTCTTAATCCGAAAGTCTTTTCGATGATTGTTTCAATCGGCACTGCACGGGGACTGCCGTTCAGATACATTGGATCATATTCATTTAATGTACGGCGGGCAATCGTTTCAAGCGCCTGCGGTCGATAGAATACTGTTGCCACTGCTGCGTCCTTTCTGTCCGAAAGATTAGTCGGACTCTTTTGTAATGCGGCGGATAAAATCTTCCCATTGCTTATCCGTTACATTATGCTTTTTGGCTGTTCTGAGCGCAGCACGAACGATGTCCTTTTCCATGATGTATTCGGGCAGGTCTGCGCTCACCGTATGCCGCGATCTTGCGGCAAGGTCGTACATTTCCTCCGTTTCCGCTTCCGAAAGCAGAAGCAGGGAGGGCAGCTTTTCCAGAATCTCATCGGGAACGGGTCTGCGGTTCTTTTCAATGTCACAGATATACACGGCGGAGTAGTCCAGTTTAATGGCAAGCTGCCGTGCGGACATTTCCCGTTCCATACGCTTTGCGATCAGAAAGTCCCCGAAGGTCTTTGCTCTGTTCATGTGGCGGCTCCTTTCGCGGTTCGCTCTTTTGCGAACACCGTAAGCATATTATATCCTGAACTTTTTACGAATACAAGGGGTTTCGGCAAAGTCAAAACGAGATGGGCGTTTTTGCACCCATCTCATTTTCCGAACAGCGGCACAGCCTATGTCTGCAAAGCATTTTTGAGCATTTCCCCATACTGCAAAACAACCTCTTCGGGAGCTGTGATCCGTATATCTCCGTTGAACTGAAACACCCATGCGAAAAAAGTCTGACTGACGGAAACCTCCGCCACAGCCCTAAAGTGTCCGCAGTCACCCGGAACGGTATCTACCTCATCACCGAAGCGGTCTACGATATAATTCATCAGATCGTTTTTGCAGACCAGCGTAACCTTTTTGGTTTCACCGTCGTACATATCGAACACACGGCGGGTAAATTCCGGCAGGTTGAAATCGGCGGGCTTCGCTGCGGCGTCGGCGGAAAGGATTTCCACCTCCTTCATCCGATCCACCCGGAAGGTGCCGAGCTTTCGGTGCTTTTCGCTGTAACCGATGGCATAGTAATGATCCTCGTTCCATACCAAACAGTAGGGGGAGAAGAAATATCGCTTTCCATCGTTATTGGGGACTTCTTTTCGATGTTGGTCGTAGTGAAAGTACCGGAACGAAATCTGCTTCCCTCGGTTGATTGCCGTATTGATATTATCTACCAAATAGTAAATCTGCTCGTTCAGCGGTTTTACTCTCTCGGAAACATACAGATTGCTTTTCAGCTCCGCCGCCTGATGGATGCTGGTCATCTGCGACAGCTTTTCGATCAGCTCCGCGCTTTTCTTTACCGTGATGAATTTGGACGATTCCACCGCATCAATCAGCAGTTTCAACTCCGGCAGAGTAAATAAATGACTACTCAGGGAATAGCGGTTCTCACGGCTTCTTTCTTCTTCAATATCAATGCCAATATCACAGAGCTTCGCAATATCGCCCGGTATTGTTTTTCTGTCGCAGGAAATGCCGTTGCCCTTCAGAAAAGCGAGGATGTCCGCCGTTGTTGCATAATGCTCGGCATCCGTGTTTTGCCAAAGGTATTTCAATATGTATAACAGTCTGCTCTTGGATTCTGCCATAGCGTCACTCCTGTTGTTTTTTGCGGAAGCCCTTATTTCTTTGAGCTTCTTTTCAGCTCGTATGTCCCGCCGACCGTGCCCTCGCCACCGATCAAGGTAAGGGTATTTCCGTCAACGGTAAATTCATATTCGGAATCCCGCACCGACTCGTTAGCGTAATCGATCATGAGCTTGTTGCCGTCGATGGTATAGGTGAAATCGTAGGATATGGAGGGCAGCTCCATTGCGCCGCTTCCGCTGCCGTCAAAGGAATAGGTGGTCGTTCCGTCGAACTCCCATGTGCCTGCAAGTGCGTCCGTGCCGCCGGAGCAGCCTTTTGCCAGCAGTATAATGCCAACGATGATTACCGCCAGTGCGGCGATCGCACCGCAAAGCACCATACGGCGCTGCGTCTGTTTTTTCTTCCTTTTTCTGATTCTCTCTACCGTTCGATCTGACTCGTTCGGGAATCGTCCCGGCGGTTGCTGCCTGACGGGGCGGTTCGATTGATAATCCTGCATCATGTGGTTCTTCTCCAGTCCAAGCGAAAGGGCGATGACGGCAATGTCCGTCACCGCCCTTTGCTCAAAGGTTCGCAGCTGATTTATTCAGCGTTTTCTTTCTTCTTTTTGCTGTAAACGGTGATGCCGATCACTACGCCGCCGCTGACAAACAGCAGTGCGATCCAGAGGATCATATTGCTGTTGTCACCGGTCTGCGGAGAATCCGAATCGGTCGGCTTGCCCGGCTCAGTCGGTGTTCCGGTAGCCGGAATCTCAACTGCCGCCTTCTTGTAGCCGCAAACCCTGCACTCCTCATGCTTGGAGCCCTTTTGCGTTGCGGTCGCTTCCTTGTCAACAACCCACTTGAAGTCGTGTGCCGCCTTATCGGCCTTATCTCCGCAAGAGCACTCATGCCAGTGGTTCGTAGCATCGTTCTTCCAGTCGGAGCCGTAGCTGTGAGTATGCTCGCCGCCGCCGGTTGCCGGGATAGTTTCGATTGTCATCGTATAACCGCAGACGGTGCATTCCTTATGCTTTAAGCCGTCGGTTGTAGCAGTTGCTGGGGTGTCGATGATCCATTCGCCGGCGGTATGCGCCGCCTTGCTGCCCTCGATGATCACGCCGCAGCCGACAACGGTGCACTCTTTCCAGTGATCGGTATTATCGGACTTCCAGTCGGAAGCGCTATGACCTGTTGCCGCAAGGATTACGCTTGTCTTGTCGGTAATTTCGGATGCACCGGTTGCATCCTCAAACCACTTGTCACAGCCGTCGCAGGTGTAATATGCCGTGTTGCCTTTCTCCGTGCAAGTAGGAGCCTTTGCGGGAACGAGGGTCAGATTGTGCGTATGCGGTACGGTCTTGTCATATCCGCAGGTGTCGCAGATGTTATCGCTACCGTAATCGTGAGCCGCCTCGTCCTTCTTTTCGTGGCAGCGAGAGCATTCTTTCCAATGATTGTCTGTGTCCTTGCTCCAATCGCTTGCCCATGCGTGCCCGAGCTGTGTACCTGCTGCTGTAAAGGTTTCTGTTGTGCTGATCTCTCCGCAGGAGCAGCTCTTGAAATATACTGCATCGTTGGTGCAGTCGGCAGCCGACTTGAGGGTTTCCGGCTTCTGAATTTCCTGATCGTAGGTATGAGTATGGGGAATTGTGTAGGTCGCTTTCACGCTGACTTCACTGTCAGGCATTATGAAAGTAGTGGTTTCACTGTTCGCATCTTCAAGAGTAGTGTTGCCGCTTTCTACTACCCACTTATCAAACACCTTACCGTCAGGAGCCGCATTTGCGGTCAGAGTAATGGTTGTGCCTTGCGCCGCTTTACTGATTTCGCTTCCTGCACCGATTGTCGCTTTGCCGTCCGTTACGATGATGGAATACTCTTTACTCTCCCAGATTGCATAGAAGGTAGTATCCGAGCTTACTTCATAGGTCGTGCCGGAAATAACCGAACCGTCGGCACTGGTTGACCAGCCCTTGAATTGCTTGCCTTCCGGTTCAGTAAAACCGCAGGAAGGCAGGGTATAGCTGCCGGAAACGCCGGTGACATCTGCCATTGTGCCGCCGCCACCGTTGGCATTGAATCTGACGGTATACTCGGTAGGCGCGGCTTTGGTTATCGTAATAGACAGCTCCTTCGTATCGCTGCCCGCGCTGTTTTCCGCCTTGACTGTGAAGCTGGCGGTTCCCGCTGCGGTAGGCGTGCCGCTGATCTTGCCGGTGGTTTCGTTCAGCGTCAAGCTCTCAGGCAGAGTGCCGCCGATAATGTTCCATGTGATGGGCGTGGTGCCGTCGGCAGTCAGGGTCTGGCTGTAAGCCTCGCCCACCTTGCCATCCGGCAGGCTGGACGTGGTGATGGTGGGGGCGGCGGCAGTGTTTTCGCTGATGGTGAAGTAATGCTCCGCCTTGCCGCAGTAGTTCCCCGTGCCGTACAGCGTCACCTTGGGGGCTTTTGCCGGATCGAAGCCCTCGTCCTCCGGTGCAAGGGTGTAGGGATGGACGTTGTTGGAATAGCCGGCGGTGTAGTCCGTGTTCTCCGCAAGCTGCTTCGTTTCGTTCTCGCCCGTCTGATGGGAAAGACCCGTCAGCTTCTTTTCGCTGCCGTCTGAGACGCAGTCCGTCAGCCCCTCGAGCGTCAAAAGCCCATGCTCATAGCAGTATCCAAGATCATACTTGCCGCAGAGCGTACATTTCCCGTATTCGTCAAAGCTATGGTCAATGGTCTTTCTGTTGACGGTGCTGCCGCAGATGGAGATGTTTTCCGCCGGAATACCGGGCAGCTCCTGTGTGTGCAGGTCGTCATAGACATAGTCTGTGTCCCCCTTTTCCCTAAGCCGGAAGGAGTCCACCGTGCTGTTCAGGATCTGGATCCCGATCACCGTATTACAGCCGCTCGCGTTTTTCCCGATGCCGGGAATATAGTCGGTACTAGATCTCAAATCGCCGCCCTTTGCGGTCACGGTGCTGTTTTCAATGATGATATCCATCCGGCCGCCATGAGAGGTATACCCCGAGCCGATGGCGGGACCGAACTTTAAGTTGCGAACGGACACCTGACTGTTCGCAATGCGGATACGGCTCTCGCGATCGGTTGAGGATCGCAAACCGCTGCCGATGGGCGCGTTGAGTGAAGACGTAATATCGATTTGGCTATCCTGAATGTCGATGCTGCCAAAGGAAGCCTGTTCGCCGCCGCCAATCGTGCAGCGATTATAGGGGTACTCCTCGTTCAGGCGGATGCTGCTGCCGCGGATCACGATCTCTTCAACGGAAGCATATTCTCCACGTGCGCCGATGATATCGCCCGTCAACACGGTGCTGTCCGTGATCTCCAGCTTTTTCAGCGTCTTTGCGTCAGTTATTGTGTGCACGGTTTCGTCCATAAAAATGCCGTAGGTGTGCAGATCGGAATCCCGAACGGCAATGCTCCCATTACCGCCGACGCGAATGCCTCTCAAATGCGGCAGCCTGATCTCGCTTTCTTCAATGACGAGCTCGCTATTGCTGCCCACGCGGATCCCATCGGTGAGAACGGAGAGTGTGTCCGTGGATGCAACGCGGCAGTTTCGGATGGTGAGCTTCCCGCCCGGCGAGTCTGCGTCCCAGCCGATCAGAATTTTATTGCTGCTGAGAAGCGGAAGCTCTGCGTCCGAAACGGTGATGCTTCCGACGCTTCCGCCGGCAGCTCCGCCGATGCAGGCGCCGTCTTTACTGGAAATGGATTGGATCACATTGCCGTTGATGGTGATGCTTTTGCAATTCACACGCTCGGAATGGCTGTCCGTAAAGCCGCCGATGGCTGCGCCGCTGCCCTCGGCGGAAACGGTGAGCTCACCGCCAGTGATGCGAATGTCGTCCTTACTGCCGATGCCTGCCGCACCGCCTTTTCCGGTCGCATGGATGACGCCGTCGGTGATGGTGACGCCGCTCTTGCCTTTGCCTCTATCGCCAATGGCGGCGTTATTGCGATTGGCCGTGGCTTCTATCGTTCCGCCATTGATGGTAACGGTCATTGCCCCGGTGTTATAAATTCTGGCTCCGCCGATGCCGAAGCCCTCTCCCTTGGCAGTTGCCTTGACAGTACCATCGTTTATGGTGACGCTGCCGCTCTCATACGGCCCGATTCCGTTTCCGGGGATCACCCTGTTCAAATCTTCTGCAAAGTTGTTGACGCCCCCAATGGCGGTTACATCGCCGCCGTTGATGGTGATCGTGCCGCCATATCCTGTGGTGATCGCATCGCAGGTAGCCTCGGCGATGACCGTGCCGCCGTTGATGGTGACGCTGCCGCCATATCCCATTTGGCATGTGCCGATCCCTACGCTTTCCACAGTAGTACAATTGCCTACCGACATGGCAAAGGCTTCGGTACGGACAACGCCGCCATTGATGGTGATGCTGCCGCCCTGCCTGCGGTTGTAGACCTCACCGCGGTCGGTGGAGCGAAACTCAATTTCTTCTGCACGTGTCCCACCGATGGCGGAGGCATTATCCTGCCCCTTGGCGCGGATATTGCCGCCGTTGATGACGATCGTACCCTCGCTTTCGCGGATACCATCGTTGCCTTCTCTCCAGCGTGCACTGCTGCCGATGCCGGCCATTCCGCTATCCGGCCATACAGAGTAATGGACCATCCTGTCGAGGTTGAAATCCGCCGGGAGGCACGCCGTCAGCCTGCCCATGGTGCCCTCATCGGTGCTTTGGGCGTAGACGGTAAAGGTATCGCCCACCTTTACATCGATGCCCCACTCCGCCGTGAGGTGGCTGCCGTTCGTTAAGATCAGATTGACCGCGCCGTGGGTGTCCAAGCGGGGCGTGATGGTCACGTTGCCCTCCACCACATACCAGCCGGCGGGCAGATCGTACCATTTGTCGGCATAGTCGAGAATGCTTGCCTTGGTTTCGCTCGTCAGCACGGTGTATGCGGTGCAGACCTGCTGATTGCCGTCTTTGTCCAAATAGGTGATCGGATCGGTGGAGATCGGCCTTGCCTCCATCCATTGCGCCACCAGCTCCATGTTTTCGAACACAGGGTAATCGAAATTCCACTCCGGCAGATTGATGTATTGCAGATCGGCTTTGTTATACCAGCCGATAAAGGTATAGCCGTCCTTGGTGGGGGCGGCAGGTCTTTGCGCCTTTTGTCCCCGCAAAATCCGTTGTGCAGCGACCGTACTGCCGCCATCGGAATCAAAGGTGACAGCTATATACGCGTTGTCCTGGATTTCGCCGCCTGTCAGCGTGCCAAAGAAGCTGCCGCCGGTGATTGTGCCATTGTTTACCACGTCGCCATAAAACTTGCCGTAGGAGATTCTGCCGTTGTTCACCACTTCGCCATAAAACTCGCCGCTGGTGATAAGGCCATCTGTATCATTCGTAACCTTGCCGTAAAACTTCCAGCCGGCGATTTCGCCATGGTTTGTCACTTCACCATAAAGCTCGCCATTGGCGATTTTCCCGCCGGGGGCGTTTTCCACTTCACCCCGAAAAGAGCCATAGTTGATGGAGCCTCGATTCTTCACCTTTCCGGAAAACGAGCCGCGGATGATTTCGCCCTCGTTGATCACCTCGCCTGAAATTTGGCGGGGGAAGAATTTGCCCTCATTGAGCACATTATCGGTAATGCTTCCAGCGTTGGTGTCCAGATAGCCGCTTTTGGTTATATGGAACAGTGTGCCGCTGCTACTCTGTTCCCGATCGATCTTGAGACTATGGTCCAGGACAAGCACAACCTGTCTGTCGATTACCAACGTTTGGCTGACGGTAATATCCGCCGTCAAGGTGATTTTACCGATTGTATTATCTGCCAGCGCGGCAAGTAGCTCCTCCTCTGTGCCTACCCAAATTTTTCCCGCAGCGAAGGCCGTTGTCGGCAGCAGCGTCAGCACCATGCAGCATAGAAGCAGGATGCTAAGTATTCGTTTCTTCATTGGCTTTTCTCCTCCTGTTCGTGTCGGTTCGGTTTGTCCTCCCCGCCTTTTTTCTGGTTTTCCCTGTTTCTGAGCCGGAAGCACAGCGCGGTGATCGCTGCCGCCGCGGCAAAGGAAACGACGGCCACCAGCACATAGCCCCCCGCGTCCTCCCGCAGCAGCATCGCGCCGAACACGCCCCATGTGGCGGTCTGCCCCGGAGCAACGACCGTGCCCGCCGCCTGCGTCAAGACCGCGAACAGCAGCATACACGCACCGCTCAGTCCATATATGCCGCGCCGCTGTCTCCGGCGGGTGTTTTCCCGCACCCGCTGCTTGACGAGTGCGACCCGTCTTGCGGTATCGTACATATTGTTTGAACCCCCTTTCTGGTTTGTCTGAAACTGTGGCCTAAAAACCCTTTCACTTATATAGGTACAAAAAATCGAAAAAACTCTCACCCAAAACGCAAAATTTTTCAAAAAAATTTTGAGAGCCGCCAAAAGGTAGCTCTCAGGGAGTGGTTATTCGGTTATTTCCTCTGCCCGAGGCGGAAAGCGGACAGCTTTCCCGCCGCCACCAGCAGCACCGGCAGGGCGTAGGCGACATACTGCGCCGCGCCGCCGTGGGCGATGAGCAGATTATAGATGGCGTGGAGGGTGATGGCCGCGCCCAAGAGGCCGCAGGTGCCTGCGATCTTCAGCCACGTCCGCCGCCACGTGTATGCAAGCCCGCCGCCCACGATCAGACCGCACAGCACGTGCATGGCTCCCGTGCCGAAGCCCCGGAAGAAGATGAAGGAGAAGCGGTCCGCGCCGTTCTGAATGAGATAGCAGACGTTTTCAAAGGTGGCAAAGCTCAGGGAGAGCGTGATGGCGGCGGCCTTGATTTTATCCCTCTCCGGCTCAAACACCAGAAGATAGAACACCAGCGGCAGCAGCTTCATCATTTCCTCCACCACCGGCGCGATCTCCGCCGTGGCGGCAAGGGCATCCGCCCGGCATACCGCCGCGAGGAAGGTGTTGATATAGGCCGAGAGCAGGCACACCCCCATCCCGGCAATGCAGAACAGGAAGAAGCGAAGCTGCCGCCTGCCCATGCACAGGGCGGCCACCAGCAGCGGGGACACCATGCAGATAAAAATATTCTCGATGTAGGTCATGCAGCCACCGCCTTTCTCGTGGCGGGCAGCAGCCCCAGAATCGCAAGCGTCAGCAGCATATCACACCAGAAGGTGGGGCTTGCCAAAGAGGTATCCGGCCAGAAGCAGCCCACTGTCCAGAGCAGATACTCCGCGAATGCAAAGCACAGCACGCCGATGTGGAAGTACCGCATATTCCGCGCCGCACCCGTCTGCCCATTGGCGTAGACCAGTCCACGAATGGCGCAGAAGGAGAGCCATATCATCATGCCGCACCAGATCAGGTTGGAGAGAATATCCCCGAAGATGCAGTAGAACGCCAGCAGCGGCACGCCGAACGCAGGCGCGAGCCATGCTCTGCGGCAGCGGAAGCTGCGCTCATCTGTTCCGGCCAGCGTGGCCTGCAAGATTCGCAGGAAAATTACGCTGGCCACCCAGCCGAATTCCGACACATAAAAGACCCGGGGCGTGGTATCGAACAGCAGCAGATACAGCGTCCAATAGAGCGCGCCAAGGGCAAAGCAGCCGTAGAAGCACAGCAGCAGGAAATATGCCTGTCGTCCGCTTTTCCGGTAGGATATGCCCGAAAGCAGTGCGCCGACGAACGTGGTCAGTAATTGCAGCAGGTTCTCAATCAGCTCCATGAATCCCCTCGCTTTCCTCGTCCTGCCCGTCCTCCCGGCTCATCTGACGCAGCCGGAAGCACAGAACGGTCACGCACACGCCGAGTAAAAACGCCAGCAGCCCAATGACGATGTATCCCAAGGCAGCGCCACCGCCGTACATACTGGCTGACGTTTCAAAGCCGGCGTAGTCGTTGATCTGTATCCGTGCCGCAATGCCGGGCATGGCGAGGGACGCGCCGATGAGCAGCGCAAGGCACGCCGCCACGGCGG